>Ga0209278_1000506_pt1 | contig 29815 bp, 76 predicted proteins | sample JI81BgreenDNA_FD_187504 | JGI IMG/M metagenome (GOLD analysis project Ga0209278, IMG submission 187504) | Wastewater effluent complex algal communities from Wisconsin, to seasonally profile nutrient transformation and Carbon sequestration -... | ecosystem: Engineered > WWTP > Effluent > Algae...
AAAGAAATATTCATTTGAATATCCATTAAATGAGGAAATAAAATATATTGATCGTTTCTTCTTAGAAAAAGAATGGAATATACTAATGCTTGGTCTTGAGGATGAAATTGAGTTATCATGTTATTCACCAGAACAAGCAAAACAAAACTTTATTAAAATGTTTAACCTTTTAGTTAATGGTTATGAAACTTACTGATGATTTGAAGAAAAAAATTGATGAATGGTTTATTGGCGATTCTGCAAAAGAATATTTTAAAAAATTAAAACAAAAACAAGATATTAAAGATTTCCAATTAAAAAGACTATCTGAAAGAAATGATATTCCTGAATTAATTGAAAAGTCTATTATAAAATATAGATCAGATAAATATAAAAATAAATGGTTTAATAGAGGTTATGAACCGCCTGACACATTGTTTTACTTCTTATTTGATTATGCTTTAAAATACGGAAGAGAATGTACAAAAGAAGAATGGGATAAATATTCAAACCAATTTACAGGTGAATTACTCTATACAAATGGGTATTATATTAATTTAATGATTGGACAAGGTAGCTTTATCATAATAGAAAAAGAAAATGAAAGATAAGTTTAATAAAGAAATTTTGAACACTTTTCTTCCTGATAGCTTTAAATCACTGTCAAAAGAATATCTATTAACATATATTTTTGATAAAAAATTTCAAAAAAAATGGATACCATCTATAGGTGATATTATTGTTGGGTGTACTGGGAATATTTTTGTTATTAGTAATGTTGAATATTTACATGAATCATTAGGTGGAACAAAATATTATTTTGGCGGGAATAGCTGTAATAGGAATGGTGGTATTTTCTTAGATGATACAATATGTTTTACTGCAAATGAAAGTTGTAAATATTATCATCCAGTAAAAGGTGAAACACATAATTCTAACCATTCTAGTATTAGGGATTTTAGATTTGTTCCATATCCTCATGAATTAGAAAAATATAATATAAAATAAACAATATGATTCAATTTTTGCTATATTGTATAGGTGACTATCTTATTCAAAATGATTGGATGGGCCTTAATAAGAAAAAACTCACATTAAAAGGTGAGTTAGCATGTCAAATTCATTGCATAACATATTCACTACCATTTCTATTTATTGGTTCATGGAAAGCAGTTATTGCAATATATCTTAGCCATTATATCATTGATAGAACTAACATTATAGGTTGGTTTCTTGCCATTAGGAATTTTGTGTTTGATACCAAAAACTTCGGCTTTGCACATGATAGACCTGTTTTTATTAGTTTTTGGTTGTATATTATAACCGATAATATTTTTCATTTAATATGTAACTATCTATTTTAAAATATTTATAATATGAACATAAAAAAAGAACTAGAACCTGTTTGGAATCAAATATGTAATGCTGGTAATATATATGGTAATATTGGTACTGGATTACAAGATAGTTTACATGAAAAAATAAGGCCATTATTGCCCAATAATATTGGTTATGTATTTTATTTTGATATGTCAGGTAATTGTCGTCATATTTTTTATGAAAAGAATAATGAAAACAATCAATTAATTTTCTAAAAATGAAAGAAAAAATTGAATCAGCTATTAAAGAAACACTTGTTGTTCAAAATAGTATTAGTATATATAGATGTGTTGATAAGATAATGAAAATAATTGAACAAGAAAAACAAAATAAAAAAAATAATGTATAATATAGAAGCATTTAAAAAAGCACAAGAAATGGTAACAAAATATAAAAGTTTTGTTAATGGATATGTTGGTAGTTCAATGTTAACAAACACTGAATATGAAGAAATTACTTTATTAAGAGCACAAAAATTAACAAAAGTTATTATTGATGAAATTATTAATACAGATGTATTAAATGATGAATGTATATATGTTGAGTCACCTTCTTATGTTGGTTTTTGGAAAGAAGTTAAAAGTTATGTCGATGATACAATATAAAATTTTAAATGTATCTGTTTTTGGAAGTAACTTTATTATTTTTAATAAAGAATTATCAAAAACAATAACAAATAATGGTTCTATTATTATGAATAATATGATAAGAAAACATTTTATAATACTATGAAAGCTTTTACACCTAATTTAGATGATGATGGAGTATAAAAAAATTATATCTGAGCAACCGTATTGTAAAACATGCAAAAATATTATGAAAGAATGGAATCCATTTGCATCTGAACATGAACATATTGAGTGTATTGCTGAAAGGGTTTCTGATAAAATGTTATTAGAAATAAAAATACAATTTGAGACAATAAAAAATAATATAAAAGAAAAATAATTTTATGTTTAATATTTATGATGTAAATAAAAAATTATTATTTTCAGAATTAACTAACGATTAAAGAATTGATGTAAGTAAATATTGTGTTAGTAATGACACTAGTTGTTAATACTGAAATTATGAATAAATGTAAATAAATATATGTCAAAAACAGGAAAACGTATACCAATATCGGATGCAAAAGAAATTGGAAATAAACACGGTTATTCGCAAGTAATTATAGTTGCTTGGGATGGAGAAACTAGTACAACATCTGTTTGTACATGGGGAAAATCACTTAAAGATTGTGAACAAGCTGCCGAAGGTGGAAACTTTGTGAAAAAAGCATTAGGATGGCCCGATGAAAAGTGTAACGATATACCATTACGTATAAAACAAAAAACAAATAAAATCAAATCTATTTGTAATAAATGTAAAGATAAAGATCAAAATAATATTGGTAATATGTATATTTGTGATACTTGTGGAAATGAGGTTAATTAATATAATATTTTTATGATAAAAATAGGTGATAATTATTATAATTGGTCAGATACTGCAATAAGAAGTATTGCAAAACGTTTACTTTCTGGTGATGAATTAACTATAAATTATCATAAATATGAAGCTTGGATTAATTATTATATAGGTAAAGATGCTGAAAAAATTAGCTGGGATTACGCTGAAATGATAGTAAAACTTGGTATATTAGATTGTCATTCGGGTAATTGGAGAACTGGTGAATACCATTATAACATTAATTAAAAATGAAAAATGAATTTGTTTTTTACTTCTGGTTTGTAAGTTTTAAATGTTTAAGTATTGGTCTTTCACTTAATCTAAAACCTCTTCACATTGAAATACATATTCCATTTGGGTTTATTAAAATTGGTATTGATAAAAAATACGATAAAAATTTAATTATCAATCATAATAAAACTAAATGGCGTGGTTTTGGATATAATTATTAATAAAATGCAAAGACAAAGATGTGTTGTTCGTTATCAAATTGCCACCTACTCTGGTGAGGTAATTGTATATTGTGATGCTGACGATGATAATGATATTATTGAAGCTAAAACAGAAAGACTAATTAAACAAAAAGCTGGTGGATCATTACCATATGGTTATAAATGTTATACTATTATTGAGAGAAAAGATTATTTTGAGGATTAAATTATCGATAATTATATTATAGAAGAGATTGTGTTACATTAATAAAAAGGTATATTCAACAGCATTAACACCAATGTTTGCTTTGTGTTTAGGTGTTAAAATATTTACTAAAGAATCAGGAAAATAATATTAAATATTATGAATTTAGATTACGTAAAGAAACAAAGTGGTATTCTTTTTATTGAAAATGGTATGTTGGTTGAGCTTGCATATGGAAAAATAAAAAACAAGGTGTTATTATATGAGGTATCTCAAGTGATAATATTGATGTTTTATTTGATTGTAATAAAAAACCTGAAAACTGTCATCCAACGTTTGGTGACTTGGCGAAGTCTGTTTAACGTATGCATAATTTTCGCACTAAACTTTCTGGCAACTTTTGCCAAACCACTGTTATGTGCAGGGTGGCTTATCAGTACTAATTTTAATTAAAAAATGAAATAGATAAATTAAAAAAAGAAATGGATAATAGAAGTATCTCAATTATGAGCGAAGGCAAAAACGATTTTGATCTTTCAATGAAATTAGCAATCAACCAAAATAAGACAATAGGTTATCGTGTTCACGAAAATAAACTTATTCTTTATTGGGCAAAGTCGGATAAGATGGAAAAACTACTATACGAAATGAATATTGATGAAACTATAAATTTTGTATGGGGTTGGCTTAATAAAAACAAACCATCAGGTAATGAACCTGACCACGATGGTGATAATGGGATCGGGTTTCATATTTTCAATGAAAGTTGGGGTCACGTTTTTGGCGAATGGCAAGCCTTTATAGCAATAGAACCAATTTGGGCAATATACGGAAAGTAGTCATGCACATAACGGTTGAGTGTATGTGTAGTGTGGATTTGCTTATGTACTAAAAAATTTTCACGAAGCAAAAGGTGAAAAGGTAGAAATCATTAACTCGGAATATAAGTACGAATGTTAATGCCACATAATATACGAGGTACGCCTTAACGAAATTTTAAATTATAAACAAATGCTTGTAGGCGTATCTTGTATATATGCTGTTATAAACAATTAAATTTAAGAACAATGGGAAATTACAGTTTTGATTTAAGACCATTAATTTGGTTGGGTGCATTTATAATCCTTGCAATATGGGGATGTTGGGAATTAATTGATTGGTTATGGATAGATGATGCTATTCGTAGCAACAAACCAATTACACCCGAAATAGAATTGGTTATAAAAAATAATGTTGTAGATACTGTCTATGTGTATCGTAAGCCTTAATTGCTTATAACGTTGGTATATGTGACGTGTGCCCACGATAAACTTAAATAATAGCACGGCACTAATTGGCGCATGGCATATATACCGTGTTAGCAGTTCGGTTTTTATTAACATAAAATACAATTAATTATGATTTACAAAGCGTATTTAAAACAAAGTGGTGAAGGTTGTGATTATACAATCGGATGTGCTCAAACTGTAATTGATATTGAAGCACAAAGTATTGATGAAGCAAAACAAAAACTTTATCAAGAAATTGAAGAAAGTTACACTGGTGAACAGGAATTAAAACTGTGTGAACTATACGAAATTAACGAAGTTGTTATCTGTGATTTGAAAGAATGGTATAAACGCATAGATGATGCCGAATATGCTACCGAACAACAACGGAAAGAAGATTTAGATCGTAAAGAATTTGAAAGGCTAAAGGCTAAATTCGGTGCGTCTTAAACTGACTGCTATACGATGTGGCTGATTTTCAGCAGAAATGCCGATGCGGAAAACGAATGTTCAATTAACCACTGACCTTTATTTGAAAAACAAAACTTTAATAATATGCAGAAAAATAATTTGAAAAACGAAACCCCCACTAACGCAAATAATGCGTTAGCATCTGTTAATTATTTGGTTGATATTGGTGGTGATACTATTGATTTACGCAAAATTGAACGAGTTGGAAAAGTTGGCGGTGATAGTTCTTGGCTTAGGTATTCAGTTTACTTCACAGGTGGGAGTGAAATTGAAATTTATCAAGAAAGAAAGTATGCTGACAATAGAAAACTAAGGCAAATGAAACGGGAAATGTTTGTCGAGTTGTGGCGGTCTTTTAATGTCTGCCAACGTACCGCAGGTTTATTTAGTTCGGATATTTAACAGATAAATTAATTTAAAAGCAGAAAATATGATATTACTAAAATGGTTATTTGGGAGCAGGAAACCCGCATTGAATAAACCTGTTGTTACAAGCAGTGGCGATGAAATTAAGAGCAAATACGATGGGTTTGATATAGAACATTTACCCCATGCAGATAGATACTTTCCAAGATATAAAGGAAAATATTTTTATTGGTGGAATACAAGGTATAATTATTCACTTGAAAATGATATAAGTGGTTGCGCTTATGGAAGCAATATAGATGAAGCAAAAAAATAATTGACAGATACCTTGAATTGAATGGGGTAGGTACAAATATTATTAGTGTGGATTAGCCATTGCTGGTAACGGTTCGGGTATATACGCTGTTGCGTAATAAACCCACAAATGCACAATAAAGTAGATAAGTTTATTAAACAAAAAACAGTTTATTATATGAAAATAAGTAGCAATAGTGTATATACCTTGTTAGCTGTAGTTTTTGGTAAAATACTTTGCAAGGTAGAGTGGCACAATTTTACTTGCAAGATGCAAAATTGTATTGAGGAATTTGGATATTTACCTAACGATGGACGTATGCCTAAAGTGGCTAAGTGTAGTAGGTGTGGTGTAAATTACCTATAACGTTTTGCATCTATATTTAGTTGCAGATTTAAAAACGAAAACTTTAAATAAAAACAGAATTATGATAGAAGAACAAAACTTGGATAATCAACAGAAACCGCAATTGAATATAGGTGCTGTTATGCGTAGTGCTTCTGAAATTGAAGAAAGACTACGGTGTGCAATTGCTGGTATGAATCACGCAAAAGAGTGTAGATTAACAGAGATTGCTAAAGACTATGAGAAAGATGCTAACGTATTGATGTGGGTGCTTAATAGGTAGCCTTACACATAACGTTCTCACGCTTGGCGAAGGTGGCGATTTTAACCACAAATGTCGATGCGGAGAACTAAACTTGGATGAACCACTAAACTGCCATAGATGCACTGCACCGCCACTTTTGCCAAACGTGTGTTATGCCCTGTTTTTTATTGCTTTGATTATTAGATAGTTAAAAATAATTTACAGAAAAGGATATTTTTATTTGGTAGTTAATACAGAATGCTGTATATTTCTACAATAGAAAACGAGATAATTATGAAAATCACAACAGAAAACAACAGCTACTTAATCTACACTGTGTTTGAAGATAGAATCGACATTGACAACATTAAGTCTTACGCTAAAGGCGATGGGTCAAAACTTATTGCAGAATTAAAAAATATCGCTCGTGAATTAGAATTACCAATTGAATTGTATTCAGAACCACAGGACGATACTATTTCACAAGAAGATTTGAATTCGTTTTATGAAAAAAACAATTTTGAACTTCATCCTGATGATGTTGATTATTCATATTATGTGTGGGGCAATTAAAATGAAAGAGTTAATCAACTGGCACGAATTAAGCCGAAAATTATCGGGGAATGGTCAAAACATTAGACCGAACAACATACCTAAAAAGTATGAAAAGAAAGTTGCTCGTTTACTCAAAATTCTCGAAGTGTGGGAGCGTTGGGTAAAATAGTGCATAACGTTTCGCATCTTGTGGTCAGTTGCGGACGATTAAAGACAGACCATAACAAATAAATACAAATCTTTAAAATTAAAAAACAATGAATACAGACACACACCAAACCCCGCAATTGCCACAAAATGCTGTTAAATGCAGGTTTTTTGCTCAATATTGGGAGCAACTTTACGAATTTAAAAACACAAAAACTACATGGAGAATTAATGAAGGTGCTTTTCCATTAGAAAAAGATGGTAACGAAAGATTAATTCTTACTGATTTGAAAAATATAGAAAAAGAAGACCTGTATTTTATTTGTAAAGATAAAGAAACAAATATTACAGATATAGAATTAATAGGAATTGAAGAAAACAAAGGAATGCAATTTTTGAACATTAAAACTTATTTTTCTAATGGTTGGAGCGAATTTTACTTACCAATTGAAAAATTAAATCATATTGATTATCTACGTTCTAAAGGTTACGCACTTCCATTTATGGAATATTCTATTAATGATTTAATTTCTTTCGATTGGGTGCGTTTGGTTTAAACTTGCATTTAACGGTACCGTATAAACTGCACAAACTTTAAAATTAGCACAAATGAATGTAGAAGAACTAAAAGCCGAAATTAGCAGAGAGCAGGCATTGCATATAGCCGATGTTATGCGCTGTTTTAAATCAGACCCCTGCGCTACTGATTACCAAAAGAACTATAAAGAAACAGAACAATACCTATGGGAACTTATTGAAAAGAACGGTTCTGTTTTAGGTGGGTTGATTTCCGCTATGGAACGGCATCTCGAAAAATAGCGCATAACGGTTGCAAGTAAACCATCGTTTTAATGTGGTTTACTTGCTGTTATGCTCTCGTGCCGACTTATTAAACAATGTACTTAATTTGGAACACGAAAGAAAAACAAAAAGAATTTTAGGAAGGATTTTTTTAAATCTTAATATTTATATATAAACTAAAAACAATGAGTGAAGATATTAGAAAAATGATTAATAAGGTGAAGAACTTTAAACAATTTGTGAATGAAAGCGTTGAGAATACCAATGTGATACCAACTGTAATTTATCATGGTGGTGATTGTGATAATCTTAAATCATTATATAAGAACTTTGTAATTTTGACACCAGAAGAAAAAATGCAATATCCATCATCTGGTGGTGGTAATTTTGGATTATCAGCAACAATTGAAAAATCAATTGCCAAGAAATATTCTTCTGTGTTTGGTTGCAAATATGTATTATCGTTGAAAGTTAATCAAAATGCAAAATTTCTTTTTATTGATACAGAAGGAGAAGGTATTGACCAATTATATTCTTATGATGATTTAGAAAAATTGGCTAATAGTGGCTACGATGCAATAATGGAAACTGATGATGGTGCTGAAAAGGAAGTTAGAATATTAAAACAGAATAATTTTAAAGTTATTCAAATTGAAATTTAAAAGTGCGTTGGAAAAATTCTTTTTGTTTTTTATCACGAAACTCAAATTGAAATACTGAACTAAGGCATGGAGCATAACGGAAAACAGCTATGGAGCGTGGCTGTAATTACGCTTCACAACTATAACAAGTCTTTCAAAGCCATGCTCTATAGCTGGTGTTATGGGCTGGCGTTTAATACTTTATCAAAATGGTACAAAAGTTTAGAAAAAAACCTGTTGTAATTGATGCAATTCAGTTAACGGCAGAAACAGTTCAAGAGTGTTATTATTTTGTTGGTGCAAAAGGAAACTTTCCTGAATGTGGAATGGGGATAGACCCTGCTGATGGTCAATTTAAAATAACAACTCTTGAAGGTGTACATACTGCAAGTGTGGGTGATTGGATTATCAAGGGCGTGAAGGGAGAATTTTATCCTTGTAAACCTGATATTTTTGAAGCAACCTACGAACTTGCAGAATGATGTTATTCGGGTGAGCGTGGGGCTTCTTACACTTGCCCATAACGGTTGAGAATATAAGTAGTAACCGATTTAAAACAAAAATGTTAAATTAACATATAAATGGTTGTAAGGAGTAATAACTTAAATAAACCGTATAACTCGGTTATTACTTATATTCTTTGTTATACACAGTTATTAATTAAATTATTTTAAAATTATGAGAACAATAAAAGTAAAATTACAGATTGATGGTGTTGATATGACAACTACTTTCACAGAACAAGAGTATAATTTAATTAAAGAGAAAGTGGGATTAGACCCATTACTCTTGACATTAAATAAAATGTGGGAGGAAATAAACAAACATGATGATTTGAAAGATAACCCACTTTCTCGATAATTGTGTATAACGGTTGGGTATTTGCGAAGTTGCCCTTGCAGATACTTCAATTAAGCACAAATGTTGATGGGCAATTTTGCAAATACCTTGTTATGTGTAGTTGCGGTTTAATAGCAGAAAGTTCAATTTGAAACGAGATACTTTTTCTTTTCTTTTTTGAGCGATGGCAAAAATAAATTTAAAAAATTTAAACGATATGATTGATATAAACAAGAATTACAATGAAAGCAATTTAGAAACAATGACGAAGATGCCTGATTGCTTTGTAGATTTAACAGTAACTTCTCCGCCTTACGATGGATTACGAACCTATAATGGATATTCGTTTCCATTTGAAGATATTGCAAAAGAGTTATTTAGAATTACCAAAGACGGTGGTGTTTTAGTTTGGGTTATTTCAGACGCTACTGTTCAAGGAAATGAAAGTGGAACATCATTTAAACAAGCATTATACTTCAAAGAAATTGGTTTTAACTTACACGACACAATGATTTGGATTAAAGATGGTGGCGGTGCGGTAGGAAGCAATAAATGTTACACACAAAACTTTGAATATATGTTTGTGTTTTCAAAAGGGAAAATAAAAACTACTAATTTAATTTATGATAAACCAAACGCTTCTTTTGGAAAAGATAAAAGCGGAGTAGGTAGAAGATTAGTAACTGGTGAACATAAAATAGAAAAGCGGAAGCCAAGTGCTGAATTTAGTAGAAGAAATAATTATTGGTATATCGCACCCCAAAAAGGTGAACACCCTGCGGTATTTCCAGAATCACTTGCAAATGACCATATTTTAAGTTGGAGTAATGAGAACGATTTAATTTACGACCCCTTTATGGGAAGTGGAACAACAGCTAAAATGAGTATTCTAAATAACCGTAATTGGATTGGAAGTGAAATATCAAATGAATACTGCAACATTATTGAAGAACGTATTAAAAAAGCGTTGGAAGAAAAAAGAAAAGAAAAAGATTTACAAGCACAATCTTTGTTTGGAACGGAATGGTAGCAATTACACATAACGTTTTGCAGATATAAGCAGTTGCTATTTCTAATAAACATATAAAGTCTGATAATATGGAAAACTTAAATAAAGAACAAAAACTTAATAACACAGACGAGCAATTGCTTATATCTGCTGTTATGAGTAGTGCCTTTTTCAAGGAACATCTTAGAAAGGCTTGGAGCAACGGAAGAATGTTTGATATGGAACAGTATAAAAATAGAAGTGTAGATACTGATATTAGAGACGTTCCTGATAAAGCGTTAAAATTTGAGGAATGGTTTTCAAGGCATTACTCATAACGTTTTGCGTATAAGAGATGTGGCACTTATACGAATGTTGAAATCAAGGTACAAAGCCAATGTGCCATATCTTTTATACGCTGTTATGTGCTGGGCGGATTATCAGCACTGAATTAAATTTAAAAACGATGCCAAATTCAGAAACTTGCGAAAGATGTAAAGGTAAAGGCTACTACGAAGCATTAGTTAGCCAACATGATGATAAAAAAGAAACCGTTAAATGCGAAAAGTGTAATGGTAAAGGGACTTTTTATCAAATGACCGAAAGTGAAGAAAGAGATTATTGGGAAGACTATTGGTAGCCTTGCACATAACGGTTACAGATATATGTAGTTTTTTCTTAAATTGAAACACAAACTAAATAATATGAATACAGATAATAAGAACACAGAAGTTGATAACACAGATAAAAAATTACATATATCTGATGTTATAGATAGTAAAATCAGAATTTCGTTGGAAGTAATTACAGACCACATGATAAAAAATGAATTCACTATTATCGGTTATATGTTATACAAACCAACCATTGGAAGTATATTTAGATTACATGATAAAAATTCAAATGAATTCATTTTTTCAACATTAAATCCTGTAATTGAAATAGAAGATGAATTTAATTTTAAAACGGAGTTCTGCTCGTATAGATTTATTACCTATAACGGTTGCAAATATAAGCAGTTATTAACGAAAACTTAGATTGGAAAACAAAACTTAATATTAACCAACAACATTTATTTGGAATTGCAAAAATAATTGCTTATATTTGTTGTTATAAATAGTAAAAATTATGGAATTGGAAGATTTAAAAAAATTAATTAAGGAACACCTTAAAGTTGAGGTTGTAACTGAAAGTAGAGGCAGTGAATGTAGTTACTATGAAAACACTTATGTTAAATTAATTTTTATGGATGAAGTTATTTCAACATCAGAAATTCAAAAATTAAGCGAAGACCGTTAATAATTTTTATTGTTTATAACTTTTTGCAGCTACCAGAAGGGCGGGATTTTAACCACAAAATAAACTTTTAGAAAGATGAATAATAATTTAACCACAAATGCCTCTAACGAAGCCGAAAGCCCCGCCTTTTTGGTAGGTGCTGTTATGCTTAGTGCCATTGAGAAAATGTCAGATGAACAGCTTAATGAAGAGCAACGAGTATTAACAGCAGAAATTGAAGCGGCACACGAAAGACTGAGTAGTGTTGAAACTGAAATTTTCTACCGTAAGAATCCAGAGTGTCGGAGGCATTGAGCATAACGTTCCGCAGGTATATACAGTTGCGTAAATAACAGATAAACTTAATTAAAAAAGATAAGATATGAAAACAGAAAAAAGTAAATTAGAAGTGCAACAGGAGCAATTGGATATACCTGTTGTTAGTTGCAGGTTTGTTTTGAAAGATAAACTTGTAGATAGTTATTACAAATACACATTTGGTGGACGAAGAATTTGGACAGGTGATATTAAACTTGCGAAGAAATTCAAATATAGGTTAGTTGCTTATGTGTATTTGTTATTCTTAGATTGGAAAGATAGTGTAGTTGTAAAAACTTGCAACTAACGCCAAACAGCTTGTAGTAGTGGCTTTGGTTGTGGGTAGGTTTGTGCGGGCCATTACTACAAGGTGGTGTTATGACTCAGGTGAGGACTCAACGGATTGCGTCTTCAGTCCTTAAATAAGGCTTTTCTTTTATTTTTTGAGCTGTGGGAAAACTTTTTGAAAAAAAAGTAATAAAATTATTACAAAACACTTGACACGTAATAATATTATTACTACCTTTACATCATACAATAACACATAAACAAACAAAATCATGACAACAATTTTCAAAATCATCGGTAGCGGACAAAAAGTAAGACAAAATGTTCAATTGGGATTACCAACAGAGTATATAAAGGTAAAAAATTCTGACTGGGTTGAAAAATCTAGGTGCAATGGACAATCGAACTTTACAAATGTAATGTGGTCTGACGATCTTGATAATCTTCAAAGATGGGCTAATGAGTGGGCCGGAAGTGAAGTTGAACTAATCGAGATTGAAGAAAATGACTGACCACGAAAAATTCAAAGCCCTACTAGACAAGTTAGGGCTTACTTATGCTTCTTTAGCTGAAAAGCTTGGTATGCAATACGATTCTGTTAAAAATCAGCTTGCGCCAGCAAAAGAGTTGCCTAAATGGGCTAAGTCAATGTTATTAGTTACAAATTTAAATCCCTTCCTTTTTTTTTGATAGAGATTTAATATGGAAAGAAATTCAAGAAAATTCTAAATCAATAACTAGAGAAGAGTTTTTTAAGCGTTGGGAAAAAATAAAAGAAAAGGATAGTGGTGATCAGGCTTGACACTACTAATCAGGCCGTGCTCACTTGGTCATAACGTTCGAGTGTATAAGCAGTAGCCTTACACTGAACCTGATTAGAAGTAGAAAATTTAATAATAACAACTGCAATAGTTTAAAACGCCTAACAGCTATTGCTTATACACTTTGTTAGGCACAGTACGGATTATGAAATACAAAAGATTAAGTTACTCTATTTTTTCCGAAAGTGAAGATAAGAGTGAAGGTGAAAATACAGGTAGACTATTTGGCAAATGGAAACTGATATGGTTTTTAATTACAAATGAATTTAATAAAGGTACATATTCAAGACGTGAAAAACTGGAAATAACGATTGAAAAGCTACAACGGTAGTATTGTGCCTAACGTGGTTGCGCTTGGCGCAGTGGCGGTTTTCGGAGCACGGAACTGTCAATTTACCACAAAAGCCGATGCGAGGCACAAAGCTCAATTAAGCACTGAACCCGCCATTGAGCCAAACGCATGTTATCGGTTCGTGCTTTATTGTCAAACGAATAAATTTTAATCAAATGAATACAGAACATCTACTAAAAATCATCAACAACACTTGGCTGAAATATGCCCAAATTGACGAAACTAATGAGCAATTCAAATCTATGTATGAGCCTGAATATGCTGTCATACCTTTTGGTGAACAACATACTCATAGTTGCTTAACCTTTAATCCAGACATTCACGGATTAAAATACAAAGGTGGTAGCCTATCATGCACAGGACTTGTTTTGAACTACAAACATGAAAGATTTGAAGTGTCAGTAAATGTATTTTACGACTATGCAAAACGAGAGATTTACAATAGCGTTCTGGCAACTCCGCAATACACTAAAAATGATTGGCAAGGTCGTAAAACCATCCGTCAATCAGGTGTGAGAGTTATGTCGGACAAAGATTTGTCAAACTATTTTAAACGCTTACTAAAAAGGTTCGAGTGTCCTGTCTTAGCATGACCGATAACGTTTTGGCTATGTGTAGTGCCGACTTTGAATAAATTACTACACTAACTTAAAGGACTAAAAGATGGAAGATTTAAAGATATTTGATGAAAACGGGAAGGCATTACATATAGCTGATGTTATAGCTCGTTTTTTAAGAGAACAAGCATTAGAACTGCAAAAACCAAGTGACAGTATTAAGGTTGGAATTGAGTTTGCACAATTTTTGAAGCAAGAAAGACTTTACATTACTTCTACAAATGGAGGTAGATTAGATAGCTTTGATTTAAATGAGCTATAACTAGCATATAGATGTAAGTTATTAGAACTGATTTAAAATCAAACAAATAAACCATGAAAAAGATAGATTATTACGAAATTTCAAAACAAAAAATGAAGTATTATAATTATTCGGAAAAAACAATTTCTAATTATTTATTATATATTGATAAGTTTTTAGTTAGTACTAATGTTTCACAAACAAGGTTAACATCGGATGATTTTCAAAACTATCTTAACAATTACAAATTTACTTCAGTTTCTCAGCAGAATCAAGTTATTAATGCTATCAGATTCTTATATAAAGAGGTTTTAGGTAAAAAATACGATAAAGTTTCATTTAAAAGACCTAAATCAGAAAAGAAATTACCTAAAGTAATAAATTCTGAACAAATAAAATCTAAACTATCTGAAATTGAAAATGTCAAACATAAAGCTATTTTAACATTAACTTTCTCAGTTGGTTTAAGAGTCTCAGAGGTAGTGAATCTTAGAATTGAAGATATTGATTCTAAAAGAATGTTAATTCATATTAAAAATGCGAAAGGTAGAAAAGATAGAATCGTTCCTTTATCTCAAACAGTTTTAGATTTACTTAGATTATATTATAAACAATATAAACCAACTAATTATCTTTTCAATGGTCAATTTAGTGAACAATATTCAATAGGAAGTTGTCAAAAAATTTACAAAAAATATATCGATGATGAAAGTTCGATTCACACTTTAAGACATTCATCTGCAACAACTTTACTTGAAAATGGTACTGATATTAGAATAATCCAATCATTACTTGGCCACTCAAATATAAAAACAACAGAAATTTACACACATGTTTCAAAAAATCTTTTTGAAAAAATTAACTTAGCAATTTAAATTTTATTAAATTTAAAACAAAAAATGAAAATTTTAGATAAATATATATTTATTGTTATTATTATTTTCGTATTAATTTATTTTTTCAATAAAACTATGTATAATTCAGACTATTTTTTTGTATACAATACAATTTTAATAATTAATTTAATGGTAATAACAACAACTTATATTTTTATATGTTGGGAATTAAAAAAAATAAAAAAAGATATAAATAACGCTATAAAAATTATTAATAAACAAATAAATGAAATTTCTGTTCAAAATTTAAATATTTATGAAGAAACTATTGAGGAAAATATATTAATTTTACACAATTTTATAGATAAATTTGAATATAAAAATGATATACAATCAGAAAAAAAAATACTTGAGTCCATAAAAACTGATTTTTTATTAAAAAAAATAATAATATATATATAATATGAAAATAAAGTTACCTAGAAAAAAGAAAAAAGAAGTTAAAAGAATTTTAGAAAAAGAATTAACTATAGACTATTTAAATCAAAAAAAAATAACCTTTCAAAATATTTTAGCACAACAAACACCAAATGATTTAAGAAACATGGGAATAAATGTATTATTTAAAATAAAATTTTAATTATGGGCCTTAAACATGTTAAGCAAGAATATACTAATTTGTTAACCTCATATGAATCATATGTTATTAGTAAAATAGGTTTTAACGACATTTGTTTTTTTAATGATTACATTGATAAAGATACAAATAAATCGGTATTAGGTAATTTACCTTTAAAAAATACTGATCTAATTTTAGCAAATAAAAAAGATATTGTAACTATACCAACATTTGAACAAGTATTCAATTTTTTTATAAAAAAATATGATTTATATACAACAATGATTGAGACACTTCCAGAAAAAGAAAACCAAAAATCAATGTTTCATTATGAAATTTTTTATAAAGGATTAGATGGTGTGATCAATACCCAAAAATATGTTGATGTGTTTAAAGCACAAAAAGAGGCTATTAATGTTATGTTAAAACTAATATACGTTAACAAATTTAGTGGTGATGAAACAAAATTTTAATACATGGCGATATCAAAAAAAAATAGATTAACAATATTTAATAAATATAATGGAAAATGTGGTTACACTGGTAAATCATTGGAAGATGACTGGCAAATTGATCATATAACACCAATATCACATTACATGTATTATTTATTTACATCAGATTATAATGATATTAATAATCTAATACCAACGAATAAAATTATCAATCATTATAAAAGAGATAAAGATTTAGAAAGTTTTAGAAAATATATGATTACATTTAATAAAAGATTAGCAAAATTGCCCAAAAAAACTATGATTGAGAAAACTAGAAAAAGAAAATTGTATATGGAAAAAATTGCTGATTATTTTGACATAACAATTGAAAAACCTTTTGATGGTATTTTTTATTTTGAAAAATTGTGATAGATTTGTAAAAATTAATATTTTATGAAAATATTAGAAATACATAGAGACAAATTTGGTGAATACGCAGTAAAAAATGATAATAAAAATAAAAGATTAAAATCTTTTGTACATTTACTTGATGCCGTTGAATATTGTAAACTAAGAGAGGCTAATACTATTAAATTTTATAATTATAAAAAAGAAATAAAAGGTATTATTGATAATATTGATAAAAGATCAATTATAGATAGTTCTTTAATATATAATGGTAATATAAAAATTTGTCCAAAATGTAATATTAAATTTGATGAAAAAAATTTATTATTTTCTATTGAAATACAAGGGAAATATGATGGCATAACATATTATCAATGCTCATCATGTTTAACATTTTGGTCAGCATTTACAGGTTTAGAAATTATTAACGTACAAAAAGAAGAGGAAGAAAATGTTCACAAAAGATTTTAAAGAAAAATTCGTAAAAAACAAAATTAATGATATTAATAAAGAAATGTACATGTATCTTCAAAGTGTTGAAATGAATACTAATGAAGATATTGATATTACAGCATTATCAATTGGGTTTTTAATAAAAAAAATTGCAGAATTAGAATATAATGTATTAATGTTTTCACAAACAAAAAAATAATAAAATGTTAAGAGAAAAATTAAATAAAAGATCAATTGAAGCCAGAAAAAACAGAAATTATGCTGAAATTTCTGCCTTTAATTCCATGAAAACCGCAATAACAAATGCAGATAAAGAAAATAAAAACACTCCAATTTCTGATGATGAAATTTATAAAGTAATTAATAAATTAATATCACAAAGACAAGATTCTGTTGATTCATATACTAATGCAGGTAATATCGAAAAGGCTAATATGGAATTATCTGAAATAAACGTATTAAAGGAATTTTTACCAGAGCAAATGTCAGTTGATGAAATTCAAAAGATTTGTAAAGAATTAATGAGTAATTTTATTTCTTTACCTGAAAATGCTAGAATAGGTAAAACAATCGGTGAATTTAATAAATTATATGTTGGTAAGGCCGATAAAAAATTGATTATGGATATCGTAAAAAATTTATAAATATGAAAGAGGATTTAATTATTTGTAGTTGTCATTCAGATGAACACTTGTTATTAATTCGTTATACTGACCCAAATGAGGATGAAAAATTAGTATATATTAGTTATTTTTTGGAAAACGGCACCTTTTTTCAAAGATTATTAACAGGGATAAAATTTATTTTTGGTTTTAAATCAAAATATGGACATTTTGGTAGTTTAATACTATCAGATAAACATAAAGATAAAATTAAAATGATTTACGAACATTTAAATTAAACATATCTGCCTTCGGGCAGATATTTCTATTATTATGGAACTAAAAGGAAAAGATTTTTATATAATTTCAAGAATAAAAAATGATGGTACAGGTGTTGTATTATATGACGATAGAATGAGAGATGAATTTAATAAAAATCCGTTATTTTCAGAAACAACATACAAATTATCAAGAATATCACCTACATTTGATACTTATCTAGCAAGTAATATGTCTTTTTATGTAGTTAAACTTTTAAATAAAAAATAATATGTGGGAATTAAAAGGTTATAGTTATCAAATTGCTGATACTGGTGATTATGATGATTATTTTAAAACAAAAAAAATTGATTATAATGATCTACCCTTTTAAACATTTTCATACAAGAAACGTATAATATAAAAAAAATATATGGTAAAAGAGTATCAAATTGGTAAAACAACATTAAAATTTAATATTGATGAGATTGTTAATAAAATAATAAAAACACATGATAATGATTTGTTAGTTAACGGATTAAGTAATAGATTAGTTAGGAATAAACTAAAAAAATCATTTATTGATAATATAAAATCACAAATCAATAATAATATTGTAAAAGATATTTTTTATAGAATTAAATTAAAAAATATTATTGAAGAAATTATTGATTTAATTCACATAAAAATTGTTTTAAGAGATGTTCAGTGATAAATATAAAAAATGGGTTGCAGATAATAATATTAATAATTTAACAAACGTTCAACATAATTTTGCAGAATTTTTATTACTGAATGAAAACGCTGAAAAAATTACTAAAATTGGTGATCTAACAAAAATATATTATTCTGTTGTAAAATGGCTAAAAGATAATCCTAATATGATTAATTATAATGAAGATGATAAAAACACTTAAGAGAAAACTGAGTTTTTTAAAAGTATATAATAGTCCATTTATTAGACCTAAATTAGATTTATATATTGGTAAGGTTAAATACGGTACACCATATTTTGTTCCAAAAGGTATATTTGATTTTAAATTAATACCTCTTGGTTGGAAAACTAAATGGTATGATACTGATTATAGATTTGAATACCATCCAAGATTATGTTTAGTTATTTTTAGAATACAAATAATATTAGCATTTAAAGTTCCATCACCAGATGAATATTGGACAGCATGGTTATATTATATATATAATACAGATAAAACTAAAACCGTTCAAAAAAGAATTAATGATTGTAAAAAAAATTTTCCATTAACATATAATATTAATAAACAGAAAAATGTTGACTATTACAATTATATTTTAAAAAATAAATTTAGATAATATATGCAAAAGAAAATGTTTACTTATTATAAAACCAATAGTGGTTATATTAAATATAATGAATTAATTGTTCATTTTGAGAATAATAGACCACTTTTCGCATATTTTGAGGAAAACCCATATCCTATTTATGATATAACTTTGACTTATGATGATATGGTAAAATACCTCCAAAAAAATCGAACACAGAAAAAAAGATTAAAAGAAATAAAAGATAATTTTTTATATTTACTTGAAAATAAACCAAGTATCGGTGATAAAATATATTACTATGATAGATCAAAAAAATATGAATTTATTTTTGATGGTGACACCTATAATAATAATGAATTCCCTCCACTTCGTTTTGAAGATATTTTAAATTATAATTTTAAATTTGAATAAAATGATTAATTACGATTTACTTTCACAAGCAGTAAAACATTATACTAACAATGGTTTTGAATATATTGAAACACCTTGGATTGTTTCAGAATATTCTAATAGAGTTACAACAGGTATTATTAATAATGAGTATAAATTTAAAAATAATTTAGAATTGGTTGGTTCTGGTGAACAATCTTTTATTGAGTTATATATTAATGGCCTATTACCTAGAGGAACATATCAAACAATCACACCATGTTTTAGAACAGAAATATTCTATACATTAGATAGAAAAAAATATTTTATAAAAAATGAACTAATTGATACAAAAAATGTAGATGATAATCGTTTAAATGAAATAGTTAATATTTGTTATAATTTTTTTTCAACATATGTTAAATGTGATGTTATTGAAACAATTGATGGTTTTGATATTGTTACAAAAAATAATGTTGAATTAGGTTCATATGGTATTAGAAAAACTAATTTTTTAGATTGGATATATGCTACTGGTTGTGCAGAACCAAGATTATCAAATCAAATTTAATAAATATGGCATACCATAAAACAAAAATTGAAAAAGGACGTATAGGGGAATTCAGTAAAATAAAAGAAGAATTTCAAGAATTAGAAGATGCAGTAAATCAAAATAGTAAAGTTCTTATTATTTGTGAATTAACAGATTTAGTTGGTGCAATAGAATTATATGCAAAACAATATAATTTAACAATTGATGATATTATTGATTTTAGTAGAAAAACACAACAAGCATTTATTAACGGTAATAGAAAATGATAACACATAATAAACCAAATCCAAATGTAATTCCAGGTTTTTATGAACCTAACATATACGAATACAATATTTTTACATTACCACCTTCGAATGAAGAATATCAATATTTTGAAAATGTTATACATCCTAGTCATGTAAAGGAATTAATCAAAATGTTTAAAGAGTCTAATACCTATGAAAATGTTTCAATTCATGGTCTTAAAGATGTTAATATTGGTATAGGTTCTAAAAGAACTACAATGTGGTCTCCAGAGTTGGTAGATATTTTTAATAAATATTATTTAAAATTTTTAAACAAATTTAAAGTAACAAATGAATATAGTAGAACTGATTCATGGCAAGGTCTTGAATATACAAAACACAGAAACATGTATTGGGAATTACAGTGTTTTTCCCCAATGTTTAGATTTATGTCATATTTAGATGGTGGTGAACATTATGCCCATTACGATGCTGCATATATTTACCCTGATAATAGATATAGAACATTATCATCAGTAGTAATATATTTAACTACAAATGATAGTGGTTGTACTAGATTTATTAATGATCATCAAGATCATATAATTCAAAAAGAAAGAAAAAACGATGATTTTTCAAATAGAGTAGATGAAAAGGACGTACTTAAAAGGTTTTATCCGAAAAGTGGGTCAATATTAGTTTTTGATCACAGAGTTTGTCATGATGTAGAAACATTTATACCCAAAACGCCAGACGAAGAAAGAATTATTATTAGAACAGATTTAATTTATAAATTAGTTTAATTATGCATGTTAATTGTCCTTATTGTGATGCTGTGCTTTATGTTGATACTGATGATAATACAGTATATGGTGGAGGAAAAAACGAAATGTCATGTGATAAATGTGAATCAAATTTTGTTTTTACTGCCGAAATTAATATAACATATGATTCATTTAAAGCTGATTGTTTAAATGGTGTTCCACATAAATATGAACTCACACATACATATCCAAAAGAATTTTCAAAAATGGAATGTATTATGTGTGGAAAACTTAAAGATTTAACAATAGAAGAAAGAAAAAAACATAATATCGGTACAATATCAGAATATTTTAAAAATATAACAAATGAATCTAGATAATATCAAAAAAGACCACATATATAACGAACTATATGAAAAACATGGGTTTGATTATATTGTAGAGGCTGGTTATTATGAATCTGATACACATTTTACATCATTATCTGATGATGAAATTAATGAAACATTATATATTACATGTACCCCGATACCAAGTTTAAGTCAATTAAAGCAAGAAAATGCTGTAATTTTATTGACTACAGGATGTTTTAATCCTGTTCACGATTATCACATAAAAATGATGGAATCTGCGACTTCAAAGCTTTTTATGATGGGGTTAAATCCAATTGCTTGTTATTATGCACCAGATCATGATAATTATGTGAAACAAAAATCCCCAGATAACTACTTAAATATTTTTGATAGAAGTAATAATATTTATAATAAAATAAAAGATAGAAATCTATTTGATCATTTTGTTGATCCTTGGGCTGGTGTATATATAAATCATGATGTTAATTTTACAACAATATATAGAAGATTACAATTATATATAAAAAAATACACTGGTATTGATGTTCCTATTTATTATGTTTGTGGTTCGGATAGAGCAAATTTTTCACTATCCTTTCCAAACAGAACAATTGTTGCTCAACGATATGAAACTAATTTTACTCCAATTGATAATAAATATGAAAAATACTCTATTACCAGTAATTTAGATAAAAACTACATATCTTCTACCTTATATAGAAAATATATAAAATTAATTGGTAAGAAAAAGAAAAATTTACATCTTAGACATATTGATGGTACACATATTTTTGAAAGATATTGTATATTTAAAAAATATTTTAATGATATTTTTATTAGTAATTTTATTGAAAATAAAAATACTTTTTATAATATAACAAGAGGTAAAAATATAATTTCTTTAGATAAAGAAATAAAAGGTGACTATAATATAAATGTCTCAAGATATTATAATTTAGGTGGAACATATTTAAAAAACATACTTTCAAGTCCTAAATCAGAATCATTATCAATTCAAATAAATAAAATTGATAAGGGAAAATCATATTTTTTATTTGATGATGATACATATAATGGACTAACAATTAAAACAATAAAAAAATATTTAAAACAGTATAATATTACAATAAATGGGGTATATACATTAATCAATGGTGAACCTGATAATTGCGAGATATTAGATTATAATGATTTTTATATTCATGAGAATTATGGGTTATGTATTTTAACACCAGATGGTAGAAAAATTAGATTTCCATATTTAATGCCGTTTGTAAATGTAAATAAAAGATGTTCAATTTTAAATCCTATTGAGTTTTCTATAGAAATGTGGAGAATTATATACAAAGAAGTTCCAGATGATCATTTAATAAAAACACATGAAAAATATAGTTTTTTGAACTATGTTGGTTTTGATAAAAATGAAAATGTTAGAAATGTAATTAATAAAATTATTAAAGATTTAAATAATGCAAAATCTAAAACAAATAAATAAAGAATTTGACTATCTCCTGATTAATTTAACAAATGATAACGATTTTAAAGATGAATATTTAGATAAATTATTGGTTTTACTTGTAAAGTATGAGGCTTTAGAAGATAGTAATGTTTTTAAAAGAATTACAATTAATGATTTTGAAAATGGTGCGGATTTATACATGAAAAATCAAATTTTTAACATATTAATTAATTTATTAAATAATAGTATTGATCAAAAACCCGTCATAATTAGTTTCATTAAAGAATTGTTGATTATGATAGAAACATATCAAAATCAGTTAAATGATTGTGTAAATAAAACCATTTCATAAAAACTTTCGTATAATATGAAAAGCAATAAAAATGGAATACAAATTTGACGATAATAACGATTATTTACTTCTTATATACGATAAAAATAGATTAATTAATATGATAGCTATACCACCTTGTAATGGATATAGAATAGACATATTTGATCATAATAATATGTTAATTAAAGGTAAATATAACTATAATTTTAATGGATTTTGTATTATAATATCTCCAGAAAAAAATGAATTATATGAAAATGGTGAACTAAAAACCTTTAAAATAAAAAATGGAAAAACTATATAAATTATTTGAGAACGAGTCTAGTAAATTCAATGTAGAGACTTATGTAAAAAATAAATTAAAATCAATTAATGTTTATTTTAAAGTTAATAATTTAGATTCATGTGTAATTGGTTTATCTGGTGGTATTGATAGTTCTGTTGTTTATTATCTTATGCTAGAAGCTAGTAAACAAGAAAATTCACCAATAAAAATTGTTAAACCATTAATATTACCAATTTATTGTAATGGTACTACAGGTCAAAGTGTTGCACTTGAAATGGCATTAAAACTTAAAAATACATCTTTAATGAACGTTTATGATTTAACCGATGCTTTTAATGGATATATTAATGTAAACATAAACAAAACTAAAAGTTGGTGTAATGGTCAATTAGCATCAATTGTAAGAACACCATTTTTATATTACAAAGCAGCAGAACTACAAGAAAACGGATATAAATCTGTTGTTATTGGTACAACAAATAAATCAGAAAAACTATTAGGTTTTTATGGTAAAGCAAGTGATTATATGGTTGATATCCAGCCAATATATGATATATATAAATCAGAAGTTTTTAAAGTTGCAGAATATTTAAAAGTTCCACAACAGATTATTGAAAGAAAACCTGTAGGTGATGTTTATAATAACAACACTGATGAAGAAATGATTGGGGCACCATATTGGTTTGTTGAAATGTTCTTCAAATATCCAGAGAATACATTATATAACAATGATAAAGATAATCATTATGTTATATTAGAATATATTACTAATATAAAGAAAATGTTAAAACACAATAATCATAAATTTAATGTAGGGTCACCATCTGTATTTCTATGAAAGAAAAATATACAATAAACCGTGTAACAGACATTCCTTTAGATGTTAACGGTACAAGAAGATCAAGTAAAACAATAAAAGATTTAAAAAAATCGTTTTTACTAATAGCGGTTGGATTATTTAATATCATTCATTCAAGTATGCATATTATTCAATTTGTACAATCAATGCTATTAGTACATAATTCAATTACTGAGCATAATCATGATAATATATTAGATAAAATACTACATAATCCGTTTTTCGGGTTATTTTGGGGTGTTGTTGGTGTTGTAACATTAATTGTTGGTATTAAAGATTATTTTCATCATAAAAAATGTAATTAAAATGGGACAAATAATAATGGATAGTGAAAATTTACGTGATGTATTAACATATTCATACAAAATAAAAAAAGACGCAAAATGTATTAATTGTGACGGTACTGGCTGGGTTAATTGGAATATTGAAACAGGTGAAAACATGAAAGCAGGTAGATCATATAAAAAAAATAATACAGAAGAAATGGAATGTGAAAGTTGTGATGGTGTTGGTTATATAATATGAAAATTATTTTACATGCACATCCTATAATTGAGTTGGAAATAAAAGAGATTGAATATGATGAGTCAGATAAATATGCTCATGTTGCTATTTATAACAGGGATTTTAACAAACTAGAATCGTCTTTTATTTTAACAGAACATTTAGCAAAAGAAATTATTAAAAGTATGGAAGATTTTATTAATAATCAATAAAAGTATTTATATTTGATAAAAATATATGATATGGATATTTTAAATAAATCTAAATCAGATTATATTAAAAATAATCTTAATGATAAAAATGAAATACGAATAGTAAAATACGAAAACAAAATTAAACTGATTGATAATATATTAAATTAAACAATGAAGAAAATTTATCAAATATTCTTTTTCATGGTATTGGTAGTATTCTTATCTTGCACTAACAAATCGGATAAAAATTTTGAATCTAAACCTTATTATGATTCGATTGAAGTAAATGATCCTATATCTACTCATAGATATGGTGGACATCCTAATGGATGTAATGAATTCTAAATAAATAAAAATATGAATAACTAACGGTGTTTTAAATGTTATGATTGTAATAAAATTATTATAGAAGATAATATATCAACATTAAAAACAGATGAAATTCTTTCTTTAAATGAAAAAAAATTTGTTTCAAATAATACACATATAACATGTTGATTATGCGGATCAAATTTTACAATAAGTAACAGATATATTCAACCATTTGAAATTGAGATTTTAAATAACACTTTAATGTCCAAGATGTGATCAAAGTTATAACATAGGAATTTGTAGATATAAATAAAGTATTTATATAAAAATATAATATGGAAATTTATAATCTAATAAAAGAGGAATATGTTAATTTAATAGCAAGTGATAATTTAAAGTATCATATAAAAAATAATAAACCAATAACAGAGTCAGTTTTTAGATTAGAATCAAAATCATTTGATGAGTTATTATATGAAGCAAGAGATTTTTATGATAGAGGTTTAATTACTTTTAATAATGAAAATGATCAATATATTTTTGAAAATACTGATAGCGGTAGAAAAGGTGTAAATAAAGGAAAAACAGTACCATTAGATAAACCTATGCGAGCAACCGATAATCCAAATAAAGCATGGAAAGTATATAGATCGACAGGTAAAAAAAATAAAGACGGTAAAACCGTTGCAAGAGTTATATATTTTGGTGATCCAAATATGAAAATAAAAAATGGTGATCCAGAGGCTGCAAAATCATTTAGAGCAAGACATAAATGTTCAGAAAAAAACGATAAAAATACAGCTGGTTGGTGGTCTTGTTATGCACCTAAATATTATTCTGATTTAATGGGTTTATCTTCAAGTGCAGTTTGGTAAATATGATATATAAACAAAAAAAATTGAAAAATAATATTTTTATTAGAACATTTGATGAAAATGTTTCAAAAGATGACCTAGTTTGGCATTACGATTTAAATAACAGAAATATTACAGTTATTGAGTCTAATAATTGGATGTTTCAGTTTGATGATGAATTACCTTTTTTTTTAAAAGAAAAGAAAAAAATAAACATTCCAAAAAATGTTTATCATAGAATAATAAAAGGAAACGGAAAACTTGTTTTAAAAATAGAAGAATATTAATTGTTATATTTTAATATATCTAATATTTTTCTTTTTGTCTCTTGATCAAATTTATCATTAAAATATATAGATTTGTAGTTGAAAAAATATTGGTGAAAATAAACTTTTTTATATAAATTGCGTATAATATGAAAGAAGATAAAAACGGTTCAAAAAAACATAAAATAAAAACAATAAATGATCTTTGCAATATTATCAATGATAATAATATTGATATGATTGTTATTGATATTGCAAATTGGTTATATATGTATCATAATGCGATTAAAAATTTTAAAGCAGAATATCCTGAATATGCAATAGGAAAATCAAATGTTGATATTATAAAAGCTACATTAGAAATTATTGAAGATAATAAAAATGATTTAAATATAATAATTAAAAAGAAAAAATAAATAAACATGGGAAAGAAAGTACATCCTTATTTAACAAGAGAATTTTGGGTTGAAAAACAGAAAAATTTCACCTATAATCCAATTTTTAGTGATAATGGAAATAAGATTGTAAAAGACCTTATTGATAAAATTGTAGCAGACTCATTTATAAAAGAAGATAATATTACTAGATAAAATGGATATTACTACTGAGGTATTAAAGCTTTTAAATGATAATAATCTAAAAAGATTTGATTTTAATCCATTATTATTATCAAGTATGGGTAATAATTATAGTTTTGATTACATTTTTATTGAAAAAAATGTAATATATGTAATATATTATGATCAATTAAATCAAAAACCAGTAAATAAAATTAATTTTAATGAGGTTGATCCTGATGAACAAAATTTTATATATAATCTATTATTAGATTATGGTAATATTAAATCAGATGTTGAATATAATTAATATGAGCTACGATAGAAAAAAATTTGAAAAACAAAAAAAGAATTCACCAATAAAAAAGAATAAAGAAAATAAAGATAATAAAAAAAATTTTAAAAATAAAAAATATGAAGAATTTGATTAAAGATATTATTAAACCAGAAAATAGTACAGAGGAAAAAATTATAAACGATCATGAATTTATTGAAGGTGCTTTATGGGGTAAACCTAGAAATGGTCATCCAGAAGGACAAGTTATATATCATATAAATGAGGTTTTAGCCAATGTTAATAAATATTCAAATGGTGAAGAAAGGTCTGATTTAAGAATTGTTGCAATTATTCATGACACTTTTAAAAATAAAGTTGATATAACAAAACCGAAATATGGTGAAAATCATCATGCTATGATAGCAAGAAGATTTGCAGAAAAATATATTACAGATAAAGTTTTGTTAGATATTATTGAATTACATGATGAAGCTTATAATTCTTATTCAATTGGTATAAGAAAGAATGATTGGTTACAAGCAGAGAAAAGAGCAAAAGCATTAATAAAACGATTAGGTGATAATATTGATTTATTTATTAAATTCTATAAATGTGATGGTGAAACTGGTGATAAAAAAGCTGGTGATTTTAATTGGTTTATAAACTTAATTTAAAATAAAATGTTAAAAATCGAGGATGAAACAGTTTTAAAAAATTCAATTCAACATATTATTGATTCTGGTATAAACGAAATTAGAGTTTATGATATGATAAATCAATTTATTGAAAAACGTTTTAAATATAGAAATACTGAAAAACCAACTCAATATATTTTATGTTCTGCAATATGGTATAAAGAGTTACCAAAAATGGTTCATCTCCCTAAAAATTGTGATAAAAGTGTTGTTTTATGTGATTGGAGACACCCTAATATAATTTCACAACTGGCAACAATTTCAGAATTAAGAACAGCTAAATATGGTATTAATACTGTCGGTGAAAACATTCAAGGTTTTTTAACAAACGATAATATGTTTGTTGATAGATATGTTGATAGATATGTTGCTACTGTTATTGCTTTTAATGCAGGACAAATAAAAGAAATGGTAAATATGTTGTATAGTAAGGACGTTTGGTAATATGTTAAGTTTATCAAAAAAGGATATTTTAAAAGATTTTAAAGGGCCATCATATTTTGATAAAGGGCAATGTTCTGAATATCAACTTGTATTATTAAAACGTATATATTATATCCAAGAAAAAAATCGTAGAAGAAAAGAAAACAAATTAAAAAGGTGTTATACTATTAAACAATATTTAGGCTTTATTCCATACAATGTTCAAAAAACAAATGTAAATGTTTACGAGTTTTCAAAAAAACTTAAAATAAAGGAAGCATACATATTAAATAAAGACATTTTTTATCCTAAATATTTTTTAAATGAATGTCTAAAAAAAGAAATTTTTGATATACCTTTGTCTTATAAGATTGATCTTTATAATTATAAAAGATGTAAATAAAAAACAATTAAAACAAACAATTAAAACAAACAATTAAAACAAATGGAAAATTTAGAATTATTTAAAATTATTGCAATTGCAGTACCTGTTGTATTCGTACTAGGTGTTGTTTTGTACATTTTATCACTAAGAAGAATTGTACCTACTAATGTCGTACACATTGTTCAAAGAGGATCAGAAACAACCTCTTATGGTGTTGGAAAAGGTTCAAACGTTTACTACGAATTTCCTAAATGGTTACCTAAAATCGGTGTTGATGTTAGAATTCTACCAGTATCAAACTTTGATATTGAATTGAATAAATACCCTGCATATGATAAAGACAGAGTACCATTTGTAATTGATATTAAAGCATTCTTTCATATTGCCGATACTAACAAAGCTGCCGAAAAGGTTGAGTCATTTGATGAACTAAAAAAACAGCTTGAGAACATTGTTCAAGGTACTGTAAGATCAATTCTAGCCAAATCAAAATTAGAAGAAATAATGGAAGAACGATCAATATTTGGAGAAAAATTTACAGAAAATGTAAAGGATGATTTAAAAAATTGGGGTGTTGAAGCTATTAAGAATATTGAATTGATGGACGTTCGTGATGCAGATGGTTCAAGAGTTATTCATCAGATTATGGAAAAAAGAATGTCAGCTATTGATATGGAATCTAGAACTGAGATTGCAAAAAACAAAAAAATTGCTGAACAAGCAGAACTAGAAGCTAGAAAAGAGGTAGATATTACTAAAGCAGAAACACAAAAACTTGCAGGTGAGGCACAGGCAGCATCGGAGCAAGCGATTGGTATCGCTAGAGCAGAAGCAACAAAAAATGCTGGTATTGCTAATCAAGCATCAATTTCTGAAATTGCTAAAGCCGAAAAACTAACTGCTGAA
>Ga0209278_1000507_pt1 | contig 29654 bp, 25 predicted proteins | sample JI81BgreenDNA_FD_187504 | JGI IMG/M metagenome (GOLD analysis project Ga0209278, IMG submission 187504) | Wastewater effluent complex algal communities from Wisconsin, to seasonally profile nutrient transformation and Carbon sequestration -... | ecosystem: Engineered > WWTP > Effluent > Algae...
AAAGCTTATTGACAATGGTACATTTCAGTTATAACTCACATTTTGCACCCTTTTCAATAACAGGCAAGATGCCTGTTCCACAAAGAGGGAATTTTCTTGTGGAACGGGCATCTTGCCCGTTCATAAAGCTTATTGACAATGGTACATTTCAGTTATAACTCACATCTTGCACCCTTTTCAATAACAGGCAAGATGCCTGTTCCACAAAGAGTAGATTTTCTTCTTGTGGAACGGGCATCTTGCCCGTTCATAAAGCTTATTGACAATGGTACATTTCAGTTATAACTCACATTTTGCACCCTTTTCAATAACAGGCAAGATGCCTGTTCCACAAAGAGGGAATTTTCTTGTGGAACGGGCATCTTGCCCGTTCATAAAAATCTATAAGCAGCGCGTCAAACCACTTTTCGCTTAAGTATTAATTATCAAAACAACGCCGATTTTAGAGCTTTATTTTCAATAAATCTCGAATCGACCAAGCCCACAACCAGAGTAGGTATGAAAATCGGATTTAATATCAATATAAGCTGTAGCGAATTCAAATTTTATGTTTCACGGCGAGGTGGAAAAAGCGTCAAATCCTCTCGCCTTCTCCCCTCTCTCCTTCCCCTCGTTAGCCATAACAGGCAATGTATATGGGTAGCAACTAAAAGCGGGGCTTAGTTGCTGCCGGTAAAAGTCACTAGGGGGAACTTTGACTGAGCTTCAGTCATCGGGCGCCGTCTGCCTTCCTCTTGCCAGTAGTTGATTACTTCTGTGGCTTGGTTGAGGATTTCGACGCGATCGTTATCAGCAATCCAGTGTTTGGCTTCGAGTTCGTTTTTGAGGTCTTCCCACGCATCTTTGCGTGGCCAGAAAAAGTAGGATGTCAGCGGGCTAGTTCCTTTGCCGACAACTTGGTCAACGGCGAGGGCAACATTCTCTTCTAGCCAGAGAACTTTTAAGATGAACTTGGACAAGCAAACCTCCAGGGTTCCGATCGAACTTGTTAAAAATTTCTACAATCGCTAAGCGTAGCACACTCTGTTCGATAATTGGTCATCGGCCATAAAAAGTTTTGTGGCGCGACTGCTTTTAGCGCCACTCAGGGGCTGGAAACCGATAAAATTTGGGTTCTCACCCGCCCTAGGTACAAGGATGGTTAAATTGTGAACAGAGTTATTGTAGTTTTTGACATTGATGGTGTGGTGCGGGATGTGTCGGGTTCCTATCGGCGGGCGATCGCGGATGCGGTGGAACATTTCACGGCGGGTGCTTTTCGCCCGAATTCTCTCGATATCGACTCTCTGAAGTCTGAGGGAGTGTGGAATAATGACTGGCAGGCGTCTTTCGAGTTAGTTTGCCGTTATTTTGAGGGAATTGGGCGATCGAGAAACCAACTCGCTCTCAACTATGACGAATTAGTGGCTTTTTTCCAAAGTCGCTATCGCGGGCCCGATGAGAAAAATTGGACTGGTTACATTTGCGACGAACCGCTGCTGTTAAGTCCGGCTTACCTGGAAAGTTTAACGGTTGGGGGCATTGTTTGGGGCTTTTTTAGCGGGGCGATGCGGGATGAAGCTGCTTATGTTTTGTCAGGGAAACTGAGTTTAAATTCCCCGGTGTTGGTGGCGATGGAAGATGCACCGGGAAAACCCGATCCGGCTGGACTTTTCGCGGCAATTGAACAGTTGGAAACTCTGCATGGTTTAGCAAAAAATTTGCCCGTGATTTACGCGGGAGATACTGTTGCGGATATTTACACGGTTGTGAAGGCGCGGGAAGTGCAACCAAATCGGGTTTGGCTGGGGGCTGGAATTTTGCCACCTCATGTTTTGGATGATGCTGTGCGCTGCGAGGCTTATGCTGCTGGGCTGGAAAATGCGGGTGCAGCAGCGGTTTTCAGGAATGTCGAGGAGTTGACGGCTGCGCGGATTTGGGAATTAGTTCAGTAGGCCAGTCAGTCTGTAGGCTACGCATTCCGCACCTTATTTTTTTGATAAACAATGTCTGTAGGGTGCAGCGAACCGGATATTATTGACAAACAAAGGTAATTTTGTTAAATAATTTTGCACCTTATCCTATTGACAAGTAAATGTAGTTTTGTTACATTTGTTTGTCAATTTTTGCATCTTTGAGTTGACAATATCTGCGGCGGCGGCTTAGTACAGAGTAGAGGTTAAGCTCTAGGAGAGTGCCACTATGTTAGTTTCGCGATCGACTGATAAACAACCTACGCTGGAAGAAACTCGGCAACTAGAAAAGCTCCAAGCCCAAATCGAGCGAGCTGTTGCTAACGGCAAGATATCTAAGCAAGAAATGGAAGACATCAGAAGAGCGATTTGTGCTGACGGAAAAGTTACTGTTGAAGAACTGGAACTGTACAGAATATTGGTGACAGATAGGATTGTTGCTGGAGAAGTAGAATACGATTTTTGAGAAGAGAATTCAACGGAGGGAACGGATTTTAGGGATGAATATTGAGGAAATAAGAAACCAGGAAGAAGAGTTTTAATGGTTCTTCAATAGTTTATTTACTGCTCTAAGCTGTGGAGCATTTAAACCAGTAACGAGGCTAGTAGGGTGCGTCAGCTAGAACCCTTACGCTGAAACGGAAAACCTTAGATGCTGACGCACCTTACGCAAGCCCTTTAAATGCCGAACAGCTTAGCAATCCTAAATGATTATACTCGTTACCAGGAAGAGCCTGGTAACGCAGACCCGGAGGAAGAGCCTCCCTAGTCTGGGCCGAGGCAGAGCCTCGCTTACATCGGTTCCCAGGCAGAGCTTGGGAACCAGTTAAATGGTTCTTCAAGAGTTTATTTACTGCTAGCTTAGGATGAAATTTGGCAATTTTTTGGAGCATCCCTTTTAGGAATTATACGCCACAATTATGGGATGCTCACAATTTTTCATTGGCGTTTTGAGATTATTTCAAGTGCAAGAATTTGTCTAATGCACTGACTGCAAGTGGTGGCCAGCGGCGGGTATTGGCAACCCAATCGAGGTCTTTGTAGCGGGAGTCGAGGCCGATGGCTGCTACCCAATTGCTCTCAGCTTCGCCGCGATTTCCAGCTTCCCAAAGACAGGCGCTGAGGGCGGCTCTCATGTCGGCAAATTGGGGGTATCTGCGGACGATGTTTTTCATGTTGCGAATTGCTTCTTTGGTTTGCCCGTTTTGATAAAGTGCCAGGGCGTGGTTGGCGCGGGCAAAGGCGTATTCGGGGGCTAGTTCAAAGGCTTTGCTGTAGTCGGCAATTGCTTGTTCCCATTGTCCTAAACCTGCTTCGGCGTTGCCTCGGTTGTTATAGGCGGCTGGATCTTGGGAGTCTAATTCTAGTACATGATTGTAGTCGGCGATCGCCTCTTCCCAGCGTCCTAAACCCTCTAAGGCGGTGCCGCGGTTTAGGTAGGGATCGGGGGCGTCGGGTGCTAGTTCGATCGCTCTTTCGTAGTCGGTAATAGCGGCTTGTAGTTTGTTTTGGCTGACTCTAGAATTGCCTCGGTTGCTCCAAGCTGCCGCTTGTGAGGGAAATTTTTCAATGATTTGAGTCCAAAAAGTTTCAGCGGCGGGAAATTTGCCTTCATTTGTAGCTTCAAAAGCTTTTTGAACGAGTTCTCCCAATTCCTGTTGGGGATCGGCGATATCTGTTGGTTGTACTTGTGCGGCAACGGGGGCGATATTTCCCAACCATACTAATCCGGTTACAATTAATACTGTAAAAAATGTGAAAACTGAGCGAATCATCGTTGTTGGTCGTTTAAACTTTACTAAACATATTATTAACCGAATTGGCGGGCGTTGGTTAGAAGATGTTTGAAAAGTCTGGGCGACTTAAGTCGCAGCTACAGGGACAAAACCTGCCTCCGCAGGTTCTGGATTTTGTTTCGTCGGGATAGGCGGACTTTGGTTGGGTAGTTGCGGGTTTAACTGATATCATGTCCGATCGATTGACCATAATATCCCGGCCGGCGCGGGTTTTTGAGATTGTCAATTATTGGCAGATATTGGCAGGTTTACCCGCCCCTTGCAAGCTCCAAGTAGCGCCTGAGCAGTCCATCAAAATTGATGCAACCCTTCAGGCGTTCGCGAGCTGACGGGGTGACAACCTCGTCAAAATCCCTACCTGTTGCGGATTTCGGCAAGTTGCGGTAAAAAAGATGAGGTAATTTTTGTCAACAAGCCCCATCTGTTAAATATGTTTCCTCAATTTTACCACATCCACCTGCAACACCAACTAAAAACGGACGTATACGTGACGCTTAAAATCTTGGTATATCTTTGGCAATGCCACAAACAAGTTAGTATTGAGTTGCTGGCTTCTTTGATGCCTTATCCCATTTTATTTGAGAGTCGTCCTTGCAGCATACAAAGATTTATTAAATTATCTTTCCTCGATATTAAAAACCTCTGGTTCCCTATTGTTCGATAATTTATAAAAACAAAATTTTCTCGCTCCCAGAGCCTTAAACTTACTGCTGTGATTTGGGTAGGAGTGATATTGCAGTTACTTCTGAGGGAGATACATTTAGCGGTAAATAAATTACCAAAGTTAGGAATCATTATGCCAAGTTGAGAGCAAATATCCAGCGAAAAGCCAGGAAAGGCTCGCGTTGCACTCGGCGTAGATGTCGAGAATTGTTGAAACGGTTGTCGGGCAAGGAAAAGCGCTTTCAGACTTTGGTAAATCACACTATCAGTCACCGTATCGTAACCAAGGCTAAGAACAAAAATCAAGTTGTCGCTTTGGAAGATTTGACGGGAATTAGGGAGCGCACAAATCAGCAGCCACGCTCGAAACAAGTGCGGAGACGATTCAATAACTGGGCATTCTTTCAGTTGCGCCAATTCCTAATCTACAAAGCTATAAAGCATAGCGTAAAGATTTTGTTTGGGGAGCCTAGCTAGATATACTAGCAAAATGTGCCACAAGTGCAATCATATTCACCCTGGACGGGGCGAATCTTATAGAATTGGTAAAAAGTTCGCTTGTGACCATTGTGGCTGGAAAGGTGATGCCGACTTAAACGGCAGTAAGAATATTGCTGCTATTGGGGCTTTCGTAAATAAGCCCTTATGTTCGAGATTGTTTTGCAATGTGCAAGATTATTTCAGGGCGATTGAAAGCCCACACTGTGCCTGTACTCAGGGAGCGTGCTGGGTAATTTACCAGGCCCTGCTACAATCCACTTAGTCTCCCTTTAATTTTTGCCATAGACTTCCATGAGTGAAACCGTCCTAGAAGTTCGCAACCTGCGGGTTCAATTTCAATCTGCGGACGCAGGCGATGCGTCTGCAACCGTCAAAGCGGTTGACGGCATTTCGTTTGAGGTCAAGCGAGGGCAAACTCTGGGCATCGTGGGAGAGTCGGGCTCGGGAAAATCGGTAACATCCCTGGCTGTTATGGGTTTGCTGTCGAGTTCGTCAACGAAAATCGAGGGCGAAATTTGGTTTTCTCCGACAAAAGACGGCGCTAGCAATGGGCCCCTTAATCTACTGGAAATGCCGGACAGGGAAAAACAAACATACCGGGGCAGTCAGATTGCGACGATTTTTCAAGAGCCGATGAGTTCGCTAAATCCGGTTTATACGATCGGATTCCAACTCACAGAAGCCATTTGTTTGCACCAACAGGTGTCGCAGACAGAAGCGCGACGCCAAGCTGCTTCTTTGCTGCAAGAAGTGAAGCTGCTACCGGGCGACGATGAGCTCAGGCAGCGGTGTTTGGCTTTGCGGCAAGAAGCGGTTCGGGAGGACGATCGCGATTTGATGCAGCTCGTCAACGGCCAAAAACAAGCTATGCTCGATCGCTATCCCCACGAACTATCAGGCGGTCAAATCCAGCGCGTGATGATTGCAATGGCCATTTCTTGCAATCCAACTTTATTAATTGCTGATGAACCTACCACGGCTTTGGACGTAACCGTGCAGGCAACAATCTTAGCTTTGCTGCGGGAGTTGCGGGACTCTAGAGGCATGGCAATGATTTTTATTACCCACGATTTGGGCGTCATTGCTGAAATTGGCGATACGGTGGCGGTGATGTACCGAGGCAAGATTGTTGAGTGCGGTGCGATCGAACAAATTTTCACCAATCCCCAACATCCTTACACAAAAGGTTTATTAGCTTGCCGCCCAACTCTCGATCGGCAAAGGCGCCGTTTGCCGACAGTTTCCGATTTTATGGATGTCACCACAAATGCTAGCGGCGAATTAGTAATTGTCGAGAAAAATGCCGATTTAGACGGCGACAACAGTGGGGGAAATCCCGCTTTTGCAACCGGAAAACCGCCTAGGCTGCCGCATATTTCCGGCCCTTTGCTAGCTGTTGATAACTTGCGAGTCGGTTTTCCGGTGCAGGGAATGTTTGGCGAAACTAAACGCTTGTTTATGGCGGTAAACGATATTTCTTTTGAGGTTTACCCCGGCGAGACTTTGGGTTTGGTGGGCGAGTCTGGCTGCGGCAAATCTACTTTGGCGAGGGCTTTGCTGCAATTAATTCCGATCGCCAGCGGTAAAGTGTTTTTTGAAGGTCAAGAAATTACGCCTCCTGCCAGAAGTAGTTCGGCATCGCAGTGGATGGCTAATTACCGGATGAAAAAAGAGTACGATCGCAAATTGCGGTGGCTGCGGCGCGATCTGCAAATTATTTTTCAAGATCCTTTTAGTTCTCTCGATCCGCGTCTAAGTGTTGGGGATGCGGTGATGGAACCGATGGTGATTCACCGCTTTGGTAAGAACCAGAAAGAACAGCGCGATCGCGCGGCTTATTTGTTAGATAGAGTAGGTTTAAATCCCGATTTTATGCGGCGCTACCCTCACGAGTTTTCGGGTGGACAGAGACAGCGAATTTGTATTGCTAGAGCTTTGGCTTTGAATCCTAAGTTTATTATTTGCGATGAGTCGGTTTCGGCATTAGATGTGTCGGTGCAGGCGCAAGTTTTAAATTTGCTGAAGGAGTTGCAAACAGAGTTTGGACTGACTTATATTTTTATTTCTCACGATTTGAGCGTGGTCAAGTTTATGAGCGATCGCGCGATCGTGATGAACAAAGGTAAAATCGAAGAAATTGGCACTGCTGAGCGCATTTACCGCCAACCGCAGCAAGCTTACACGCGACAACTCATAGCTTCTATTCCAGCGGGGAATTTGGAGCGAATTCGGCAACAGCAACTAGGTCGCCAAGCTGCTTGGCCCCCATCGCCTGCGGATGAATCAGAACAAAATTGATATCTAGTGTTTTAAACTCGTATCAATTACCAATTGCCCGTTACCAATTACTAATTAGCCATTGCGCGCGAACATCTCGTGCAAGGAAAAACTGCTAGGAAGATTTTTTTTTTCACAAATCAGAAGTTTATATTTATTTTAAATTCATAATTTATGCTCACATTCAACCTGTTTGAAGTTGACTAATATTCCGGGCTGTTTAACCCACAGCCAGGGCGCTAAACGCAGTATTTTTCTACATCAAACCAAGTTATTTCTACAGGCCAAAAGTGCGGTATAACAGGCTACGATAAGGCGGTAAGCAGATTCAGGCGCAGCCTAGATAATTAGGGTTTGCGTCTAGGACTAGGTAAATTAGGCCAAATGTCCAATGACTAACAACAATATATCGCGTAGTATTATAAGTAAACTCTCTCTCTGAGTCGCAAAAATTAGCAAATGCGTACCCCAGCTAAAAAGAGATTGGTGGCTACTTCCGTAAATATACTTAATTATCTCCTCGTTTTGGGTACATTTACCCAATTATTCAATATTAGAGCTCGCAAAGTAGGAAATATTTATAATATTTAAACATCTTTATTGTAATTTTTAAATCAGCACAACTCAAAGTAACTATAGAGTAAAAGAATGAAACATTCAGTTCAAGTAGGAGAATCCAAAAGCACTAAATTGGTGAAATTCCTGCAATTGTTGTGGACAAAAATTATGGCAGCAGTCACCACAATACAAAAAGCAGAATCTAGAAAGCATTCTGAAAAAAAAATCAGCGTAGCGACGATCGCCCCTGGGAGTTTATTCTCAATTTTGATAATTGTACTGCTGGTGTTAAACGGGTGGCTCGTAGCTGGCAGTGGCGATAATTTCTACCATCGCCAACTCGCCCTGGGATTTTTGGCAATAGCAAATATTGTCTTTTTGGCGGTATGGGCGGGATCAAAAGCTTCTGCTGTCGCAGCCCAAAACGATCGCCCATCCAGCGAACCCAACGGGGGCGATCGCTTTTTTAGCCTCTCGCTAGATATGCTGTGCGTCATTAGTTTTGACGGTTATATAACACTCATCAACCCAGCAGCAGAAAAAATCCTCGGCTATTCCCCAGGAGAAATGATTGGCAAACTCTTCATTGAATTCGTGCATCCAGACGATCGCGAAACTGCTTTAAAAGAAGCTGAAAGTGTTGCTACGGGGAATAATACCGTTGGGTTTGAAAATCGCTGGCGCTGTCGCAACGGTTCTTACAAGTGGATAGCCTGGACTGCTACGGGTTTCTGCGAGGAAGAATTGATCTATGGTGTCGGGCGCGACATTACCGCTCAAGAACAAGCAGAAGCAGCGCTGCAAGAAAGCCAGCGTTTTCTCGAACAAATTGCCAATGCTACTCCGAATATTCTCTATGTCTACGACGAGATCGAGCAGCGAAATGTGTACAACAACCGCGAAATCAATGTCGCGCTGGGCTATACCGTCGAAGAAGTTCAAAAAATGGGCAGCAGTCTGTTGCCTACCATTATCCACTCTGATGATTTAGCTAAATTTCCAGAATATTTGCAGCAATTGGAAACTGCTCCCGACGGCGAAGTTGGTGAGTACGAATACCGGGTGCGCGACAAAAATGGCTGTTGGCGCTGGCTAGTCAGCCGGGAAATTGTATTTAGCAGAACAGAGGAGGGAAAAATTAAGCAGCGTCTCGGTTCTGCTACGGACATTACAGAGCGAAAAATAGCAGAACAAGCTTTAGCAGAACAATTGAAACTTTCTTTATTCACAGCAGATGTGGGAATTGTTCTAACTCAAAACCAGGGTTTGCGTAGAACTTTGCAATATTGCGCCGATGCAGTTGTGCGCCATTTGGATGTTGCCTTTGCTCGGATTTGGACGTTGAATGAAGACGGAAATGTATTGCAACTGCAAGCAAGCGCGGGGATATATACTCATATTGACGGCGCTCACAGCCGCATTGCTGTCGGGGAGTTCAAGATTGGTTTAATCGCCCTGGAGCGACAACCTCACATCACTAATTCTGTGAAAGAAGATCCCCGAATCCAGGACAAAAAATGGGCGGCGCGTGAAGGAATGGTGGCTTTTGCTGGATATCCCCTAATTGTTGACAATCAGTTGCTGGGAGTAATCGCGATGTTTGCTCGCCAGGAGTTGAACGAATCAACGCTGATTGCTTTGGCGTCAAGTGCCGATACGATCGCCCTGGGAATTAAGCGCAAACAAACAGAAGAAGCTCTCGCCAGACAACAGCAAACTTTGAGGGCAATTATTGACAACGCTCCGATCTGGGTATGGCTGACAAATGCTAGCGGACGGATGTTATTAATTAACAAAACTTTCTGCGAAGATGTGGCTATACCTGAATCAAGATTTTTAGCAGCATCTCACTATTCCGAAGTTATGGGATTAGAAGCATCTGCTAACTGCATGGCATCTGACGCGCAAGCGTGGAGCCAAGATATTCCCTGTTATGCTGAAGAAGTGATGCAGCTTGCTGATGGTAAAGAACATTATTTGGAGACAATTAAAACTAAGGTCAAAGATGATTTTGGAAACACGATCGGCTTAATCGGCTTGGGTTTGGACGTTACAAAACAAAAAGAATCTCAAAGACAGTTGCAAAAGTCGGAAGCGAGATTCCGCAAATTAGCGGAGCAGGAAGCGCTGCTGAACCAGCTAGCTAGCAATATCCGCGAATCTCTAGATTTAGATACTATTTTAGCAACAACTGTGCAGCAGATTCGCGACTTGCTGCAAGTCGATCGCTGTGTGTTTATCTGGTATTTGCCCGACGCTTCGCCACCAGCTTGGGATGTCGTCCACGAAGCTAAAAATGATGACTTGGTCTCGCTTTTGGGTTATTTTCCTGCTGACATAACGGGTATGCTGCCGCGAAAAATCGCTAATTTGGAAGTTTATCAAATAGATGATGTTGCAACTGTCAGCGATCCCGTAGAACAAAAATTCTTTTTGGAGGTTGGTTGCAAGTCTGTCTTGGATTTGCCGATTAAAAGTGCGGGGGGTCTAACTGGTGTTGTTGGCTGCATTTCTTGCAGGGAGGTTCGCCAGTGGACAAAAGAGGAAGTGGAGTTAATGGAGGCAATTGGCGATCAACTAGCGATCGCGATCAGTCAATCTAAACTTTACACTCAAAGCCTCGATTCAGCCCGGATAGCGCAAGAACAAGCAGCCAAACTAGAAGTAACTCTGTGCGAACTTAAGCTTGCTCAAACCCAGCTCATTCAAGCAGAAAAAATGTCAAGTCTCGGTCAGATGGTAGCAGGAATCGCCCACGAAATCAATAACCCTGTCAGCTTTATTTTCGGCAATCTTACCTACACAGAAGAATACGCCAGAAACCTGATGAAACTGGTAGAAATGTATCGAGATGAATACCCGGAACCTTCTCCAGCGATTCAGGAAGAAATAGAAGTTTTAGAGCTGGATTTTGTGCTAGACGACTTGCCCAAAATGCTGTCTTCTATGCAGGTGGGAGCCACTCGCATCCGGGATATCGTGCGGAGTTTGCGGAATTTCTCTCGCCTTGATGAATCTGACATGAAAAAGGTTAACATTCACGAAGGCATCGACAGCACATTGATGATTTTAGAACACCGTCTGAAAGTTCATCCCAATAGCGTAGCGGGTACGGAGTACGATCGCCCAGCAATTCAAATCGTTAAAGAATACGGAAAATTGCCACGGGTGGAGTGCTACGCCGGACTATTGAATCAGGTGTTTATGAATATTATTGCTAACGCTATTGACGTTTTACAACAACCGCTCGAAAATCCGGGAATTATTCGCATTCGTACAGAGGTAGAAGGTACTCTCGCTGTGATTAGAATTTCTGATAACGGTGCAGGTATGACAGATCAAGTCAAGCAGCGGATATTTGACCCGTTCTATACTACAAAACGGGTCGGTTCGGGAACGGGGATGGGTTTAGCGATTTCCCATTCAATTATTGTCGAAAAACATAAAGGTGAAATCAAGTGTTTCTCGGTGGTGGGGAAAGGCACTGAATTTATAATCGAAATTCCGATTAAAAGGACAGAAAATTAAATTGGTTTGTAGGCAAAAATACTAAGGTGCGTCAGTTTGAAAAACCAGATTTTTTTGTACTAACCTTAAGACTGACTCACCCTACAAACGCCAACATATAAAACTTATTTTACCAGAAATTTGTCTGGTTAACAATATGAACGAGACAACTAAAATTGATATGATATTAAAAATCTAAAATCTAAAATCTAAAATCTAAAATCTCAAGACGCACTCTACAGGCTACACACAGAGAAAAGTTATTTTACCAGAAATTTGTCTGCTGCGTATTGCCCACCCTCCAACTAAAATTGATATGATATTAAAAATCTAAAATCTAAAATCTAAAATCTAAAATGGCATTACCTCCCGGCAGTTTTGGTTTACCCCTAATTGGCGATACTATCAACTTTTTGCAAGATTCCCAATTTGCCAAAAAACGCCACCAGCAGTACGGGCCCCTTTTCAAAACCAGCATTTTCGGACAGCCTACCGTGTTTGTGTGTGGCCAAGAGGCTAATTTGTTTGTTTTAAGCAATGAAAACCAATATTTTGCTGTGACTTGGCCTGCCAGCACGAAAGCGCTTTTAGGGCCGCTTTCTTTGGCGTTGCAAACGGGTGCTAACCACCAAAATCGGCGCAAGTTGCTGTACCAAGCGTTTGGGTCGCGAGCTTTAGCAGGCTACATCGGCGCGATGGAAGATATCACTCAGCGCTATTTGGAAAAATGGGCAAAAATGGAAACGCTGACTTGGTATCCCGAACTGAGAAATTATACTTTTGATGTTGCGGCTAAGTTGTTAGTAGGGATTGATAATGGTTCGGAAACGGCGCTAGGACATTATTTTGAAACGTGGTGCAATGGTTTATTTTCGATTCCTTTAGATGTGCCTTGGAGTCAGTTTGGCAAGGCGAAAAAGTGCCGAAAGCTGCTGTTGGCAGAACTTGAAAAGATTATTATAGATCGCCAGCAAGGAACCCCTAGCGGCAATGATGCTTTGAGTTTGCTGATTTCGGCCCGCGATGAAGAGGGAAATAGTTTGAGTTTGGAGGAGTTAAAAGATCAAGTGCTGTTGCTGCTGTTTGCGGGACACGAAACTTTAACTTCGGCGATCGCCTCTTTTTGCCTTCTCCTGGCTCAAAATCCCGATGTGATGGCAAAAGTACGGGCCGAACAGCAGCAGTTCCCCGCAACTGAACCGCTAACCTTGGAAGAACTCAAACAAATGACTTATTTAGAGCAGGTTATGCGAGAAGTGCTGCGGTTGGTTCCACCAGTGGGAGGCGGTTTTCGGCAGGTAATTAATGATTGCGAGTTCGGTGGCTACGAAATTCCCAAGGGTTGGATGGTACTTTATCAAATCAATCAGACGCATCAGGATAGCGCAGTTTATCCCGAACCCGATCGATTCGACCCCGATCGATTTAGCTCGGATCGATCGCCTAAACCGTTCAGCTACGTACCCTTTGGCGGCGGTTTGCGAGAATGTTTGGGCAAAGAATTTGCCCGGTTAGAGATGAAGTTGTTTGCGGCAAAGATTGTTCGGGAGTTTGAATGGGAACTTTTACCGGATCAAGATTTGAATTTAATCAGAGTACCGACTCCGCATCCCGGCGACGGTTTGCAAGTAAAATTTCGTCGGAACTATTCTTAAGAACAGGCTTTTCGGCCTGTTCCACAATCGGGTAAATTTTCTTGTGGGGGGTTGCTCTGAGCAACGCCCTGAAAGCCACAAGATGCCTGTTCCATAATCGGGTGAATTTTCTTGTGGGGAGTAGGGGTTGGGCTTCTAGCCCGCCCTGAAAGCCTTATTGAGAATGGTGCAACATTTCAGTTGAGATTGATATCTTGCACCATTCTCAATAAGCTTTTTATGAACAGGCTTTCCGGCCTGTTCCACAAAGAGTGAATTTTCTTGTGGAACAGGCCGGAAAGCCTGTTCTTGATAATGGTGCAATATCTCAGTCTCAATCAACATCCAATTGCATCGGCCCCAAATACTTAGTTAAATAAGGAGAAAAAACCTCATAAATCAGAGTCAATGGCTTCCCGTGATGCCAAAACAAATAGTGTCGCCCCCAAAAAGGCCCCGACTGTTCAAAAGCTGACTCCAAAGCCACCGAATCACCGCAATAAATGCCCTGCACATCGCGATACAATTCTGTCCGCAGCCTCGCTAAACTAGCCCAAATTGGCAAAGATTTATTTTGTAAATATTCGTCTACATGGCTCGCTTCCCACCAAGAAGTCGCATAGGCTAAGCGCTGTCCCGAAGCAGTCCGCAGCCACACCTGGCGGCGCAGGCGCGGCCCCGGAACCGCGACAATTTGCTGGGGCGCGCCGTCTGCGTCTTCACCCACTAAAGACATATCGATCACATCAACTTCTGTGGGTTCCCCTGTCAGCAGTTGCAGGTGACGGGTGGGGGAACCGTCGCCTAGGAGCAGTATTTGCCATGCCGGTGCGAGCTTGGTGTGGGGCAAACCCTTCTGTACTGCGTCTTCGGCTCCTTGCCACAGGGGGTTGAGAGCGTGCCAGGTGCGGCTGTTTTTGGGTGTAAATGTTGCAGTCAAGGGTCTTTACAAAACTTAATTTTTTGTTTATTATAACGCTTCTTCAATTATCCACTCAAAAATCAAAAATTGCTCGACCGAGGACGATCGCCCATAGGATGTCCAGTGAAATAGTTATAATACTTCTGTTCGGGATTTTTATTCTTCCTTCTTCCTTCTTCCTTCTTCCTGACATCCGTGACATCCGTGACATCCGTTATATAATCCGTTGCCGAACTTCCCTCTGCTATATGTTAAGAATAACCGAAATAAAACTCCCCCTAGATCATCCTCAAGATGCGATCGCCAGTGCAATCCTCAAAAAGCTGCAAATTCCCCCCGAAGAATTGCTCGGCTATTCCATCTTCAAGCGCAGCTACGATGCTCGTAAAAAAGCAGAAATCCTCCTTGTCTATATTGTGGATGTAGAGACGACACAGGAAAAGCAACTTTTGGCGCGCTTCAAAAAAGATCCTCATGTGATGGTAACACCAGACACGAGTTATCGCTATGTAGCGCAAGCCCCTAGCAATTTGACGATTCGCCCCATTGTGATTGGTACAGGGCCGTGCGGTATGTTTGCGGGTCTGATGCTGGCACAAATGGGGTTTCGCCCTATCCTTTTAGAACGCGGAAAAGCAGTGCGCGATCGCACAGTTGATACCTTTGGATTTTGGAAGAAAAAAGCAGAATTTAACCCCGAATCTAACGCCCAGTTTGGCGAAGGTGGCGCGGGTACTTTTTCCGATGGCAAACTCTACAGCCAAGTTAAAGATCCTCAGCATTATGGGCGGAAGGTGCTGACGGAACTTGTAAATGCGGGAGCTTCACCGGAAATTTTATATATTAATAAACCGCATATTGGCACGTTCAAACTGGTGGGAATTGTCCAAAGTCTTCGCGCCCAAATTGAATCATTAGGCGGAGAAATTCGGTTTCAAGGTCGTGTGGAAGATATCCACATCGAAAATGGAAAAGTGCAGGGACTTACCCTCGCCAGTGGAGAATATATTGCTAGTAATTATATAGTTTTGGCGGTGGGACACAGCGCCCGCGATACTTTTGAAATGTTGTTTTCGCGCGGGGTTTACATCGAAGCAAAACCTTTTTCCATTGGTTTTCGGGTCGAACATCCCCAAACTATCATCGATCGCTGTCGTTTTGGCGATCGGGCAGGCCATAAGCTTTTGGGCGCCGCAGATTACAAACTGGTTCACCATTGCCAAAACAATCGTTCTGTATATAGTTTCTGTATGTGTCCCGGTGGTTTGGTAGTGGCGGCTGCGTCAGAACCGGGGCGACTGGTTACTAATGGGATGAGTCAATATTCTCGCAATGAACGCAATGCTAACAGCGGGATTGTGGTGGGTATCACGCCGGAGGATTATCCGGGTCATCCCTTAGCAGGAATTGAGTTTCAACGTCGCCTAGAAGAACGGGCATTTGAGTTAGGAGGTGGCACTTACAACGCCCCTGGGCAGCTTGTGGGTGATTTTTTGGCGAATCGCCCTTCCACGGCGCTAGGCAGTGTGCAGCCGTCTTATACGCCGGGAGTTGTGATGACTGATTTGAGCGAAAGTTTGCCAGATTATGCGATCGCAGCTATCCGCGAAGCACTTCCGGCTTTTGACAAACAGATTAAAGGATTTGCGATGGATGAGGCGGTTTTGACTGGGGTGGAAACGCGCACTTCTTCACCAATTCGGATTAAACGCAGGGAAGATTATCAGAGTTTGAATACAGAAGGCCTTTATCCTGCTGGGGAAGGTGCAGGATATGCGGGTGGAATCCTGTCGGCGGGGATTGATGGGATTAAGGTGGCGGAGGCGGTTGCTTTGAGCATATTGCGATCTGTAAATCACAAAGTTTGATGCGGGATTTGAGGATTTTTAGATGATTTGAAGATTGCCGTCAACCGTCAACTGTCAACCGTCAACTGCGGGACTTACGCATCGAAACTCACATCTTGCATCATTCTCAAGAACAGGCTTTCCGGCCTGTTCCACAATAAAATTCACTCTTTGTGGAACAGGCCGGAAAGCCTGTTCATAAAAAGCTTATTGAGAATGGTGCAACATCTCAGTTCAAACAGCAGCTAAACGCGATCGAATTTCCGTATCGGTATACTCCGGCGTCCAGCCTTCTTTGGTGGTAAAATAGCGAACCGCTTTAATTTTCCGGGATGCTGTCAAATAAAACCAGTGTTCTGTATTCGCCGGCACGTTGATAAATTCTTCTGGCTGCACTGTGAGTTCGACTTGGCTGCCGTCGGGCCGGACGAAGCCGAAAATGCCTTCCCCTGCTACGATATAGCGGACTTCATCATCGGCGTGGATGTGGCACTTGTTGAATTTGGACAGCAAGGTGTCGAGGTTGGGAATGTCTGGGTGCAGTACAATTAAGTCGCGATCCTGATAGCCTGCACTTTCCGACAACTGTTGAAAGTAACTGTCGAGGGCTTGCAACACTTGCTCTTTTTGATTGTCGTCAAGAGCATCTTTAGCTAACAAATTTTGAATTTCAGCGCTGTCACCCACGGGCCAGCGGTTGAGTTGAATGTTTAAGGAAGCGAGTTCTCGGGTAATGTCGCTTTGTTGAGTGTAGGTTGTACCGTTTTCGAGTTGCAGGATAGCCATTTTTGCACGTTCCAATTTTTGGGTGAGGCGATACACAGGCACTGTGAAAGATGTTTGTCGATCGCGCCTGTACCAGATTCACAATTTTAACGCTAATTTGAACAGGCTTTCCGCCCTGTTCCACAACAGTTCAATATTTGTCGCGATAACATTGATAAGTCAGGCGCTAGCTAGCACCAGCAGCGATGGCATTACTGATATCTTAAATGTAACTTTTGCAACAACTATGCCTACTTATACGGGAATTTCTAGCGAAGCATTTCAGCATCCCCTCGATCGCCAAGCTGAGGAAGCGTTACGCAGCGTGCCTGGATTTGACTTAATTGCCGGCAAATTTGTAGAATTTGTCTACGAACGACCGCAATTCGTTTACCTAATGGGAAATAGCATTCAAGTCGGGCCTCGCCAATATGCCAGCATTTATCATATATTTCGGGAGTGCGTGCAGGCTTTAGATGTTTTTCCAGAACCGGGTTTGTTTGTTTCTCAGAATCCCTCAGTTAACAGCTATGCCCTGGGAAAAAACCAACCTTATGTAGTATTAAACACTGGTCTTTTAGACTTGTTGGACGAGGCGGAACTGCGGGTAGTCTTGGCTCACGAGTTGGGACACATTAAATGCGGTCATCCAACTTTAAATCAAATGGCGATGTGGGCGATGAGCGTCGCATCGACAATTGGGGAGATGACTTTCGGGCTGGGAAATATGGTCGGTAGCGGTTTAATTTTCGCTTTTTACGAGTGGCGCCGCAAGGCTGAATTGTCGGGAGACCGGGCGGCTTTGTTGGTAACGGATGACTTGAACAGTGTGATGAAGACGATGATGAAACTTGCGGGAGTTAGCAGTAAATATGCTGACCAATGCAGTTTGCAAGAATTTATCCGCCAGTCTGACAACTATCAAGAGCTCGATCGAGACAATCTCAACCAAGTGTATAAGTTTTTACTTTACAACGGCGGTCAGGGCGTGATGCTGAGTCACCCTTTCCCCGTGGAACGCCTGCGGTATTTGCGAGACTGGGCAAGTTCCGAGGAATACCGCCAAATTAAGCTGGGGAACTACAAGCGGGCTGTAGCTGAGGGTGCGGTTGATGTCAAGTCCCAAGCGCCTAACAGCGAGACGGAGGCTTTGCGCCGTCAGATTGAAGAGTTGCAGCGGGAGATCGATCGGCAAAAATCAAAGCGAAACTAAGTTTAAATTCCTCGTCCCCAGGCAGAGCCTGGGGACAAGCTAATGTTTTGTGGAAGATTTACCGGATTTGAGGGAGGGGGAAACGTAAAAGGAAGGTAAACCAGTGAGAGACTTAGGATCGCGAATTAAATAACTTACAATTTTAATTGTTATTGTGGGATGGGCGTCCCGCCCGTCCAAAACGGATGGGCGGGACGCCCATCCCACTTTCAAGAGTGGAAGTTATTTAATTCTCATTCCTTACTCGCAACTGGCCTCCAATCTAAAAACTGTCCCCTCCTTTCGGAAATCTGTTTCTGAGGAGGTGTAGTTTAAATCAAGAGAAGCTTATAAATCAACGGGGCTAAAAAAAATGAATATTGATAACGCAATGAATACTAACAAACCAACTTCTAATTTTTTCGGCAATGTGGGAAAAGTCGCGATCGCCCTTACTCTTCTAGCCGCCGGCATGGCATTTACAAATCCTGCGAGAGATCAATACCTAACTTATGCTTCCGGCGTACTCCAAACCGAGTTGGAAAACACTGTGTGCAAAGATTCTCGCGTGCCGAAAGCTTTGGGCGGCATTACAGATACTTTGATCGGCAGTTGCAAGAATTTACTGACTTCGCAGCGGGGCACGATCGAAAGCTTGCTCGACAATACAACGCAGCGTCAAAATTTAGGTGTGGTCAGTATTTACACAACTGAACTAGGCAAAAAAAGCTATCAAACGGTTGGAGCTTTTGGTAATTTTGTGACGCTGCCACCTAGTTCAGAAAATGCTCAAAAGTAGAGTCAAATTAAGTTCAATTGCCGAAACCGGGTTTTTTAGAAAGCCCGGTTTTTGCTTACGTAATTCTCTCTCAGTAAATCTCAATAAATTCGGAGAGCAATAGCACATATTTTTAATGATGCCAACTATTAGAGACCAAATATTAAGTTTTCTTAAAGAAGAAAAGTTATTGTCCCACTTAATATTAACATTAACGCTATAAAGTTTGATGTTTAACAAATAAGCAGATGGCAATGCAATTAAGTAAGGGTGAGAGATTTAATATTTCTAAAGAAGCGCCCGGTATAAAAAAAATGGCGATCGCCCTCGGTTGGCAGGTGACAGAGGCAGGACAAAGCTACGATATTGATGTCTCGGCGTTTATGCTAGGTCCTGACGGCAAAATACCTAACGATAAATATTTTATCTTTTACAATAATCTGCAATCGTATGACAGTTCGTTACTGCAATCGATTCTTGAAAAAAACAACCGAAGTCAAGAAAATAAGACTATTTACGGCGTTATCTTAGAAAGAGTTAATCTTGAAATTGAGGAAATAACTTTTGTGGTCACTATTCACGAAGCAGATAAAATTAAGGCAAATTTTAGCAATATCAAAAATGCTTTTATCAAAATTACCAATTTGGATACGGGAAGCGAACTTGTTCGGTATGAATTAAAAGAGAATTTTTCGCGAGAGACTGCTGTAGAATTTGGTCGTTTGTATAGAAAGAATGGAGAGTGGAGATTTCAGGCTGTAGGAGCAGGATATCAGGCAGGATTGCAGAGTTTTGTTGATAAGTATTGCAGCTAAAATAGCAGCGATGAAAAAATCTCGCCTGCATATTCTGATAGCAGCAGCACAAGAACTCGCAGCAGGAGAAAAAGTAAAAGGTAAACGGCTGTTGCATTAGTTAATAGATGACAAAATTTGCTGGTAAGCATCGATAGTTTGTTGGGCGATCGCCTCCCAGTTATAATGCTTTCTTGCGTACTCTTGGCCGTTCAATCCCCGGCGTTGACGTTCCTGTGGATTGAGAAGTGCTGATTTGATTGAATGGGCGATCGCCCCTATTTCCAAAGGTTCTACCCAACCAGCTTCTGCTTGCTGTATGTCTTCCGCAATATGTATGCGATCGGAAATGGCGACAGGTACACCCGCGGTCATTGCTTCTGCTACAGCAATGCCAAAGTTTTCGTAATAAGAAGGCAATACAAATAAGTCGGCTTTTGTCAATAGTTCAACTTTTAAATCACCGCTCACAAAGCCAGTTATTGTTGTGTATTTTGCTAAGCTTGAATTCTGAATTTGTACTTTAATTTGTGTTTCATACTCAGCATCTTGGGGATTTGATCCAGCTAAAATAAAGTGAAACTCTATGCCCAATGCCAAAATACTTTCTAATGCTGGAATTAACAAATCAAGCCCTTTTTTAGGTTCAATCCGCGACATAAATAAGATAATTGGCACTTCAGATTCCCGCAATCTCTTAGGAAACAAACCTGCTGTCACCCCCAATGGAATCACCAAATCCCGTGGCACAGGCATCTTGCCTGTGAAGTCCAAATCCCGTGGCACAGGCATCTTGCCTGTGGAGTCCAAATCCCGTGGCACAGGCATCTTGCCTGTGGAGTCCAAATCCCGTGGCACAGGCATCTTGCCTGTGGAGTCCAAATCCCGTGGCACAGGCATCTTGCCTGTGGAGTCCAAATCCCGTGGCACAGGCATCTTGCCTGTGCTACCCAAACCAAATCTTTCTGAGATTTTAGCCTCTTCTTTACTTGTGAAATGAATTGCGGCTGCCCCTGCTAAATTAGGGCGTTCTAAAACTGCTGCATAAATCTGTTTCAAGCGCTTTTTTTTCTGCAAATCGGCAGGGTCAAGCATACCGCAGGGACGCATAATATATGGCAACTTGTGATATCTAGCAATTGTGGCCGCAAAGGTAGTTACTGGCGAAAAAAGAGCGTGAATGTGGGCGAGGTCAAATTGTCGCGCGTTTTCATTTAACCACTGCAATAACGAGAGAGAAAATTTATATCTGCGCCAGGGATAACAGCGGAAATAAATAATCTGATAGCCGTTTTGTTGTATTGGTTCATTCAGAGGAACATCTAAGGGAATTTGACCGATATCTCCGTTAGAATCTGTGGTGATAATTGTGACATCAATACCTCGAGAAGCCAGGGCTGCAGAAAGTCCGAGTACCATTTGACTTGGCCCGCCGTAGACGAGGGAAATTGAGGGGATAATTTGGAGAATCCGCATGGTTAGCACTTGGTGTTAGCTGAGGTAGCTGGTTGTGTTATCATAGAAAGAATTGCAAAATTTGCACGTTATACTAATTTAGGCGATCGGAGGCAAGTTATGCTGATTGGATTCAGCGTCGGCAACTACAAATCTTTTAAAGAAACTGTCACCCTCAGCATGGTAGCCTCGTCAATTACTGAGGAAGACAAAGAGCTGGATGAAAATAATGTATTCCAAATTAATGATAAGTTAAGCTTACTCAAAAGTGCTGCTATTTATGGAGCTAACGCCAGTGGTAAGAGCAACATTGTTGCTGCTATTAACTTTATGAAATGGTTTGTCCTAAACTCATCCAAAGAAACGCAAGTTTCAGACGCGATCGATATTGAAGCATTCAGGCTAAGCACAGAGACAGAAAAAGAGCCGTCTTTCTTTGAAATCGTTTTTCTACTAGAAGACAAAACTTTTAGGTACGGTTTTGATGTGAACGCGCGGGAAGTTGTTTCTGAGTGGCTATTTCAAGCTGATGACAGTCAAGAAAAAATGCTTTTTGAACGAGATTTTAATAATTATATATTAGATGATTTCTCAGAGGGACAAGGCATTAGCGATAAAACCCGAAGTAATGCTTTATTTCTTTCTGTAGTCGCACAATTTAATGGTAAAATTTCTGGCAAAATATTGCTGTGGTTCAGTAAAACTTTGCAATTGATATCAGGCTTGCAAGATACACAATACCGCGAGGAGACTTTAGAGTTTTTTGAGAACGATCGCCACAGACATGATATTATTGAATTTATCAAGAAATTAGACTTAGGGATTGCTGATATTCAAATCAAAAAGTATATTTCCCAGAAAACCGCTATGTTCGGTATATATGAAGTAGGCGTGAAAACAGTTCACCGGAAATATGATGCTGATGGGAAACAGGCTGCTATAGAATTATTTGATATCGAAACGCACGAATCCGAGGGGACAAACAAACTATTTGCATTAGCAGGCATTCTCCTGGATACTTTAAGAACAGGAAAGATTTTATTAATTGATGAACTTGATGCCAGACTGCATCCGCTGATTACTCGCGAATTAATCTGCTTATTCAATTCTAACGAGACTAATCCGCACAACGCACAGCTTATATTCACTACACACGACACAAACTTGCTCAGTAGTAAAAGTTTTCGCAAAGATCAAATATGGTTTACCGAAAAAGACAACAAAGGCGCTACTGATTTGTACTCTTTGGTAGAGTATAAAGTTGGAAAAGATGCCTCATTTGAGCGCGATTATATTATCGGAAAGTATGGCGCTATCCCTTTTATTGGTAATTTTAAAGAACTAATAGGTGAACTTCATGAATAAAAAAAGTTCGTCTAGAAGAAAAAATATTGATTACTACAATAGAAAGGTTAAAACTAGAAGATGGTTTTTAATCGTGTGCGAAGGTGAGAAAACAGAACCCAACTATTTTAGAAGTTTCCCGGTAGACACAAATGTAATTAAGCTGGATATCAAAGGAGAAGGAAAAAATACGAAGAGTTTAGTAGAAAAAGCTATTGAGTTAAAAAACGACACAGAATCCGACGAAAAAGACCGATTTTGGTGCGTGTTCGATCGCGATAAAAACCCTAAAAATCCTAACGACTCGCAAAATTTTAATTCAGCCATAACTCTTGCAAGAAATAACGGCATTGACGTAGCTTATTCAAATGATGCTTTTGAATTGTGGTATTTGCTGCACTTCCATTTTTATAATACGGGAATTTCTCGCCAGGATTATCAAAATATGCTAACCAAGTTATTGGGACACGAGTATAAGAAAAACAGCGAGACGATTTATGAGGAACTAAAAGACAGACAGCAGGATGCAATTAAACACGCAAAACGGCTTTTACAGGAATACGATCGCCCCAATCCAGAAACTGACAATCCTTCAACAACAGTACATTTGCTAGTCGAAGAACTTAACAGTTTTATTCCTGATTGATGAGGGAGAAAGTCGTAGAAACCGGGTTTCTAGCCGCCCCATGCGTAAGCCCTGCAACTTTCGTAGACGAGAGAAATTGAGGGGATAATTTGGAGAATCCGCATCAGGGATAGTTATTTAAATCCACATACCAACATTTCCCATTACAAATTTAATTATCTATCTGCAAAAGGCTGCCCGTCTAGCTGTTCAGCTTCCTCTCTTTTTGTGGCTGTAATTTGGGTATTGTGAGCCATTGTCTTGGAAAATTCATACATTTCACTGGCTTTGGCTTCCGCAGCTTTCACAATTTCCAGGATTTCCTGGAGTAGGCTTTCATCTGGTAATTGTTTCATGGCAATGCTTCTAATCTCTCCACTACTTTGTCAATCATAATTCTCGATTCGGGAGCCATCTTTAGCAAGGCTGCTAAATAATCTCCTGCTTTTTGAACATCTTCATCGGGCACACCAGCCATCAATACATTGCCCACAATGTGCTCTGCTTGTAAGCGAGTACCTGCTACGTTGAATTGAAAATTGGTGATGGAAGAAAAGTATTGCATTAGTATTTCATTCTGGGGAAAAAGAGACATGGCTCTTCTAATTGCAAAAAGTCCCTGCGTTGCTTGGCGCTCGCTATCGTCTAATACCTGGTAGAGTTCGTTAATCAAAGAGCGTATGTCGGGAGGAATAGACATTTACTACAGTTTTTATTTAACACTTGCATTATAGCTAAAAGTTACAACAATTCCTTGTAGAATTCCAATAACTGCTCAGCTAAAGCTTTATTGGTATAATTGCTCATCGCTCTATGATAACCCCGATCGCCCAAATCGGCCGCCAACTCCTGCCCCTCCATCAATTTCTGCAAACATTCTCGCAAAACCCCTGCATTTCCTTCGGGGAATAATAAGCCCGCATCGCCGATGACGTGGGGAATTTCCCCGCAGTCGGAACCAATAACCGGAATGTGACAAGCCATCGCTTCAATTAAAACGTGACCAAATTGTTCTTTCCAGCCCACAGTGGTCAAAGTTTTGAATTTATAGCTGGTTTGCGAAGGCAATACCAAACAGTTCATTAAGTTAATGTAAGGGGGAATTTCTTCGTGGGAAACGCTTTCTACCCAGATTATGCGATCGTTGATTCCCCATTCAATACATTTTTCGGCGAGGTGCGTCCGCAATTTTCCTTGTCCAACTAACAGCCACTTCCAAGAGATTTTTTTCAACCCTGCCAAGGCTTCAGCTAAAGTCAACAATCCTTTTTCTTCGACAAATCGCCCTACAAATCCTACCACAAAATCGGTCTGTTCAATACCGAACCTGCGCGATAAATCAGCGTCTTTACCAGTGTGGCGAAACAAAGCTTCATCTACTCCGAGTTGTGGCATTACTTTTACCGCACCTTGATAGCCCCGCTGCCGCAAAATTTTAGCTCCATCTAGGTTGCCTGCAATAATTCCGTCGGTGTGCTGAAGATTGTAATTTTCTAAGACTGAAATCGGCCAATTCAATTGATAAGGCAAATTCCACCAAGTAAATAATATATTTTTGGCTTGCATTTTGAGCAGTTTGTTTAGTAGAATCAACTGAGCGCAAGCAATAGATTTTGAACCTTGTTCAACTTGAATTATCTGCGGTTTAATTTTCTGCAGAACTTCAATTAAATCTGTACCAAAAGTTAGCAAGCCTTGATTATTTTGACTAAAGTTGGAGACGGGGACTACTTTAAATGAGCCTTTTTGATAAAATTGCGTTTCTATAATTTTATTTTGTACGCCTCCCGGTTTCCAACGCTGCGGCACTACAACTGTTACTTCAATATCGGGTTCTAGGTTGGCTAATATCTTGAATTTTTCCCGATTAATGTCCACAATATAGGTGTGACTAGCCACGAGAATTCTCATTTATTGGGAAGGGCGAATGGGGAATAGGTAATTATTGATTATTAATCTTGTCTTGATGGCTATAACTTTGTCCATCATTCCACAGAGATTGAATTACTGTATTTATAGCACTGAGAAAACCCAGGATATAAAAAGCAAATCTAGTTATAATTTTAATGGGCGAGGCGCTTTTATAACAAGGTGGATTTCCCAAAACGTGGCAGTCAAAGAGTTTGGCAAAAAATCGCAGGCATTGAAAGGCTGTTAAATTTTTCAATCCCATGAGGAAATGGTTGTGATAAAATGTGACTTGATATTCGATCGATCGCGTGCTGACATCGTGACAGCCCCCGATCTCTTCCCCCAAGTGAACTAAACAGGCATTGGGATCGTACCAAATTTTCATGCCAGTCGATCGCAATCTCAAACAAAAATCCGACTCCTCCCGCACCGCACTCCCTGCAAACCGCTCATCAAACCTCAGCCCCCATTCGGCAAAAACCTGCCGGCGAAATGACATATTGCAGCCTCTAGCCGAGAGCACCTGCTGCGGTTTGACTGTATGCACCAAATCGATAAAATACCAGGCAATGCCCGCATCCATCGCTTCTGAGGGCAAATATTCGATCGCCAAATCGCCTCCAGAATTATCCAGTTTCATTCTGTCAAAAACCCTGCCCGCCACACATCCCACATCGGGTTTTTCTAAATAATTGTCAGCGTGAGCAGCCAAAAAACCATCTGGCAATTGTACATCATCATCAATAAATAAAATAATCTCTCCAACTGCGCGTCGCACTGCATAATTTCGAGCACCAGGCAAACTCGCCCAATCTACCCGAAACCAGCGAATTTTGCCAGCATTTGACAATTCCTCTAAATAAACTTGAGTTTCCAATTCGTGGGTGCGAGTTTGATCGATTACTAGCACTTCAAAATTTGGGTAATTTTGCCCAATCGCATCAGCCAATGTCTCTCGCAGAGGTTGCTCGCGGTTGTAGGTAGGTATAACAACAGAAATCATCATCAATCATCATCACACAATTGAGTGAAAATAAAGTTAAGGGTAGGCATCCTGCCTACCCCACTCGTTATTTTTGGAGAAGTTGATTAAAAATCGAAATTAATAGTTAGAAATTTTGATTTCTGAATTTTGAATTCAAAGATTTCAACTCAAAACTCAACACTCAAAATTCACAACTTTTAGCAAGTCCCCCTTTCCATCAGATAGCGATGTGTTGCTGAACGGCTAAAACTAAATTTTCAGTCCAGAAATTAGCCAATTCGGCGCTGGCAGCTTCCACCATAACTCGGATTAGCGGTTCAGTGCCAGAAGCGCGAACCAAAACCCGTCCCTGTTCGCCCATTGCTGTTGTAGCACGATCGATCGCCTTTTGCATTGCCTCGCACTCGTGCCATTTCAGGCGTTTTTCGCGATCGTCCACCCGAATATTTCGCAACAACTGCGGATAAGTTTGGAAACTGCCACTTACCAATTGTGCCAAAGATTCCCCGGACTGGCGCACCAGCGAAGCCAAATGCAAAGCCGTCAGCAAACCGTCGCCGCTGATACCGTAATGCGGACAAAGAATGTGTCCCGACTGTTCGCCGCCCAACATCGCACCAGTGCGCTGCATTTCAGCGTGAACGTACTGATCTCCGACGTTGGTTCTAGTTAGTTTGCCCCCCAATTCTTCCCAAGCTCGCTCGAAGCCGAGGTTAGCCATTACAGTAGAAATAATTAAATTGGATGGTAACTGTTGGGAGTCGCGCAACTGCCGGCCCCACAGATAAAGAATGTAATCGCCGTCAATCGTTCGACCTTTGTTGTCAACACCCAAAACTCGATCGGCATCGCCGTCAAAAGCAAAGCCCAAATCGGCATTGTGTTCCAAAACCGCCGCTTGCAAACTGTCGAGATGAGTAGAACCGCAGTTAACATTAATGCGAGATCCATCAGGAGAGTCGTGCAAACAGATCACATCCGCCCCCATTTGCGCGAACACCGCCGGCGCCAAACCCGCAGCGGCCCCCCAAGCCAAATCCAAAACTATCCGCATTCCCTCCAAATTCATCTGTTGCAGCGAATCACAGAGCGAAGTGGCATAATCTTTAACCAACTCAGAGCGATGGTAGTGGTGTCCCCAACCCAAGCTAGAAATTGGAACCTTTGCCCCTCGGATTCCCGCTTCGATTTGTTCCTGCAACTGCTGCGACAGCTTCGATCCGTTTGAGCCGAAAAATTTAATGCCGTTGTCTTCTGGGGGATTGTGAGAAGCCGAAATCATCACTCCGCCGACCGACTCCGAAACGCTTGCCAGATAAGCAACGCAGGGAGTGGGACACAATCCCAAATTCCACACTTCCAAACCGGCGGCCGTCAAACCCGCTGACAGTGCCATTGCCAGCATATCGCTGGAATTCCTGCTGTCTTGTCCCAAAATCACAGGGCCCTGGTTGGGGGAATTTTGGCGTAGAACTTGTCCAGCCCAGAAGCCCACTTGCAGGGCTAGGGGTGCATTCAGCAATTCTCCAACTTTCCCGCGAATGCCGTCTGTGCCGAAGAGTTTGGTATTGGGCAGGGGGAGGCTATCTCCCAGCAGAATCGTATCGCGTTTGACTGGCTGTACCGAGTTAGCAGCCGGAAACTCGCTGCCACGAGGGCGCGAAGGTGTCTGAACCATATTCACTCCTTTAGGAATATTCACACTCACACTTTGGGTTCATGTTACAACTGAAAGTCTTTATTTTCAGCCTAAACTCCATTTATTTCGTCGATTGCTTTGGCAACTTGCTCTGACAACCTACGCCCAAAGCTTAACTTCATCGGAAAAATTTGTATTGTATCCAAGGGAAAAACTTTTAGTACCGGGTGCCCGCCCACGCCACGAAACCCGGTTTCTTCCTGTCTCCAGGCGTGACTACGAATTTCAAAGGTGGTACCCGCCACGTGATTTATCCGTGGAATCAATCCCAAATCGAAAATCGAAAATCCTCAAGAAAGAGCATTTATCTCGCACAAGTCAATCTAAAATCTAAAATCTAAAATCTAAAATCGATTGAGGCTGCTGCTGTTTGAGCCTGTCAGGCACTGCGTGTGTAGAAAGTTAATGCTGTATTGCCGTATACTTTGTGGCGGCAAATTTCTAGGCCGGAAATCGGTTGTGTCGATCGCTCCGGGCTGTGTTCGATCGCGATTTCGCCGAGGAGTGCTAGCATTTCTTGGCTGGCGATCGTGTTTAACACAGGTTCGTACAAGTCGCTGGCGTAGGGCGGATCGAAGTAAATGCGATCGAACTGCTGCCCCGCTAGTGTTGCCAATTTCGCCGTCGCGTTTCCCCGCAATATTTGGAATGTTTGGGATGAGTCTGCTACTTGCTCCCAGTTTTCGCGGATAATCGCACAAGCTTTCGCCGACTGTTCGATGCCAGTGACACTCGCGGCTTGCCGACACAAAGCTTCTGCACCCATCGAACCACTGCCGGTACAAATGTCAAGCCATCTGCAATCTGCGATCGTCCCTTGCCAAATATTAAATAAAGCTTCTCTAACTCGCGAAGGTGTAGGGCGAGTTGCGAGTCCCGGCAGGGTTTTGATTTGGCGATTGCCACTGATTCTCAGACTCATACAATTTTAGATTTTAGATTTTAGATTTTAGATTGGGATGACTGACTAAATATGAATTTGGTGCAGACTTACAGTTGCATTTTTTATTAAAACTGGTATCATTTAAAACTATAAACACCCGGTTTATACCACAAACCGGGTTTTGCACAAATCGCCTAAGCGGCGACTTTTTCCCTCACCTGACTGACAAAATTTGACAGCATTTGCAATCCCGTACTCGAAGACTTTTCCGGGTGAAATTGCACGGCCATCAGATTGTCTTTCGCTATAGCCGCCGTCACGTTTTGACTACCGTGAGTCACAATTGCCGATCGCACTTCCAAATCAACTGGATCGACATAATAAGAATGCACGAAATAAACCCAAGGATCGGACGGTAAATTTCCCCACAGCGGCAAATTCTGCTGAGTAAATTGCAATTGATTCCATCCCATGTGGGGAATTGTCAAACCCGGTTCCGAGCGAAATCGGCGCACTTTTCCGGCAATAACGCCCAATCCCGGTTCTACGCCTTCTTCGGAACTTTCAAACAGAATTTGCAAACCCAAACAAATGCCTAAAAAAGGTTTTCCCGAGGCGATCGCCCTTTTTATCGGTTCTATCAAATTGCGCGATCGTAAATTCTGCATTGCCGGGTCAAACGAACCCACCCCCGGCAAAACCACCGCATCAGCCTGCTCGATTATAGCAGGAGAATCTGTTATTTTTGGCACTGCACCCACATTTTCCAAGCCTTTACAGACCGAGTGCAGATTGCCCATGTCATAGTCCACTACTGCAATGACAGACATTGACTTACTTGCCTTATATGATCAATATCAGTATTATTGCACAAATATGACTACGAAAATCCTGCTAACCTCATTTGATACTTGGCTTCCCCATCAGAAATCCAACTCTTCGGACGACTTATTAGCCAAGATTTCCCAAATCAAATCTTTGCCTGATTCCCTGACTTTTTTGAGGAAACTGCCAGTAGATTTCCAGCTAGCACCGAATTTGGCGATCGCCCAAATCAACCAACTCCAACCCGACACTATTATCTGCTGCGGCATGGCCGAAAGTCGGCAAAAATTAACCGTAGAATCTTGCGCTTGCTGCGATCGCGACATTCTGAAAACAGCAGTTAATCTCGAACCGCTAGTCGCTGATTTAGCTGCAACAGAAATCAGCCACGAAGCCGGAAAATTTGTATGTGAAGCCCTATATTATGCGGTTTTAAAACATATTTGCGATTCTCAAATACCCGCTAAATGTATTTTCGTACACGTACCAATTTTGACAGAAGAAAATGCCGACAAAATTGTCGCCGATTTTTTATTAATTATACGCCGCTTAGGAATGAGAATTAAATAACTTCCACTCTTGAAATTGGGATGGGCGTCCCGCCCGTCCACTCATGACGGGCGGGACGCCCATCCCACAATAACAATTAAAATTGTAAGTTATTTAATTCGCGATCCTTAACTACACGCAGAGACTAGAAACCGGGTTTCTGGGTATACAGCATATTCCATGTATATGTGG
>Ga0209278_1000508_pt1 | contig 29609 bp, 34 predicted proteins | sample JI81BgreenDNA_FD_187504 | JGI IMG/M metagenome (GOLD analysis project Ga0209278, IMG submission 187504) | Wastewater effluent complex algal communities from Wisconsin, to seasonally profile nutrient transformation and Carbon sequestration -... | ecosystem: Engineered > WWTP > Effluent > Algae...
TCGCCGACGATGCGGGCCGATTTGCGATAGGGTTTGCCGTGGGTGAAGCCGTTTTCGTAACTGCCCCACAGGATGCGCCGGTGCACCGGTTTCAGGCCATCGCGCACATCGGGCAGCGCCCGCGAAACGATGACCGACATGGCATAATCAAGGAAACTCGTCCGCATCTCCGAAACGATGGAGATGGGCTGGATGTCGGGTTCGCCAGCGGGGGGTGTAGTGGTTGATACCATGGGGTTTTTCTTGGCTCACCAATATGGGTTGCAATCGCCGTTCCGGACTAGGGGAAAGTGCGGCAAAACGCCAGTGCAAAGGGGGGCTGGACAGGCCGGCACCTGTTGATGATTCTGGCGGAGTCAAAGGAGGCTGCATGCATCGTTTTGCCCGGTTCGCGTTCGTTTGCGCCATCAGCCTGCCGTTCCGTCCGGCACTGGCGCAGCCGGCGCCCCCGGGCACGATGATGGACCGGATGGCGGCGCGACTGCCGTCGGATGCGTCCAAGGTGACCACCAGTGATGCCATGCGCATCATGGATCGACACAGCGCCTGCCTGGTTGCCATGCATGCCGACATGGCTGACATGGCCACCGGCCCGTTTCCCAACCGCAAACGGACCGTGAGAGCCTTGAGCCAACCCGGAATCGAAAGCTGCCTGCAAGCAAGCAAGGCCGGCAGCCATGTGCGTATGGGAACCAATTTCGAACTGCTGCGGGGATCGGTGTACAAGGCCAAATATCGCCAGCGGTACAGCGCCGCCCAGCCCGTTTTTGCCCGCCTGGTGACCGACTGGGCGCCGATAACGGCCGGCATGAAAGCGGATGAGGCCAAGCGCTTCACGATCTTTCACAAGATCGCCGAATGCACGCTCGCGGCCGCGCCGGAACCAGCGCACCAGATCGTGATCGCCGATTATGGTGACGATGCCCAAAAGGCGGCGTTCGCGCGCCTTGCCCCGGTGATCGGCGATTGCCTGCCCGAAGGCCTGCAACTGGAACTGCCCCGCCCCTCGCTGGCCGGCGCCCTGGCAGAAGTGGCCTACCGGGCGGCTGAGGCAAAGCCGCGCTGACGCCCCCTGCTGGGCAAACAAACATCCAGCAGCAATCAGTATGCGTCCATGATAGTATAAAATTCTGCATTACATGACGACCGAGTCGGGCTGCCCCAATCGAACCGGGAGGATGCAATGAAGAATCGCTTGCTCGCGCAAACGCTGCTGCTGGGTGTGTTGGTTTCGGGATGCGCCACCAACGCCTTGCGCGTGCAATATGCCGGCAATGTTGGCGCCGAAGGCCAGGCCGCCGGCGAAGCGGCCCGGTCCTTTGGCAACCGTGCGGCGGCAGCCCAACGATTGGCAAACATCGATCTGGTGGTCGCCGATCCGGCGTGCGGAACGTTGCCCCCCCGTATCAAGACGTCGCCCAATCTCGATCCCGCCGGCCCGGCCACAGCCTGGTTGTGCCTGCCCGAAGGCCAGACGGCGACGCCTGAAGCGTTTCGAAACCTGGCGCTTGATGATCCCCGCCGCACGCTGACGCCGCTGTTTGCCGCGGTGAATGCCCTGGTGGCCTATACCGACATCCTGGCCGAAATCGCCGGTGAAGAGCCCGCGGATGTGTCAACGGGCATCGCCAATGCGCTGGGCACGGCGAGTGCATTTGAAGGCCCGATCCTGGCGCTGCTGGGCGCGCCGCCCGGCAAGGCCGTGGTGCCTGATTCCGACGATGACAAGGTGAAGGCTGTCGCCGGATTTGCCCAGATGCTGGCCGATCTCAGCAAGGAACAGTCGCAGGTCGATGCGCTGCGCGCGGTGATCAGGGAACGACCGGAAGGGGCTGCGGCGCTGATCAGGCAGCTGCGTGGCAAGCTGCGCCTGCTGGAAACGGCGCGCAGTGCAAATGCCGGCCTTTCCAGCACCGTGAGCACAGCGCTGCTGCAGAAAGCCTTGCGCAAGACGCCGCCTTTGTCGGCATCAGACCGACGCGCCGCGCTGGAAGCCTATTATGCGCGTGAAGCCGAATCTGACAGCCAGGGCGCGCTCTATCCCGCCGTCATCAACTTGCTCGATACATTGGAAAAATCAGACGCCGATTTCCGCCGCGTGATCGTCAAGGACCCGACCTTGACCGAAAAGGAAAAGCGGCTGCTGGCCGAAATCACGCGCAAGCGCGTGGTGCGCGCTCTGCAAAGCTTCACAGCATTGGTCAACAGCTTCAGGGGGGCATGATCATGGTCGACAAATTCGATCTGAACGGAGTCGTCGCAAGCCTGCTTGATACGCTTCGCATGCGCATGAATCCGATGTTCAGCCAGAAACTGCTGGAACGCTGGACGGGGCTGTTGATCCGCGCCGCTGCGGTTGCGCGCGATCTCGATTGGTGGGCGGATCAGGATGAGCGCTATGCACCAACGGCCGCGCTGCTTGAGGCCGGCACCCGAACGCTGGCCGCCGCAAAGCCGAAAGAGAACGCCTTGAACGCGGCGCTGGACATGGTGGAACGCGGTATCATCGCCCTCGAGGCGCTTTACACAGCCGATTGAGACGGATATCGCGCCACGCTGCCGAACGCACGTGCCCGACAGTGAACAATTCTCCAACTGCTCCCTATTCGCGCACGCCCTTGGCAACAGATGCCGGGATGTTGGGGCTATCGGGATTGGGCATGATCTGCAGTCGCGCCGGATGCACCACCAGATCGAGTGACTCCATCGGCACCGCGCCCAGCAGCACCTCGTCGCCCAACACATTCGCGCTCTGCACGGTCTTGCGGCCGAACACCTCGATCAGCACGCCGCCCACATAGGGCACGATCTGGCGCCGACCGTCAGCCAGCGTGACTTCGCGTTCGGAAATGACCGGCAATCGCAATTGGTTGGCGATGTGCTGGGGAATGCAGAGTTCCAGGCTGCCAGTATCCACCAGCGCGTTGGCATCGATCTCGTCCAGCTGCGGCGCCGCGATATTGGCAAGCCGGATGTGCTGGCGAATGATGCCCATGCCCCCTACTCCGCCGCCACCGCGTGCGGCACCTGGATGAAGCCCTTGCGCTTGGCAATCCGCGCCTCGATCTCCGGCCGGAAATGCCGGATCAAGCCCTGGATCGGCCAGGCCGCCGCGTCACCCAAGGCGCAGATGGTGTGGCCCTCCACCTGCGTGGTCACTTCCAGCAACATGTCGATCTCGTGCGGTTCGGCATCGCCAGTGACGAGCCGTTCCATCACCCGCCACATCCAGCCGGTGCCTTCGCGGCACGGCGTGCACTGGCCGCAGCTTTCATGCTTGTAGAAGTAACTCAGCCGGGCAATCGCCCGCACGATGTCGGTGGATTTGTCCATCACGATCACGGCGGCGGTGCCCAGGCCGGATTTCAGATCGCGCAGGCCGTCGAAATCCATCGGCGCGTCCATGATCTGGTGCGCCGGCACCAGTGGCACCGATGATCCGCCGGGGATCACCGCCAGCAGATTGTCCCACCCGCCGCGAATGCCGCCGCAGTGGGTGTCGATCAGCTCACGGAACGGCAGGCCCATGGCTTCTTCCACCACGCAAGGGCGGTTCACATGGCCGCTGATCTGGAACAGCTTGGTGCCTTCATTCTTGGGCCGGCCGATTGCGGCAAACCATTCCGGGCCACGGCGCAATATGGTCGGCACCACGGCGATGGATTCGACATTGTTCACCGTCGTCGGGTTACCATACAGGCCGGCGCCGGCCGGGAACGGCGGCTTCAGGCGCGGCTGGCCCTTCTTGCCTTCCAGGCTTTCGATCATCGCGGTTTCTTCGCCGCAGATATACGCCCCGCCGCCGCGATGGACGACGACATCGAAATCATAACCGGTGCCGCAGGCGTTGCTGCCGATCAGGCCGGCGGCATAAGCCTCCTGCACGGCCGTCATCAGCACCTTGGCTTCGGCAATATATTCGCCGCGGATATAGATGAAGGCAGCGCGCGCGCGCATGGCAAAGCCGGCGATCAGCGCGCCTTCGATCAATTTGTGCGGGTCATGCCGGATGATCTCGCGATCCTTGCAGCTGCCGGGTTCGGACTCATCGGCATTGATCACCAGGTAGCTCGGCCGGTCCGGATTCGGCGTCTTGGGCATGAAGCTCCACTTCATGCCGGTGGGGAAACCCGCACCGCCGCGACCCCTGAGCCCGCTGGCCTTCACCGCATCGATCAACGCATCGGGGCCAACGCTCATCAGGTCCTTGGTGTCGGCCCAATCCCCGCGCGTGCGCGCAGCGTCGAGATTCCACGGCTGGAAGCCGTAGAGGTTGGTGAAGATGCGATCCTTGTCAGCCAGCATGGCCGTTCACTTTCCCGTTTGCCGGCGCGAAGCCGCGCCAAGGGCAATACCCACCACCAGCAATGGCATGGCGATGGTCACCATCGGCTTGTCATTCACGATCCCGAAAATCAGCAGCACGATGGCGCCAAACATGAAAAGGATGGCGGCAATCTGCAGCGGTTTCATCAAATCGCCTCCGTCAGCGTCGTCGGTCCACCTTCCGGGCAGGACGCCGTGCGGCCGATCTGGCTGCCCACCGGCGGCTCCTCCCCGCGCGCCAGCATGTCGAGAATTTCGGTCATGCGCGCGTAGGTCAGGTCTTCATAATTGTGATCGTTGATCTGCACCATCGGCGCATTGGCGCAGGCACCCAGGCATTCGACTTCGGTGAGCGTGAACAGGCCATCCGCCGTGGTGGCGCCCTTGGCCATCCCTTTGTCCTTGCAGGCCTTCATGATGTCATCACTGCCGCGCAGCATGCACGGCGTGGTGCCGCACACCTGCACGTGGAAGCGGCCCACCGGCTTCAGATTGTACATGGTGTAGAAGCTGGCGACTTCGTAGGCGCGAATGTACGGCATGCCGATCTGGTTCGCGACAAACTCGATCACCGGCACCGGCAGCCAGGCCACGCCCGTCATGTCCCGCACCTGATATTGCGCCAACCACAACAGCGGCATCACCGCGCTGGCCTGCCGGCCGGGCGGATAGAGGCCAATCAGGCGCTGCGCTTCGGCGGCGTTCTCGGCGGTCCACGAAAAATCGCGAAAATCAGTCATTGCTCTTGCCTTCAAGGCGCTGGCGGCGCTGGGTGAGGCGCGGCGTCACTATCGGCCCCCACACGCCATAACGCAGCGCCGGAATGATCCACGCCACCATGGCCGGCAGATGCCACAGTTCGGGCAGCCGGATGAAGCGGGCATATTGCAGCGTGCTGAGCAGCATGGCACCAGCACACAGCACGGCCACCAGCACGCGATTGGCGTGCAACCAATCGTCCACTGCTTCGATGGCCGGCCACAGATTCACCGGATGAACTCCACGCGGCTGCAAAGCTCGCCCTCGAAACTGTACACGCTCATCACCTCGAACGGTTCACCCGCATTCGTGCGCCACACCTTCTCGTGCAGCACGGCGAACGGCCCCAACTCATAGCCGGTGATGATCTCGGCGCGGTTTTCGGGAAACTGGGCAAACATCGCCTTCAAGCCGGAGCGCACGCCTTCCTTGCCCTCGCGCAGCGCCGCGCCGCGATAGCCGGCTTCCACCGCATCGTCGGTCATCAGCGCCACATAGGCGTCCGCATCCTGCGCGTTGTAATGCGCGATCATGGCCTCGGCGATGGCGAGCTGGCTCACCGGTCAACCTCGCCGAACACGATGTCGAGCGACCCCAGCACCGCCGGCGCATCGGCCAGCAGATGCCCCTTGCACAGGAAATCCATCGCCTGCAGGTGCGCCATGCCGGTGGCGCGGATATGGCAGCGCCACGGCTTGTTGGTGCCATCGGCGACCATGTAGATCCCGAATTCGCCCTTGGGGCTTTCGGTTGCCACATAGGCATCGCCGGCCGGCACGTGCAGGCCTTCGGTATACAGCTTGAAATGGTGGATCAGCGCTTCCATCGAGCGCTTCATCTCGCCGCGCGATGGCGGCGCCACCTTGCGGTTGTCGGTGATGTGGCTGCCCGCCGGCATCTCCTTGGCGCACTGCTTGATGATCTTCAGGCTCTCGCGCATTTCCTGCATGCGCACCATGAAGCGGGCATAGCAATCACCATCGTTCGACACCGGCACGTCGAAATCCATCAGGTGATAGGCGTCGTACGGCTGGCTCTTGCGGATATCCCAGGCCACGCCGCTGGCGCGGATGCACGGGCCGGTGAAGCCCCAGGCAATCGCGTCTTCCTTGGAAATCACGCCGATATCGACATTGCGCTGCTTGAAGATGCGATTGTCGGCCACCAGGCCCTGCATCTCGTCGAGCACCTTGGGGAAATGGTCACACCAGGCCAGCACATCGTCCAGCAGGCCCGCCGGCAGATCCTGGTGCACGCCGCCGGGGCGGAACCAGGCGGCGTGGAAGCGCGCACCGGAAACGCGCTCGTAAAACTCCATCAGCTTTTCGCGTTCCTCGAACAGCCACAGGATCGGCGTCATCGCGCCCACGTCCATCGCGTGAGCGGTGGTGTTGAGGATGTGATTGAGAATGCGCGTGATTTCCGCAAACATCGTGCGGATATATTTGGCGCGCAACGGCACCTCGATGCCCGCCAATTTCTCGATGGCCAGCACATAGCTGTGCTCCATGCACATCGGGGAGACGTAATCGAGGCGGTCCATATAGGGCAGCGCCTGCAGATAGGTCTTGTACTCGATCAGCTTCTCGGTGCCGCGGTGCAGCAGGCCGATGTGCGGATCGCAGCGTTCGATGATTTCGCCGTCCAGCTCCATCACCAGCCGCAACACGCCGTGGGCCGCGGGGTGCTGCGGCCCGAAATTGATCATGTAGTTCTGGATTTCGTTGCCGTCCTTGGCCGGCAGCACGTCGGTGGTGTCGTCAGCCGTCCACGCGGCACCGGCAGAACCCAGGCTGCTCATTTGCCAGTCGCCTTTTCATCGCCCGGCAGCACATAATCCGTGCCTTCCCAGGGGCTGAGGAAATCGAAACTGCGGAAATCCTGCGCCAGCTTCACCGGCTCGTACACCACCCGCTTATGCTCTTCCGACCAGCGCAATTCGACATGGCCGGTCAGCGGGAAATCCTTGCGGAACGGATGGCCTTCGAAACCATAGTCCGTCAAAATCCGGCGCATGTCCGGATTGCCGGCGAACATCACGCCGTAACAATCCCAAGTCTCGCGTTCGTACCAGCCGGCGTTCGGATAAAGCTCGGTCAACGACGGCACCGGTGCGCGGCCATCGGTGGAGACTTTCACGCGCAGCCGCAGATTGTGCGTCATCGACAGCAGGTGGATCACGATCTCGAAGCGTTCGGCCCGGTCCGGATAATCGGCACCACACAGATCGGTGAGCTGGTTGAACTTCAGGTCCGCCGCATCGCGCAACGCCGTGATCGCCGGCACCAACGCCTCGCGCTGCACCACGGCGGTCGTTTCGCCGGCATGTTCGATCACCTCGATCAGCGCATCGCCCAGCACCTCGCCCAGCCGTTCGGTCAGACCGCTGTGCGTGGCCATCACCGGCCAGCTGTGCTTGCCCAATTCAGGCGCAACAATCGTCATGGCGCTTACCGTTCGAACACGCCCACGCGGCGGATCTTCCGCTGCAGGGCAAGAATGCCATAAAGCAAAGCCTCGGCCGTGGGCGGGCAACCGGGCACATAGATATCCACCGGCACGATGCGATCGCAGCCGCGCACCACCGAATAGCTGTAATGATAATAGCCGCCGCCATTGGCGCAGCTGCCCATCGAGATGACATAGCGCGGCTCGGCCATCTGATCGTACACGCGGCGCAGCGCCGGGGCCATCTTGTTGCACAGCGTTCCGGCCACGATCATCACGTCTGATTGCCGGGGCGAAGCGCGCGGCGCGATGCCGAACCGTTCCAGATCATAACGCGGCATGCTGCTATGCATCATCTCGACCGCGCAGCAGGCCAACCCAAAGGTCATCCACCACAGGCTGCCGGTGCGCGCCCAGTGGAACAGATCTTCGGTGGACGTGACAAGGAAGCCCTTGTCCGCCACTTCCTGATCCACATCGGCCAGGAACGCATCGCGGCTGCCGGGCGGCAATATCACGCCACCCTTGGAAACGGCGAGGGTCTTGTCGTCGCTCACTCCCACTCCAACGCTCCCACTTTCCAGGCGTAAACCAGGCCGATGCCGAGTTCGCCGAGGAATTCCATCATTGCCCACCAGGCACTTTCGCCGCCCCAATGCAGGCTGACGGCCCACGGAAACAGGAAGGCCGCTTCCAGATCGAACACGATGAACAGGATGGCGACGAGGTAGAATTGCACATCGAACTTGGTGCGCGCATCGGAAAAGGCGGGGAAACCGCTTTCATATTCCGACAACTTCACCGCTTCCGGCTTGGACGTGCCGATCAGGCCGGAAACGGCAATCGGCGCACTGACAAAGATCAGCGCAAACGCGATGCCCACTGCAAAGAACAGCAGCACCGGCAAATATTCAGAGGCAATGGCCGACATGGCCGGGGGGTTTCCAACAGCTGTTGCGATGCCCCCGTGATTAGCCGCCTTGCTGCGCTGCGGCAACCTCTGACGGCCAAAAAATGCGACATTTTGTCAAGGCTGCGGCGATGGAGTGGCCACCCCACACTCTATCCCGTCACCCCGGCGAACGCCGGGGCCCATCGCCCCGACCATCGGGTGTGTTCAACCTTCGGGAGATGGGCCCCGGCGTTCGCCGGGGTGACGGCTCAAGTCATCAGCGCAGCGCGCCGGCGATCAGCTTGTGCAGGCGCGACTGGATGGACTGGTTGCCCGCAATGATCTCGCGCCGGCCCACCATGCCGTCACTGCCACGGAAATCGCTGACAAAGCCGCCGGCTTCCTTGATGATCAATATGCCCGCCGCAATGTCCCAATAGGAAAGCCCGGTTTCCCAGAAGCCATCAAAACGCCCTGCCGCCACCCAGGCCATATCAAGGCTGGCCGCACCGAAACGGCGCACGCCGGCCACTTCCGGCATCACGGCATTCAGGATCGAATTGAACTGGGCACGATCGCCATGGCCCAGATAGGGGATGCCGGTGGCGATCAGGCAATCATTCAGATCACGCCGGCCCGACACGCGCAGGCGCTGAGTCTGCAGCCAGGCGCCGCGGCCCTTTTCCGCCCAATAGCTTTCGCCGGTCAGCGGTTGGTGGATCAGGCCGGCCGTCACCTCGCCATCGATTTCGGCGGCGATGGAAATGGCGAAATGCGGGATGCCGTGCAGGAAGTTGGACGTGCCATCCAGCGGATCGACGATCCAGCGGCAGCGTTCATCCTCACCCTTGATCTCGCCGCCTTCTTCCAGAAGCAGGCCCCAATCTGGGCGCGCATGGCGCAGCACTTCCACCACGCTGGCTTCGGCGGCGCGATCGGCATTGGAAACGAAATCGGCCGGGCCCTTGCGCGACACCTGCAGCGCATCCACTTCCCCGAAATCGCGGCGCAACTTGGGCGCGGCCTTGCGCGCGGCCTTTTCCATGACGGTGATGAGCGATGAATGGGCGACCATGGCGAAATCCTTGGGCCAGCGTGCGCGCGGCCTGTGACGGGAAACTGGAATGCGAAAGAGCGAGGCGCGCCTTAGCGGATGCCGGCGGTGGGGGCAAGTTTTCCCCGTTCACTGTCATGCTGGCGCAGGCCAGCATCCACTGCGGATCAGGTGCTTGCTGGAAGGTGGATGCTGGCCTGCGCCAGCATGACAGGTTTTCCGGTTGGCCTTACCAACCCAGCACGTCCCCGAAGGCGGCAACCCCCGCCCCCGGCCCGCCTTCATGATCCCACACCGCCCGCACCACGGCGATGAAATCCGCCCCGGCTTCCACCAGCGGCGCGGCATTGTGCGGGAAGATGCCGCCAATGGCGACACAGGGCAGCTGGCTCAGCGTGATCCACCAGCTGAGGATTTCCGGCTGCGGGCGGTAGTGCGACGGCTTGGTGGTGGTGTCGTAAAACGCCCCGAATGCCACATAATCGGCGCCCTGTTCGCCGGCTTCCATCGCCAGATGCCGGCTGTCGTGGCAGGTGCGGCCGATCTGCGCCTCGCGGCCTAGCAGCGCGCGGGCGTCGGCAATGCTGCCGTCCCCCTGCCCCAGGTGCACGCCGTCAGCGCCGGCCTGTTTGGCCAGATCGGCACGATCATTCAGGATGAAGGCGACATCGGCCGCCTGGCACACCGGCAGCAACGCCTCGCAGGCGCGCAGCACATCGGCATCGCTCACATCCTTCAACCGCAACTGGAACGCCGCGACCGGGCCGCCATCGAGCGCGGCCTTCAGGCTTTCGGTGAAGGCCGGAATTTCGATGCGCGGCGGAGAGACGACATAGAGCTGACAGGCCGGCCGCTCATCCTGTTCGAAGCGGTCAGCAAAATCAGTGGGGAGCGGAACGAGTTCGTCTTCGGTCATGTCTTGAAACCCTTGTCATGCTGGCGCGGGCCAGCATCCACCGTGAAGCGGGGGCCTGTCGGCAAGATGGATGCTGGCCTGCGCCAGCATGACAAGTGAGGCGCGGGGAGAGCCCCCGCCGCCCTCACGCCTTGCCGAGGTAAATGTCCACGATCTTGTCCAGCATCGCCAGCGCTTCGGCGCGCGGGCGCTGGAAGGTGTTGCGGCCGATGATGCTGCCGTTGCCGCCGCCATCGCGGATGGCAACCGCATCGCTGAACACCGCATCGGTGCCCTTGGTCGCACCGCCCGAAAACACCACCAGGCGGCGGCCGTTCAGGCAGGATTTCACCACGTGCGCCACGCGCTTGTCCTGGCCAGACCAGTCGCCGCCTTCATACGCCTTCTGAGCGTCCTTCTGCTCGATATGGGCAGACGGCAGCTTCACCTTGATGATGTGCGCGCCCAGCAGCGCCGCCATGTGCGCCGCGTACGCGCCAACGTCGAGTGCCAGTTCGCCTTCCTTGCTCAGCATGCCGCCGCGCGGGTAGGACCACAGCACGGTGGCCAGGCCGACAGACTTGGCTTCGGCGGCCAGTTCGCGGAATTCCTCCATCATGTCGAACACGTCGTCCGCACCCGGATAGATGGTGAAGCCGATGGCGGCGCAACCCAGGCGCAGCGCGTCGTCCACGCCGCCGGTCACGGCCTGGTTGATGCCGGTGGCCCAGCTGTTGCTGCTGTTCACCTTCAGGATGGTCGGGATCTGGCCGGCAAAGGTATCCGCACCGGCTTCCAGCATGCCCAACGGCGCGGCATAGGCCGACAGGCCGGCATCGATGGCCAGCTGATAGTGATAATGCGGATCATAGGCTTCGGGGTTGGGCGCAAAGCTGCGCGCCGGGCCATGTTCGAAGCCTTGGTCCACCGGCAGGATCACCATCTTGCCGGTGCCGCCCAGACGGCCCTGCATCAGCATGCGGGCGATATTGCCCTTGGTGCCGGGATTGTCGCTCTCGTAATTGGCGAGAATGGCCTTGACGGTTGGCGTGATCGACATTGCTGCCCCCTTTACTGCTGTTGAAGTGCCACGACGCCGGGCAGTGGCTTGCCTTCCATCCATTCAAGGAAAGCGCCGCCGGCAGTGGAAATGAAACTGAAGTCAGCGGTGACGCCGGCATGCGCCAGCGCCGCCACGGTATCGCCGCCGCCTGCCACGGTGAGCAGCGTGCCGCCCTGCGTGAGCGCAGCGGCCGTGCGGGCCAGTGCCACGGTGGCGGCATCGAAGGGCGGAATTTCGAACGCGCCCAGCGGCCCGTTCCACAGCGCGGTGGCGCAGGTTTTCAGCGCATCGGCCAGCGCCTCAACAGCGGCCGGGCCGATATCGAGCACCATCTCGTCGGCCTGGATATCGTGGATATTGGCGACGCGATTGGCGGCATGTGCCTTGAACTCTTTCGCCACCACCACGTCATACGGCAGGTGGATGGTGCAGCCGGCCTTTTCGGCCCGCGCCATGATGTCGAGCGCGGTTTCCTTCAGATCATGCTCGCACAGCGATTTGCCGACATCGATGCCGCGCGCGGCCAGAAAGGTGTTGGCCATGCCGCCGCCGATCATCAGGTGATCAACCTTTTCCACCAGGTGCGTGAGCACGTCGATCTTGCTCGAAACCTTGGCGCCGCCCACGATCGCCGCCACCGGCCGTTTCGGCGTGCCCAGCGCGGCTTCCAGCGCCTTCAATTCGGCTTCCATCGTCCGCCCGGCAAAGGCCGGCAACACATGCGCCAGGCCTTCGGTGCTGGCATGGGCGCGGTGCGCGGCCGAAAAGGCATCGTTCACGTAAAAATCGCCCGCAGCGGCCAGTTCGGCGACGAACGCCGGATCATTGGCTTCCTCGCCAGCGTGGAAGCGGGTGTTCTCCAGAACCGCGACGCCACCCGCCGGCAGCGCGCCGGCAGCAGCCGTCACCGCCTGGCCAACGCAATCCGCCACGAAGGCCACCGGCCGGCCCAGAACGGCAGCAAGTGCCACCGCAATCGGCTTCAGACTGTTCTTTTCATCGCGACCCTTGGGCCGGCCAAAGTGCGACAGCACCAGCACCTTGGCGCCCGCATCGGCCAGTGCCGCAATGGTCGCCACCGCAGCGCGCAGGCGGGTGTCGTCACTCACCACGCCGTCCGCCATCGGCACGTTCAAGTCGGCGCGGACCAGCACCGTCTTGCCCGTGAGGGCCGGCATGTCATCGATGGTGCGGAAATTCGCCATATTTCAGAGGAACTTGCCCATGGCGACGGCGGTATCGGCCATGCGGTTGGAGAAGCCCCATTCATTGTCATACCAGGACAGCACGCGCACCAGATTGCCGCCGATCACTGCGGTTTCCAGGCTGTCCACGGTGGACGACGCCGGGCTGTGGTTGAAATCGATGGAGACCAGCGGCTCCACCGTGAAATCGAGCACGCCCTTCAGTTCACCTGAAGCCGCCTTTGCAAGCGCCTGATTCACTTCATCTTTCGTCGTCGGACGAGCAGATTCGAAAGTGAGATCGACCACCGAAACATTCGGCGTCGGCACCCGGATGGCCGAACCGTCGAGCTTGCCCTTCAACTGCGGCAGCACCTCGCCCACGGCGCGGGCGGCACCGGTGGTGGTCGGGATCATCGACAGCGCAGCAGCACGGGCGCGGCGCGGATCATCATGAATTTGATCAAGAATTTTCTGATCGTTGGTGTAGGCGTGCACCGTCGTCATCAGGCCCTTCACGATCCCGAACTCACGGTCCAGCACCATGGCCACCGGCGCCAGGCAGTTGGTGGTGCACGAGGCGTTGGACACGATATTGTGGTCTGCCGTCAGCTTGTCGTGGTTCACGCCGTAAACCACTGTCAGATCAACATTCTTGCCCGGCGCAGAGATCAGCACCTTCTTGGCACCCGCCGTGATGTGGGCGCCGGCCTTGGCAGCATCGGTGAAGAAACCGGTGCATTCCAGCGCAATATCCACGCCCATGGCAGCATGGGGCAGCTTGGCCGGGTCACGCTCGGCGGTGACGGCAATGCGCTTGCCGTTCACGATGATGGCATCGCCGTCCACAGCCACCGTGCCGGGGAAGGCGCCATGCACGCTGTCGCGCGCCAGCAGGCGGGCGTTGGCCTGCGCGCTGGCCAGATCGTTGATCGCCACCACCTCGATATCGGTGCGGCCGGATTCGATGATGGCACGCAGCACGTTGCGGCCGATGCGCCCGAAACCGTTGATTGCAACTTTTACAGCCATGTCATTGATCCTTCTTGTAATTCAGCCCAACCGGGCCTTCACCCGCGCGGCAATCGCCGGCGCGGTCAAACCATATTCGGCATAAAGCCGTTCCGCCGGCGCCGACGCACCGAAGTGATCGAGGCCGATATTCAGCCCATCGCTGCCCGTCCAGCGTTCCCAGCCCATCGTCACGCCGGCTTCCACCGACACCTTCAATACGCCCGCCGGCAGCACATCGGCCCGGTAAGCCTCGTCCTGCGCCGCGAATACTTCCCAACACGGCATCGATACCACGTCGCAGCCAATGCCGTCTGCTTCCAGCAGCGCCGCAGCGTCGGCGGCAATATGCACTTCCGAACCGGTCGCGACCAACACCACCTGGCGTGGCGAGGCCGCGCCCTTCAGCCGATAAGCGCCTTTCGTTGAACGATTTTCGGCCACGTCGTCGCGCAGCGGCGGCAGGTTCTGCCGCGACAACGCGAGGATGGAAGGCCGCTTCTCGTCCTTCAGGGCAAAGGCCCACGCTTCTGCCGTCTCGACGGCATCAGCCGGGCGCCACACCGCCAGATTGGGCATGGCGCGCAAGCTGGCCAGATGCTCGATCGGCTGATGGGTCGGGCCATCCTCTCCCAGGCCGATACTGTCGTGCGTGCCAACATGGATCACGCGGATCTGCTGAATCGCGGCCAGGCGGATGGCGTTGCGCATATAATCGCTGAACACCAGGAAAGTGCCGCCATAAGGGATGATGCCGCCGTGCAGCGCCATGCCGTTCATCGCGGCGGCCATGCCGAATTCGCGAATGCCGTAATGGACATAGCGGCCGCTGTAATCATCAGCCGAGAACAACGGCTGGCCCTTGGCCTTGGTGTTGTTCGATCCGGTCAAGTCCGCCGAACCGCCGAGCAGTTCGGGCAGCGCCGGCACCAGTGCGTCGAGCGCCATTTCGCTGGACTTGCGGGTGGCAACCTTGGGCGGCGTGGCGACCAGGCTGGCCAGATAGGCCTGCATCGGATCGGCGGCGGGAAGTTCGCCGGCCATACGGCGGTTGAATTCGCCGGCGTTCGGATCAACGGCGAGCCGCGCTTCCCAATCTGCGCGCGCCGCCTTGCCGCGAGCGCCCAGCCCTTCCCACCAGGCCTTGATGTCGGCCGGAATTTCGAACGGGCCATATTCCCAGCCCAACGCAGCACGGGCGCCTTCGATTTCCTTGGCGCCCAGCGGGCTGCCGTGGCTGCCGCTGGTGCCGGCCTTGGTCGGCGCGCCCTTGCCGATGGTCGTACGCGCGGCGATCAGGCTGGGGCGCGGATCGGCCTTGGCGGCGCTCAACGCCGCATCGATGGACGCGAAATCATGGCCGTCGCAGGCCACGACATGCCAGCCGGCAGCAACAAAGCGCCCGGCCATGTCTTCGCTGGAAGACAGACTCACCGGGCCATCGATGGAAATCTTGTTGTCGTCCCAGATCACGTTGAGGCGGCCGAGCTTCAGGTGGCCGGCCAGGGAAATCGCTTCCTGGCTGATGCCTTCCATCAGGCAGCCATCGCCCGCAACCACCCAGGTGTGGTGATCCACCAGCGCGTCGCCGAACACGCCGTTCAGATGACGTTCCGCCATCGCCATGCCGACCGACATCGCCAGGCCCTGCCCCAGCGGCCCGGTAGTGCATTCCACACCCGGCAGCTCGGTATTTTCCGGGTGACCAGCGCACGGGCTGTGCCACTGGCGGAAGCGCCTGATGTCATCCAGCGTCGGCTTCTCATAGCCGGTCAGGTGCAGCAGGGCATAGATCAGCATCGAACCATGGCCGGCCGACAGCACGAAACGATCGCGGTCGGCCCAGCGCGGCGCAGAAGGATCGAATTTCAGATGATTGGCAAACAACACGGTCGCCACATCGGCCATGCCCATCGGCATGCCGGGGTGACCGCTGTTGGCGGCTTCGACAGCATCCATGGCGAGCGCCCTGATGGCGTTGGCGCAGCGTGCGAGATCGGTCATGACGGCCGTTCCTGTTTACCATCCGCTATGGCCAGCCGGCCGGCGCGGTCGGGAGCGATTCCCATTGGTGAGTGGTCTTTGCGGGCGGCTTTGGCCTACCCTTCGCGCATGCGTCAACCTTCCAGTTGCTGTTCACCGTGATTGGCGCCGGCAGCCGGCTTGACCCGGGCTGATATCCCGTCTTATAAACGTCGCGCAAGCCATTGAGCTAGCAATAGGGAAGTATCGGGGAGCGGGTCGATTTCGGAATTGTTGAGCCTGTTTGTGCGACTCGAGACGGCGCTGGCCGCCATCGAGACACGTCGCAGCGCCGAAATTTCGGCCGCTGCCGACGACCGCGCCCGCCTGCAACGCATTGAAGTCGCTGCGGCCGAAGCCGTGCGCGCCCTTGATCAACTCATCGGGCAGGAGTGACACGCATGGGTCAGGCACTGCTCACCATCACCGGCCGCACCTATCGCATCAGCTGTCGCGACGGCGATGAAGATCGGATTTCCCGTCTGGGTGACGAAATCGCCGCCCGCGCCGAACGCATCACCGGATCACTGGGCAGCGTACCCGAAGGCCAATTGCTGGTGATGACAGCACTGATGCTGGCTGATGAACTGGCCGATGCGCGCGCCGGTATCGCGCCGCCCGCCGCCGCTGCACCCGTGGTGGACATCACCCGCCTCGCCCGGATCGTCGAGCGGATGGAGCAACTCGCCCGCGTCTGAGCGCATGTGCCGCTGCGCATCTGCTTGAGCTTCCGGGCCTTGTGCCCTATATCAATAGGTGGCGGGCACTGCCCGGTACGAGCGAGCAAGCATCCCTGAGGCGATAATCATCCTATCGGGGGCTGGCACTGGGTGGACCGTGGTCCACCACAACTGGTTCCCACCTGACGTTTTGGCGTCAGAGGATCTTCAAGGCCAACGGCCCATGGTGGTCCCGCCACACTATCCCGAGAGCGTTTCTGCGTGAACAAGACCGACCTGCGCCTCCAGTATCGCGCTGCCCGTAAGGCCTTTGTTGCTGCTCTGCCCAAAGGCGAACGCGAGGCACTGGAGCGCAACCTGGCCGAAGTTGTCGCCACGGCGCTGACCGGCGTGCGCATGCTCGGCAGCTATGCCGCCGTGGGCGACGAGATCGACCCGATGTGGATCGAAAAGCGCATCGGCCCGCACGCCTTCCCGCGCATCGCCGGGCCAGACATCATGTTTCACCAGGCCGAATGGAGCGAACTGAAGCCCGGCTTCCAGAATATCCCCGAACCGCCAGCCACGGCGCCGGTGGTGCATCCTGATGTACTGCTGGTGCCGCTGCTGGCCGTCACCCTGTCGGGCGTGCGGCTGGGCCAGGGCCGCGGCTATTATGATCGGGCGTTGGCCGCCCTGCGCCGCCGGCAGCCCGTGCTGGCTATCGGCATCGCTTGGGAATGCCAGATTGCGCCGGCCCTGCCCGCCGACCCTTGGGACATGCCGCTCGACATGATTGCGACGCCGCAGCGTCTGGTCGATTGCCGCAAATCGCGTTAGGGGCCGCGCATGGATCTCGCTCCCCATCGCATCCCGCCTGAACCCACTTGGCGCAAGCCGGTCGGCATGTTGGGATTGATCGCCTATATCGCGATTTATGCCCTCATCGTGTCGGTGCTGGCCGACTACCTTATTGGCTTGCCGCGCTGGCTGGAAACCATCGCCTATCTGGTGGCCGGCATCGCCTGGGTGGCGCCGCTGAAGCCCTTGTTCCTGTGGATGAACACCGGCCGCTGGAGGCAGAAATGACCGTGAAGCCGCCAGAAGCCTGCCAGACGATGCTGGAGGTGCGCGCCGGGGTGGATGCGCTCGATCAGGAACTGGTCGCGCTGCTTGCCCGCCGTTTCGGCTACATGAACGCCGCCGCCCGCATCAAGCCGGAGCGCGGCCAGGTGCGTGACGAAGCGCGCAAGGCCCAGGTGATCGCCAATGCCAGCGCCGCCGCCGCCGCTGCCGGCCTGCCGGAAGGCTTGGCAGAAGCCCTGTGGGAAGCGCTGGTGGAAGCCTCCATCGCCCACGAACTTGACCGCTGGGATTCGCTGCGCACCCAAGTCGCCTGATGCTGGCAAACGAGCCCATCATCCGCCTCACAGCCTTTGCCGGCGTGCTGGCGGTGATGCTGCTGTGGGAACAACTGGCGCCGCGACGGGCTCCGGCTGCTGGCAACGCAATACGCCGTCTCAACAATTTGGCGCTGGTCGCGCTCGACACGCTCGTGCTGCGGTTGGCGTTCCCGCTGCTGGCAGTGGGCTTTGCCAGCGAGATGCAGCAGCGCGGCATTGGTCTGTTCAACATCATCGCCCTGCCCCACTGGCTGGCGGTGCTGCTGGCGATCATCCTGCTCGATCTCGCCATCTATTGGCAGCATCGCCTGTTTCACACTGTGCCGTTGTTCTGGCGCCTGCACCGCGTGCACCATGCCGATCCGGCCTTCGACACCACGACGGCGCTGCGCTTCCACCCACTGGAAATCATGGTGTCGATGCTCATCAAGCTGGCCGTGCTGGCCGCGTTGGGCGCGCCGCCACTGGCCGTGCTGCTGTTCGAAGTGATCCTGAACGCCACCGCGTTGTTCAATCACGGCAATGTCAGCCTGCCGCCCGCAATCGAGAATCGCCTGCGCTGGTTGCTGGTGACGCCCGATCTGCACCGGGTGCATCACAGCATCCACGGCGATGAGATGAACCGCAATTTCGGCTTCAACCTGTCGCTGTGGGACCGCCTGTTCGGTTCACTGGCAGCCCAGCCGCGCGATGGGCACCGCGGCATGATGATCGGCCTCAAGGATTTTCGCGCAACACGCGCGCAATGGATCGATCGGCTGCTGCTGCAACCGTTCAGATCATCGGGCGATTGAGCGGATTTCCACGGCGCTGGCGGCGAATATGGCCACGTCCTGATCAGGACAGTGGCGCGAGTGACGGGGCTCGAACCCGCGACCTTCGGCGTGACAGGCCGACGCTCTAACCAACTGAGCTACACCCGCAAGCGCTGTGGAGCCGCGCTGATATGGACGGTGCGCGGCGCTGTCAAGCAGAGTTATGCGGAAGTGTTGTGGACAGGCTGAAATCGGCTAGGGAGGGCATATGGAACCGCAAGCCTTTATCCCTGACCCCGAACGCGCTGTCGCCCGCCTGCTCGGCCTGCTCAATCTTGAGGAGGTTGAAACCGATCTGTTCCGCAGCCAATCTACCGATGAAGGCTGGATTCGCGTCTATGGTGGCCAGGTCGTCGCACAGGCACTGATGGCGGCGAGCCGCACCGTGGAGGAAGGCCGCCTGTGCCACAGCCTGCACAGCTATTTCATCCGGCCCGGCGATCCGAAACTGCCCATCGTCTACAAGGTGGAGCGTGATCGTGATGGCGCCAGTTTCACCACCCGCCGCGTCGTCGCCATCCAGAAAGGCCGGCCGATCTTCAACATGGCCGCCAGTTTCCAGGTGCCGGAAGACGGATTGGAACACGCCATCACGCCGCCATCTGACGTGCCGCACCCGGATGGGCTTGAAAGCGATTCGGAATGGGCGCGCCGCAATGCGCCCAACGCACCCGAACCCTGGCGCACCATCTGGCTGACCCGGGAACGGCCGCTGGATGTGCGCGCGGTGGAAAGCGACGATGATTTCTTCAACCCGCAGAAACGCCCGCCGCAGCAGCGCCACTGGGTGCGGCTGGCGGCTCCGCTCACCACAGAACAGGCCGCCGATCCGGTGCTGCAACGCTGCCTGTTCGCCTATGCCAGCGACATGACCCTGCTTGATACCTGCCTGGCCCCGCACGGCATCAGCTGGGCCAATCCGGCGCTGCAATCGGCCAGCCTTGATCATGCCATCTGGTTCAACCAGACGCCCGACATGAACGATTGGCATTTGTTCGATCAGGATTCGCCGATGGCTGGCGGCGGGCGCGGCATCAACCGGGCGATTGTGCACGATATCAATGGCCGCCCCGTCGCCACGCTGATGCAGGAAGGGCTGATCCGCTATCGGCCATGACCCAGCGGCGCCCACCCCTCACCCACCGGCTGAAGAAGCCGGCCTATCATTCGGCATTGGGGCCGGGGCTGGTAACGGGCGCGGCCGATGATGATCCCTCCGGCATCGCCACCTATTCCCAGGCTGGCGCCGCCTATGGCTTTGCGCTGCTGTGGCCGGTGGTGCTGGCCTGGCCGTTCCTGACGGCGTTCCAGTTCACCTGCGCCGAAATTGCCCGCGTCACCGGCAAGGGGCTGGCCGCCAACCTCGCTACCCATCTGCCGCGCGCGGCGGTATGGGCGGTCGTGCTGATGCTGCTGGGCGCCAATATCTTCAACATCGCCGCCGACATCGCCGCCATGGGTGAAGCGGCCCGGCTGGTCACCGGCCTGCCGCGCCTGCCGCTGATGGTCGGCTTTGCCGTGCTGTCGCTGGGGCTGCAGATTTTCGTGCCCTATCACCGTTATGTCGGCCTGCTGAAATGGCTTACGCTTTCGCTATTCGCCTATGTGCTGGTGGTGCTGGCGGTGGGGGTGGACTGGCGGGCGGCCTTGGCCGGGCTGTGGCCCAGCCTGCCCGCCGGCAGTGCCACCACCGTGGTCGCCATCCTGGGCACCACCATCAGCCCCTATCTGTTTTTCTGGCAGAGCGCGCAGGAGTTGGAGGAAATGAGCCAGGAACACGCCCGCCCGCTGCTGCAACGCCCGCGTGCTGCGCCGCACGAACTCAGCCGGCTGATGAAAGACAGCGCCGGCGGTTTCCTGGTCACGATGGTGATCTCGCTGTGCATCATCGCTGCCACCGCCGCCACGCTGCATGGCGCCGGCACCACCACGATTGCCACAGCCGCCGATGCCGCCGTCGCGCTGCGGCCGATAGCGGGGGATTTCGCCTTCGCACTGTTTGCGATTGGCATCATCGGCACCGGTCTGCTGGCAGTGCCGGTGCTGGCGGGCTCGGCGGCCTATGCGCTTTCCGAAGTGATGGGCTGGCGCGCCGGGCTGGAGCTGAAACCGCGCGAAGCCGCCGGCTTTTACGGGGTGATCTTCATGGCGGTCAGCGCGGCGCTCGCGCTGGATACCATCGGCATTGATCCGATTCTGGCGCTGTTCTGGTCGGCGGTGGTCAATGGGCTGGTGGCCGTGCCCGTGATGCTGGCGATCATGCTGTTGGCCAGCCGCCGTGCCGTGATGGGCAATTTCCGGGCGCGCGGTGCCCAGGCTGTGCTGGGCTGGGGCGCCGCGCTGCTGATGGCGCTGTCGGCAGCGGGGATGTTCCTGCTGTAAACGGGCGCAGGGCCGCCCCGGAATCAGCGCGGCGGGAAACGGTCCGCCGCCAGATTCTCGGTGATCGTGCGTTCCAGATCGGCGACTTCGGCCATCAGCCTGCGGTGGCTGGCCGCCGCCTGGGCATGGGCTGCCGCCAGCGCCAGATGCCGGGCCTTGTCGGCCTTGCCGTGGCCATTGGCAATGATGCGGCGTTCATGGTCGCGCAGTTCGCTGCCATGCAGATCGAAACTTGTATCATGCCGGCGCAGCGCCGCCGCCACGGCTTCCAGCCGCCGCGCCGCCGCCATGTGTTGAGCGTTCCACCGCGCCTGATCGTCGATCCAGCCACGATGCTGTGCCGCCAGTGCCGGATCAACCGGCGGCGCTTCAGCCGGTGCTGCGGCAAGGGCAAGCGAGACGATGGCAATCAACATGGGGTCACTCTCATTAAAGATTGCCATATTGTAATCTTCTTTGCGCCAACCACAAGAGGCTCCGTCTTGCATGGCCCCGGCCAGCGCCTATCCTGCCGGGCGTATCAGCAAGGAACCGGATCATGGCCACGCTCACCCGCCCCGAAGGCACCGAACCCGAAGATCTGGCGCTTTCACGCCGCGCCGTGCTGGCCGCCGCCGGCTATGCCGTGCTCGACATTGCCGCCCAGGCCGAACCGATCACCACGCCCGCCGATGGCCTGATCACCGGCTGGGAAACCCTGCCCGGCGGCCTGCCGGCCTTCGTCGCCCGCCCGGCGGGGAAGGGCAAGCACCCCGCCGTGATCGTGGTGAACGAGATTTTCGGCGTGCATGAATGGATCAAGGATGTCTGCCGCCGCTTTGCCAAGGCCGGCTATGTCGCTGTGGCGCCGGAATATTTCTTCCGCGGCGATCCCGACAAGACGCTGCCTACCCTCAAGGATTTCCCCGCCATCCGCGCCATCGTGGCCAAGGCCGGGCTGGAACAGGTGATGGGCGACACGAAAACCACGCTGGACTGGCTGGGCACGCAGAAGTTTGTTTCGCCCAAGAAGCTGGCCGTCACCGGCTTCTGCTGGGGCGGCGGCATCACCTGGATGGCGGCGGCACGCTTCCCCGAACTCAAGGCCGGCGGCGCCTGGTATGGCGGCCTGAAGGGCAACCCCGGCCCCGAAAATCGCCGCTTCCCGATGGATGTGGTCGATGATCTGAAGGCCCCGGTGCTCGGCCTCTATGGCGCGCTCGACAAGGGCATTCCGGTGGCCGACGTGGAGGCCATGCAGGCCAAGCTGAAGGGCAGCAAGAGCAGCATCATCCTCTACCCCGACGCCGATCACGGTTTCCTTGCCGATTACCGCCCCAGCTACAACGCCGCCGCCGGCAAGGACGCGTGGGAGCGGCTGCTGAACCACTTCAAGGCCAATGGCGTGTAACATTCACCTCTCCCCGCCGGGGAGAGGTGACGGTTCAGCCATGGGAGACGAAAAAATCAGGGTAGCCGGGCAAATGGCGCAAGGCTAACGCCTGAGCCATGAACAGTGGACTGTCAGCCCTGACCACCAAGGAAAAAGAGGCGCTGCGCCTGCTTGGGCAAGGCCATGACGCGAAAAGCATCGCCCGTCATCTTGGGCTGTCGGTGCACACCATTCACGAACGGCTGCGCGATGCCCGGCGCAAACTGGGCACATCCAGCAGCCGCGAGGCTGCCCGACTGCTGCGCGATCTGGAAACCGAAAGCCCCGAAAATCTTGGGGACATGGATTTGGGGGCAGCCACGCCGGCCGAGCCAGCACAGTCTGTGCCTCGCCAGCCCAAGGGTCGCACCCCGTGGCCACTGTTCGGCTGGCAGACCGGAGCCGTCGCCATGTCTGTCACCCTTGCCGTATTTGCCCTTGCTACCTTATCCGCGCCTGCGGCCGAACCGCCCGCGCCGGCAGCTGCCGCTGCCGAAAACGCGCCCGTCACCGCCGCCCGGCAATTCCTGGCGCTGGTTGATGCCAATGATTGGGACGGCAGCTGGAACGCCGTTGGCCAGTCCATGAAAGTGCTGAACACCCGCGCCGTGTGGACCGAGGTTTCGAACAAGGTGCGTGCCCAATATGGCTCGCCGATCAGCCGCGCCCTCGTCAGCGCCGAGTTCGCCCCGGCACCGCCCGCCGGCTATTGGGTCGTCAAATTCCGCGCCCGCTATGCCAACAAGGCCGACGCCACCGAGATTTTGTCGCTGGCCGACGAAGGCGGCAACTGGCGCGTAGTGGGCATCACGATCGAGTAGGCACGTGATCCGGCGGCGCGATCAGTCCTCAGAATCCCACGAAGCGCGCGGCTTCCTCCACGCTCTTGCGTTCTGACACCACGGCGTTGGCCGGAAAGCTCTCATCCGGCCAGCCGATGGCAATCGCCTTCATGATCACCTGATCATCGACAATGCCGGCGTGCTCGCGCACCACGGGTGATTGCATGATGCCCTGGCTGTTGATCACCGCCCCCAGCCCGCGTGACCAGGCGGCGTTGACCAGGGCGGTGGAGACGGCCCCGCAATCGAACGGCGTGTCGTCGCTGCCGGAAAGCACCTTGTCATAGGTGATGATCACGCACACCGGCGCGTCGAACTGGCGGAAGCCGCGCAGCACCCAGTCCATCCGGGCCGGCGCATCGTCGCGGGCGATGCCCATGGCGCTGAACAATTGCTTGGCCACGCCGATCTGGCGTTCGCGGTGGACGCCCTCGAACGCCGTGCCGGTGCGGAATTCGCGTGAGTGCGGCACGCCGGCCAGATTGCGCTCGGTGTTGCCGGCGCGGATACGATTGAGCGGTTCCCCGGTCACCACGGTGAAGTTCCACGGCTGGGTGTTCATCGAGGATGGGCTGCGCATGGCGAGCGTGAGGATCTCCTTGATCAGCTCCATCGGCACGGGATCGGGCTTGAAACCCCGGATCGAGCGCCGGCCCAGCACCACCTCGTCATAGCTCATCATCCGCGCACCCTCTCCGCGATTGCTTGGCCCGCCGCGTGTCCGCTCGCCCAGGCCCACTGGAAGTTGTAACCACCCAGCCAGCCGGTAACGTCCACGGCCTCGCCGATGGCGAACAGCCCTTCATTGTGATTGGCCATCATGGTGCGTGATGAAAGCCCGGCCGTGTCGATGCCGCCGGCCGTCACCTCCGCCTTGGCAAAGCCTTCGGTGCCATCGGGGCGAAACTGCCAGCCTTTCAGGCGCTGCATGGCGGCGGCAAGGCTGGCATCCTTCTGGGCGGCCAGTTCACCCGAAAGACCCAGCGTGTCGGCCAATGCGGTGGCCAGCCGTTCGGGCAACGCGCTGGCCAGCACGCTTTTCAGGCCCGCCTTGGGCCGCTGGCGTTTCATGTCGGCCAGCCAGTTCGGCGCGGCATCGGGCAGGAAATCCACCGATATCGCCTCGCCGTGCCGCCAATAGCTTGACACCTGCAGCATCGCCGGGCCGGAGAGGCCCTTGTGGGTGAACAACGCCGCCTCGCGGAAGGCGGTCTTGCCCGCCTTCGCCACCACCTCAGCGGCAACGCCGGCCAGTTCGCGGAACAGATTTTCGGCTTGCGGCAGGGTGAAGGGCACCAGCGCCGGACGCGGCGGGATGATCTTCAAGCCGAACTGCTTGCCCAACTGGTAGGCAAAGCCGGTCGCGCCCAGCTTGGGAATGGCCGGGCCGCCGGTGGCGATCACCAGATTGGGCGCCGCGAACGTGCCGGCGCTGGTGCTGACGGTGAAGCGGCCATCGGCGTGGGTCACGTCGCTGATGCTCGCCCCGAAGGCGAAATCCACGCTGCCTGCCGCGCACTCGTCCATCAGCATGGCGACGATCTGCTTGGCCGAGCCATCGCAGAACAACTGCCCCAGCGTCTTTTCGTGGTAGGCAATGCGGTGCTTCTCGACCAGCGCCACGAAATCCGCCGGCGTGTAGCGCGACAGCGCCGAGCGGGCGAAATGCCTGTTTTCGCTCAAGTAACGGTCCGGCACCGCGCCCACGTTGGTGAAATTGCAGCGCCCACCACCCGAAATCAGGATCTTCCGGCCCGGGTCCTGGTTGTGATCGATCACCAGCACGCGCGCACCCGCCTGGCCTGCGGTGGCCGCACAGAACAGGCCGGCCCCGCCAGCGCCAAGAATGATCGCATCATGCTGCATGGCAGGCCGCGTAGCGGGTGGCGGCAGGCATGGGAAGGCGTTAGGCTGCCGCGCATGATCGATTGGACCACAGCCGCCGAAGCAATATTGCCTGAAATGACCGCGCTGCGCCGCGCCATCCACGCCGAACCGGAACTGGGCCTGCACAATCCGCGCACCGCCGAAAAGATCATGGCGGCGCTGGCCGGCCTGCCGCTTGAGATCCGCACCGGCCCGTCCACCACCGGCATCATCGCCACGCTGCGCGGCCCCGCCAACGGCCGCACCGTGCTGCTGCGCGGCGATTCGGATGCGCTGCCGATGCCGGAGGAAACCGGGCTGGACTTCGCCTCCACCATCCCCGGCGCCATGCACGCCTGTGGCCATGATGCCCATGTGGCGATGCTGGCCGGCGCGGCGCGCATCCTGTGCGAACGGCGCGAGAGCCTTGCCGGCAGCGTGATGTTCATGTTCCAGCCCGGCGAGGAAGGCCATCACGGCGCGAAACACATGCTGGACGATGGCCTGCTTGCCGCTGCGGATGGGCCGCTGCCCGATGCTGCCTTTGCCCTCCACATCATGCCCAACGCGCCGTGGGGCGTGGTGGGCGGACGCGCTGGCCCCCTGCTGGCCAGCAACGACAAGCTGCGCATCGTGGTGACAGGGCGCGGCGGACACGCCTCCATGCCGCATGAATCGCTCGATCCCGTGCCGATCGCCTGCGAGATCGCGCTGGCCCTGCAAACATTCGTCACCCGGCAGGTGAACGTGTTTGATCCCGCCGTGATCACCATCGGGCAGATTTCCGCCGGCACCACCGACAATGTGATCCCCGAAACCGCCCTGCTTTATGGCACGATGCGCACGCTTTCGGCCGCCACGCGGGCCCGGCTGCACGAAGGCCTGCCCCGGCTGGCGCAGGGCATCGCGGCGGCGCACGGGGCCAGCGCCAGCGTGGAGATCATCCCCGGCTTCCCCGTCACCGTTTGCGATGGCCGCGCCGTGGCGCTGGGCGAGACGGTGACCCGCGCCCTGTTCGGCGACGGGTCATGGCAGGCCATGGCCCATCCGATCATGGGCGCGGAAGATTTCGCCTATGTGCTGGAAAAGGTGCCCGGCGCGATGTTCTTCCTGGGCGTTGCCGAACAGGGCAGTGACTGGCGGGGCTGCTGCGGGCTGCACAGCAGCCACATGCATCTGGACGAAAGCGCCATGGCGCGCGGCGCCGCCCTGCATGCCGGCATCGCCGAACGCTTTCTGGCGGAAGGCTTCGCCTGAGGCACCTTGGCTCAATTGCCCCGGCTCAAATCCCCGTTGCATTGCCCAAAGGGCGCGCTATACGGGCGCCCTTCCCTTGCGGAAGGCCATGAACTGGTGCGGGGCAGTAGCTCAGATGGGAGAGCGCAGCAATCGCACTGCTGAGGTCAGGGGTTCGATCCCCCTCTGCTCCACCAGTTTCTCGCCGCGCCCGGCACCAAACTCCCGCTGAGATTGACCCACACGGCTGCAGCATTGCAGCCTTCGCCATTTTTGATGTGCTTTTCCGGCGACAGGAAATTTCTTCATATTACATTAATGTCATTTTGCCTTTCCGCGATACGGTTTGGCCTGTAAGGACCACCCACCCGAGTTCATCGGCCAAAAATGCAATATTTCAGGAGTTTACAATGAAGATCGCAGCAACCGCTCTCCTCGCCAGCCTCGCCATGGCAGGCACCGCCCAGGCCGCCGACGTGCAGGGCCCGTGGGTCGAAGCCCGTGCCGGCTGGGACAAGTTCGACGGCAGCAGCGGCCTCATCTATGGCGCTGCTGCCGGCTATGACTTCGGCGTTTCGGACAAGATTTTCCTTGGTCTCCAGGCTGGTATCGCCGGCTCGACCGTCGAGGAATGCTTTGAAGGCGTGTGCGCCAATACCGGCCGCGACATCGAAGTGCTGGCCCGCCTGGGCCGCAATGTCGGCAGCAAGACGGCGCTTTATGCCCTGGCAGGCTATGCCAACTCGCGGTTTGGCGGCAGCTTCGAAGGCCTGAGCCTCGGCACCAACCTCAATGGTCTGCGCCTGGGCGCCGGCGTCCAGCAGGGCTTCGGCGGCAACACCTATGGCAAGCTGGAATATCGCTTCACCAGCTATGGCGATGGCGATCTCGCGGGCGAGACGGTGGAAGGCGGCGACCGCCATCAGGTGAGCGTGTCGTTCGGCATCCGCTTCTGATCTGAACTACAGTCGATCCGAATGAGGGGACGGTGCAGCCAGCACCGTCCCCTTTTTTCATCGCTGGTGCCCGCGACGTGCTGCCGCTTGGCGGGTGCCAGTCGCCGCGCTACACCCCGCCCGTGTTCACCACCTTTGCCTTCGCCGTTGCCGTCATGGCCGCCATCATTGCCGTGCGCTATCTGGCCGTGTCCGGCGGCTTTGCCTGGCTCACGAAGCTGCGCGGGGTGCACGATGGCCCGGCCGATCCGGCCAAGCGCAGCCGGCAGATCGCGCAGGAAATCCGCTGGTCGCTGATTTCGGCGGTGATCTATGCCGTCCCTGCCGGCCTGGCACTGGAATCGGCGCGTGCGCTCGGCTGGACGCAGATCATGTGGACCATCGATGGCTGGGGGCAGGCGCTGTGGTTCCCGCTCTCCATCTTCGCCTATCTTTTCCTGCACGACACCTGGTTTTACTGGACGCATCGCTGGATGCACCAGCCCCGCCTGTTCAAGGCCGCGCATGCCGTGCACCATGCCAGCCGGCCGCCCACCGCCTGGGCCGCGATGAGCTTTCACCCGTGGGAGGCAATTTCCGGCGCGGTGCTGATCCCGGCGCTGCTGTTCATCGTGCCCATCCACATCGGCGCGCTGGCCATCGTGATGCTGATCGCCACCATCATGGGCGTCACCAATCACATGGGCTGGGAAATGTTTCCCCAAAGCTGGGTGAACGGCTGGTTCGGCCGGCACGTCATCTCCGCCAGCCATCACGAGGCGCATCACCGCCACTACAACTGCAATTACGGCCTGTATTTCCGCTTCTGGGACAAGCTTTGCGGCACCGATCGCGGCCTTGCCAACTGGACCCAGCGGGCCTAAGCCAAAGCCATTCCCCGGGGGGCCGGCATCACCGGCTGAGAGTGGGCTTCGTGGCCCTGACCCGCTGAACCTGATCCGGCTGACACCGGCGGAGGGAGGGACGGCGCGCCACGAGCATTCGTGGAGGGCAGCGCCCGCCCCATCCATTCCGATTTTTGGAAAGGATGCGAAGGCCATGGCTGATATCAATTCAAAACTGGAAATGCCCGTCACCACCGGGCCGCTGCCGGGCAGCCGCAAGATCCATGTGGCCGGCACCATCCACCCCCAGATCCGCGTCGCCATGCGCGAAGTCGCGCTCGATCCATCGGCCAAGGAGCCGCCGGTGCGGATCTACGATGCATCCGGCCCCTACACCGATGCCAATGCCACGATCGACATTGCCGCCGGCCTGCCCCCATTGCGCACCCCCTGGATCGAAGCGCGCGGCGACGTGGAACGCTATCCGGGCCGCGAAGTGAAACCGGAAGACAATGGTGTGGCCAACGTGCCGGGCGGCAAGGCCGATGTCGCCGAATTCCCCAACGTGGTGAAGAATCCGTTGCGCGCCAAGGCGGGTGCGGCAGTGACCCAGATCGCCTATGCCCGCCGCGGCATCATCACGCCGGAAATGGAATATGTCGCCATCCGCGAAAACATCGGCCGCGCGCAGCGCGAAGGCCTGATCCGCGACGGCGAAAGCTTCGGCGCCGAAATCCCCGATTACGTCACGCCCGAATTCGTGCGCAGCGAAATCGCCCGCGGCCGCGCCATCATCCCGGCCAACATCAACCACCCGGAAGCCGAACCGATGATCATCGGCCGCAACTTCCTGGTGAAGATCAACGCCAACATCGGCAACTCGGCCGTCGCGTCATCGGTGGCGGAGGAAGTGGAAAAGATGGTGTGGGCCGCCCGCTGGGGCGCAGACAACATCATGGACCTTTCAACCGGCCGCAACATCCACAACACCCGCGAATGGATCCTGCGCAACAGCCCGGTGCCGATCGGCACCGTGCCCATCTATCAGGCGCTGGAAAAGGTCGGCGGCGTCGCCGAGGACCTCACCTGGGAAGTCTATCGCGACACGCTGATCGAACAGGCCGAACAGGGCGTGGATTATTTCACCATCCATGCCGGTGTGCGCCTCGCCTATGTGCCGCTCACCGCCAATCGCGTCACCGGCATCGTCTCGCGCGGCGGCAGCATCATGGCGAAATGGTGCCTGTCCCACCACAAGGAAAACTTCCTCCACACCCACTTCGCGGAAATCTGCGAAATCATGCGCGCCTATGATGTGAGCTTCTCCCTGGGCGACGGCCTGCGCCCCGGCTCCATCGCCGACGCCAACGATCGCGCCCAGTTCGCCGAACTGGAAACGCTGGGCGAGCTCACCAAGATCGCCTGGGAGCATGATTGCCAGGTGATGATCGAAGGCCCCGGCCACGTGCCGATGCACAAGATCAAGGTGAACATGGAAAAGCAGCTGGAAGAATGCGGCGAAGCCCCCTTCTACACGCTGGGGCCGCTCACCACCGATATC
>Ga0209278_1000510_pt1 | contig 29432 bp, 30 predicted proteins | sample JI81BgreenDNA_FD_187504 | JGI IMG/M metagenome (GOLD analysis project Ga0209278, IMG submission 187504) | Wastewater effluent complex algal communities from Wisconsin, to seasonally profile nutrient transformation and Carbon sequestration -... | ecosystem: Engineered > WWTP > Effluent > Algae...
AAATTAGCATTCATCACGCTAACACATTTTTCATTAGCATTTTTTTTTGTAGGCGTTAAAAGCGCGTGTGTGGGCATTTCGTGCTTGGCGGCCACTTTTCCGGACTAAGCGAATCAGCGTCAACGCGCATGCGATGCCCCATTCTGTTCACCCGTCGCATGAGTTCCGCATGAGCCAGCCCCAGCATTACATCTTCACCAGTGAATCCGTATCCGAAGGTCATCCTGATAAGGTCTGTGACCAGATTTCCGACGCCATCGTCGACGAGGTGCTGCGCATTAATCCTGAAGGGCGGGCAGCGATTGAAACGCTGGCGACCACGAATCATGTCAGCATTGCGGGTGAGTATCGTGGGGCCGATAGCCTGACGCGTGGCCGCATGAATGATATTGCGCAGGAAGTCATCAAATCCATTGGCTACGATCAGGAAGGGTTCGATTGGCGTAAGATCGACTTCATCAACCATGTGCATGCGCAATCCGCCGATATTGCGATGGGGGTAGATGCGGGAGAAAATAAGGAAGAGGGCGCGGGCGATCAGGGCATCATGTTCGGGTTTGCCTGCACTGAAACGCCACAGCTCATGCCTGCCACATTGTATTATTCGCACCGTATTCTTCAAGCCTTGTCGGAAGGGCGGCGCAGTGGCGCCTATGCCGCTTTGCGGCCCGATGCGAAAAGCCAGGTCAGCCTGGAATATCGCGACGCGGTGCCTGTGCGCGCCACCAACGTGGTCGTAAGCACCCAGCACACGCCGGAGATTTCGCAAGCGGAGATTCGCGCCATCGTGCAGCAGGTGGTCCACGACGTGCTGCCGCAAGGCTGGGCACCGGCGGATGCAAACCTTTTCGTCAACCCCACGGGCCAATTCATTATCGGCGGGCCGGATGGCGATACGGGCCTAACGGGACGCAAAATCATTGTGGATACCTACGGTGGGGCGGCACCGCATGGCGGCGGTGCCTTCAGCGGTAAAGACCCCACCAAAGTGGATCGTTCGGCCGCCTATGCCGCGCGCTATCTTGCGAAAAACGTGGTGGCCGCCGGCCTTGCCGAGCGCTGCACCATCCAGCTTTCCTATGCGATCGGGGTGGCCACGCCCATGTCGTTCTATGTTAATACCCATGGTGCCGACACGGTGGATACGGTAAAGCTTGCGCGTGTATTGCAGGAACTGGTCGATCTGCGGCCACGGGGCATCCGCACGCATCTGCAACTGAATCGCCCGATTTATCTGCCCAGCGCCAGCTATGGCCATTTTGGCCGCGAGCCGGGGCCAAACGGCGAATTCAGCTGGGAGAAGACCGATCTGGTAGAAGCGCTGCGTCGGGAATTTGGTTTGAGCGCGGCGGCATAATAGGTCATCCCTGCGCAGGCAGGGATCTCAGGGTGATGTTAAATAATTTCAGTTTTATTGCGGAGGCTCTGGATTCCCGCCTTCGCGGGAATGACAAGGTATGATGACTGCCCACCGCCACGAATTTCTCTCCTCGTTCGGCCGTAATCGTGGCAAAGCCTTGCGTCCCTATCAGCAATCGCTGGTGGATACGTTGTTGCCGCAACTTATTTTCCCTCCCTCGTCATTGCGAGGAGGCGAAGCCGACGCGGCAATCGATGGTAATCTAAGCGCAGAAATAGATGGATTGCTTCGCTGCGCTCGCAATGACGGATTCAATGCATTTGCCCTCGAAATTGGCTTTGGCGGCGGCGAGCATTTGCTGGCGCAGGCGGCGCACAACCCCGATACGCTGTTCATCGGGGTGGAGCCCTACATCAATGGCGTGGCCAAATGCCTTGCGGGTGTGGACAAGCAAAAACTTGCCAACATTCGCCTAAACACGGCCGATGCGCGGCTGCTCATCAAGGCGCTGCCGGATCATTGTTTGGATGCGGTGTTCATTCTGTTCCCCGATCCTTGGCCAAAGGCCAAGCACAACAAGCGACGGCTGATCAACCTGCAAACGCTTTCCATGCTGGCGCGGGTTCATAAGCCGGGTGGGCGGCTGCTGATCGCCTCCGACCATGAGGATTACTGCACGTGGATTCTGGAGCATCTCGCCGCCACGCCGCATTACCGCTGGACAGCGCAAGCGCAGGCCGACTGGCTGACACCCCCGGCAGATTGGACGCAGACGAAGTACCAGCGTAAAACCACCGCCGAAGGCCGGCCTCCGCATTTCTTCGAGTGTGTACGAAATTCGCTTGCCATGTAGCGGAAGGCGGCGTATATCCGCGTCATTCAAATACATCCGATTAAGAGGTGGCTCGAAAGAGGCGCCTTTTTTGTTGAGAAAAACTATGGCCGAACTGGTGAGACAGATTGAAACATTGCTCACCCCTTCCATTCAGGATTTGGGGTTTGTGGTGGTGCAGGTGAAGCTCATGGATAGCGGCAAGTCCAAGCTGCTGCAGATCATGGCCGAGCGCCCCGACGGCACCATGAATGTGGATGATTGCGCCGAAATCAGCAATCAGGTGAGCGCAATTTTGGATGTGGAAGATATCATCCCCGGTAATTACCGGTTGGAGATTTCTTCGCCCGGGATTGACCGCCCGCTGGTCAAACGTGCGGATTATGAAGCGTATCTTGGCCATGTTGCCAAGCTGGAACTGGCCTTGCCGGTGGCGGGCCGCAAGCGTTATACCGGTGTTCTGCACACGCTCGAAGCGGATACGCTGACATTGCAGGTGGATGGCAAACCCATTGCCATCGCGCTGGCGGATATTCAGGCCGCCAAGCTGGTGCTGACCGATGCGCTGATCGCGCAAGTGACCGGCCAGCCCATGCCCGGCACCAAGAAGAAGACGAAAAAAGGATAACCCATCATCACCGCCGGGTTCCATAACCGGGAACTGGCGACCACAAGGAGACGACCCATGGCAGTACCCCAAGTCATTCACGGCAGCACCGAGATGCTGCAAATCGCCGATGCGGTGGCGCGTGAGAAGAACATCGAGCGCGATCAGGTGCTCGAGGCGATGGAAAACGCCATTCAGATTGCCGGCCGCAAGAAATACGGCGCTGAGCATGATATCCGCGCCGAGATCGACCGCAAGAACGGCGCAATCTCGCTGCACCGCGTGATTACCGTGGTCGCGGAAGTGGACCCTGAGCTTGCCGCCCAGCAGATCACGCTGGCCGATGCGCAGAAAAAATACAAAGGGCGCACGCTTGAAGTTGGCTCAGAAATCCGCGATGAGCTGCCGCCGATCGATTTCGGCCGCGTGGCCGCGCAGACCGCGAAGCAGGTGATCGTGCAGAAAGTGCGCGATTACGAGCGCGAACACCAATTCGAAGAGTTCAAGGACCGCGTGGGCGAGATCGTCAACGGCGTGGTCAAGCGCGTGGAATATGGCAACGTAACGGTGGATTTTGGCCGTGCTGAAGCCGTGATTCGCAAGGACGAGCTGATCCCACGGGAGACGTTCCGCCCTGGTGATCGCATTCGTGCCTACATCTTTGACGTGCGCCGTGAGAAAACCGGCCCGCAAGTGTTCCTAAGCCGCACCCGTCCAGAATTTATGGCCAAACTGTTCATGCAGGAAGTGCCCGAGATCTACGATGGCATTATCGAGATCAAGGCCGTGGCGCGTGACCCCGGCAGCCGCGCGAAAATCGCGGTGCTGTCGAACGATTTCTCCGTCAACCCGGTGCTTTCCTGCGTGGGGGTGCGCGGCAGCCGCGTGCAGGCCGTGGTCGGCGAGCTGCAAGGCGAGAAGGTCGATATCGTGCAATATTCGGAAGACCCGGCCACCTTTGTGGTCAACGCGCTCTCCAGCGCCGAAGTGAGCAAAGTCGTGATCGACGAGGATTCGGGCCGCATCGAAGTGGTGGTGCCGGACGATCAGCTCAGCCTCGCCATTGGTCGCCGTGGCCAGAATGTGCGCCTTGCCGCCCAACTCACCGGCTGGAGCATCGACATTCTCACCGAGGAAACCGAGTCCGAGCGCCGCACACAGGAATTCAACCGCCTGTCTGAGTTGTTCGTGGAAGCGCTGAACGTGGAAGAAGTGATCGCGCACCTGCTGGTGACCGAAGGCTTCTCGAGCGTGGAAGAAGTGGCTTACGTGCCGGTGGAAGACCTTGCCAGCATCGAAGGGTTCGACGAAGGCGTGGCTACCGAGCTGAGCAAGCGTGCGCAGGAATACCTAGATGCAAAAGAAGCGCAAACGCTGAAGAAGCTGAAAGATCTCGGCGTGGCGCAAGAGCTGATCGATTTTGAAGGGCTGAACCTTGAGATCGTCGAGAAGCTCGCGGGCGAAGGCATCAAAACGCTGGATGATTTTGCCGGCCTGGCCACCGATGAATTCTTCGAGATCGTGCCCAAATCCGGCCTCGGCCGCGATGAGGTGGAAGCCATGATCATGAAAGAACGCGAGAAGTGGTTCTAAGGTACGGCACGCGATTCTAACACGAACGTCATTGCGAGCGATAGCGAAGCAATCCAATGAATTTTTATGGATTGCCACGTCGGCTTCGCCTCCTCGCAATGACGCGGAGTTAATGAGTTAATATGCCTAAATCCGAGCCTGAACGCAGCTGTATCGTTACCCGCGACGTCAAACCCAAAGAGGAATTGCTCCGCTTTGTGGTAGGGCCGGAAGGGCAGCTTGTGGCCGATCTTTCGGGAAAATTACCGGGGCGGGGGCTGTATGTCACCTGTTCACGCCTGTTGCTTGCCGAAGCCATATCCAAACGCGCATTTAGCAAAGCGGCCAAGGAACAGGTGAGTATACCTGATGGGTTTTTGGATCAGCTGCAATCCCAGCTAGGCCGACGCATGGCCGATGCATTATCGCTTGCGCGCAAGGCAGGGCAGGTGGTCACCGGCTTTGAAAAAGTCGATGAAGCCGTGAAATTCGGCCATGCTGCCGCCCTCGTACACGCGGCGGATGCCTCGGAAGATCAGGTGCGCAAACTACGCAACGCCGAGCTTCCCACCTTCCGGGAATTGCCGCGCGAGGTATTGTCGCAGGTGCTGGGCCGCGAGAATGCCGTGCATGTGGCAGTGCTGCATGGCCCCGCTGCGGGATTTTTTATCGAATGCGCACGCCGTTTTGCTTTATTTCTGGCGTGAACGGTGCTAAACGCACCACCTCTTTCTAGAAATACTTAAGGAATACGAATGTCCGATAACGGAAAAGACGGCAAAAAAGACGCCCTCAAACTGACCAGCCCGAGCACGCTCTCTCTCACCAAAACGCTTGAAGCGGGAAAGGTGAAGCAGAATTTTCAGCGTGGTCGTAGCAAGACCGTGACCGTTGAAGTCAAGAAAACCCGCACTTTCGCCCGCGCGCAAGGCGGCATGATCGAGGTGGATCGCGGGGCCTCGGAGGCCACCAAACAGCGGCTGCTCAGCCAGGCCGAGCGCGAAGCACGCCTGCGTGCCTTGCAGCAGGCCGAAAAAGCCAATGATGAGCGCGAGCAGCAATTCAAGAATTTCGATCCGCAAGAGCCCGAGTTCGATGACGAACAGGAGGATGCGAATCATGCTATCGTTGAACCAGCCGAGGACGTTGCCGATGATGTGGAGGAGGGCGAGCGCCCTGTTGCCGCACCGAAGCCTGCGCCGCGCCCCAGTGTAGCCCGCACCCCGCTGGACGAGCTGGCCGCACGCAACCTCGAGCGCTTGAAAAACGCTCCCTCGAATGCCGCTATTTTGGGCACCAGCAAAGCTGGTGCGCCAGCCAAGCGCACGCCAAGCTTTGGTGCGCCGCGCGTGGCCGGTGAAGCGGAAGCCGCTGCCGAAAAAGCGAAGAAGGCCCGCCAAGGTGGTGAGGAGGAATACCGCCGTTCGGGCAAGCTCACCATCGCGCAAGCGCTGGGCATGGACGATGAAATTAAAATGCGCTCGCTCTCCGCCGTGAAGCGCCAGCGTGCCAAGGCCCATAAAAAAGGCCACATCATTCCGTCGAGTCAGCAGGAAAAAATCATCCGCGACGTGCAGATTCCCGAGGCGATCACCGTGCAGGAACTGGCCAATCGCATGGCCGAACGCGCCGTGGACGTGATCAAAGAGCTGATGAAGCTTGGCACCATTGCCACGGCAAACCAGGCGATCGATGCGGACACCGCCGAGCTGATCGTGGAGAGCTTCGGCCACAAAGCCCGCCGCGTGAGCGATGCAGATGTGGAAGAGCATTTGGTCGAGGATGACGACACCCCCGATACGCTGCAAGCGCGGCCGCCGGTGGTCACCATTATGGGCCATGTGGACCATGGCAAAACCTCGCTGCTTGATGCGCTGCGCAAGACCGATGTGGTCGCGGGCGAGGCGGGCGGCATTACCCAGCATATCGGCGCGTATCAGGTGGAAGTGGCCGGTGGCCAGAAAGTCACCTTCCTTGACACGCCCGGCCACGAGGCGTTTACCGCCATGCGTGCGCGCGGTGCGAAAGTGACGGATATTGTGGTGCTGGTGGTCGCGGCGGATGATGGCATCATGCCGCAAACGCAGGAAGCGATCAGCCATGCGAAAGCCGCAGGCGTGCCGATTATTGTGGCCGTCAACAAGATCGACAAGCCCGATGCGGACGCGCAGAAAGTCAAAACCGCGCTGATGAATTACGAGCTGGTGCCGGAGGAATTCGGCGGCGATACGATCGTGGTTGAAGTGTCGGCCAAGCAAAAACTCAACCTCGATAAATTGCTGGAAGCGATTTTGCTGCAAGCCGAGGTGATGGAGCTGAAAGCAAACCCTGACCGTCGCGGCTCTGGCTCGGTGGTGGAAGCACGCGTTGATAAAGGCCGCGGTGCGGTGGCTACCTTGCTGCTGCAGCGCGGTACCCTGCGCGTGGGCGATATTGTCGTGGCGGGCGCCAGCTATGGCCGCGTGCGCGCGCTGATCGACGATAAAGGCAACGACGTGAAAGAAGCGGGCCCGAGTGTGCCGGTGGAAATTCTTGGCCTCGATATGCCGCCTGAGGCGGGCGATGAATTCGCCGCCGTGGAAAGCGAAAAAGCTGCACGCGAGATCGTGGAATATCGACGCGAAAAAGAGAAAAAACGCGTGGTGGCGGCCAACACCAAATCGCTGGATCAGCTGTTTGCCATTGCCGGTAAAACCGCCGCGAAGGAATTGCCGATCATCGTGAAATCCGATGTGCATGGCTCCGCCGAGGCGATTGTTGGCTCGCTGCAGAAATTCCACGACGAGGAAGTCAAAGTGCGCGTGCTGCTCTCGGGTGTGGGGGCCATCAACGAATCCGACGTGACGCTGGCGCAGGCCACCGGCGCAATGATTCTGGCCTTCAACGTGCGCGCCATGCCCAAAGCGAAAGAGCTGGCGCAGCAACAGAAGGTCGATATCCGCTATTACAGCATCATCTACAACCTCATTGACGATGTGAAGGCTGCGCTCTCAGGCCTGCTCTCACCGGAACTGCGCGAGGATTTCATCGGCTACGCCGAGATCCGCGATGTGTTCAACATCACCAAAGTGGGCAAAGTGGCGGGCTGCATGGTCACCGACGGTACCATCAAGCGTGGCTGCAAGGTGCGCTTGCTGCGTGATAACGTGGTGATCCATGAGGGCACGCTGAAAACGCTGAAGCGCTTCAAGGACGAAGTGAAAGACGTGAAAGCGGGCTTTGAGTGCGGCATGGCCTTCGAGAATTACGAAGATATCCGTGCGGGCGACATGATCGAGTGCTTTGAAGTACTCAGTCAGGCACGCGAGGTGGGCACCAAAACCGCCGCCGAGCAGCAGGCCAGCGCCTAGCTGTGATTTTTAATCGCCTGCGAGGAACGAACAATGCCCCAGCCCTCATCCAAACCGCCAAGCCAACGCCAGCTTCGCGTGGGTGAGGAATTGCGTAACGCGCTGGCGCAAATTTTCGCGCATGGTGAAACGCATGTGCCGGTGTTGGATTCCAGCTCGATCACGGTCTCGGAAGTGCGCATCAGCCCCGATTTAAAGAACGCCACGGCGTATGTGATGCCGCTGGCAGGCAATAACCGCGAAGCGGTATTTGCCGCGCTGAAGGAAAATACCGGTCGTATCCGTTCGCTCATTGGCAAGCGGGTGGTGCTGCGCGCGGTGCCCCGGCTGGTGTATAAAATCGATGAATCCTACGAGAAGGCCAACCGCATCAACGAGCTGCTCAATTCTGAACGCGTGCGCGCGGATGTCACCAAGCCCGATGACGATGCGTGAGCCAAAGCGCCCACGCCAACGTATCACGGGCTGGGTGAATCTCTATAAACCGCTGAATATTGGCTCCACGCAGGCGGTCAGTACCCTGAAATGGGCGTTACGCCCCGAGAAGATCGGCCATGCAGGCACGCTTGATCCGTTGGCAACCGGCGTGCTGCCCATTGCGTTGGGCGAGGCTACTAAATGCGTCAACCTGCTAATGGATGCGAAGAAAACCTATCATTTCACCGTGCAGTTCGGGCAGCGCCGCAGCACCGACGATGCCGAGGGTGAGGTGGTCGCCACCAGCGCGTACATGCCCAGCGCGGCCGAGATTCAGGCCGTGCTGCCGCGCTTTACGGGGGCGATTGCTCAAACTCCGCCCGCCTATTCCGCCATCAAGGTGGATGGCAAACGCGCCTATGCGCTGGCCCGCGCCGGCGAAGAAGTAACGCTCAAATCGCGCATGGTTTATGTATATGATTTGGCTCTTTTATCCTTGTCATCCCTGCGAAAGCAGGGATCTCAAGCCGAGCACACTTTAGAACCTGCAGAGCCAGAAGCCCTAGATTACCGCCTTCGCGGGAATGACGGTTTATCAGTGCTGGCCAGCTTCCGTGCGACGGTTTCCAAGGGCACCTATATTCGCAGTCTGGGCCGCGATATCGCGCAGGCCTGCGGGGCAGAGGGCTATATTGCCCGGCTGCACCGCGCCGCCGTTGGCCCATTTACCGATGACCGCGCGATTTCACTGGATTTTTTCGCCAATCCAGAGCATAAGGCCGCCATCGATGTGGCGGATGCCACATGGTTATGGCCGCCGAGCGTGGCGCTGGACGACATCCCGGCTCTCTCACTCACGGCCCAGCAGGTGCAAACCCTGCGTCACGGGCAACATGTTTTGTTGCCCCCCACGCCTGATGTGCCGCTCGCCGGTGCCTTGCTGGATGGGCAGTTGGTGGCGCTGGTGCGAATCGAGGCCAACCGCTTGATTACGAAGCGCATGTTGAATCTTTAGCAAACCCGATGTCGAGGAAAGTACGACCATGACGATTACTGCTGAACGCAAATCCGAAGTATTGAAACAACACGCTACCACCGCCAATGACACCGGTTCGCCGGAAGTGCAGGTGGCCCTGCTCACCGAGCGGATCAACAACCTGACCGACCATTTCAAGACCCACAAGAAAGACCACCATTCGCGTCGTGGCCTGCTGAAAATGGTAAGCCAGCGTCGCAGCCTGCTTGACTATCTGAAGAAGAAAGATGCCAAGCGTTACATGGCCCTGATCGAGAAACTCGGTCTGCGGAAGTAAGCATAACAACGGGCGGGGGGCATGCGCTACCCCGCCCGCTGCATTTAGAGGTTTAGCGCATACCAGGCTCCCGCCTGATGGAATCGCGGAATATATTTTATACAAGCGGTCGCTGCCTTCATGGGGAAGGTGGCTGTAGGAGGGGGAAAGACAAAAGGAAGACTACATGTTTAACGTTACTAAAAAATCTATTGAATGGGCTGGCCGCACCCTCACGCTTGAGTCGGGCCGCATTGCCCGCCAGGCCGATGGCGCCGTGCTGGTGACCTATGGCGACACCGTGGTGCTCTGCGCCGTAACGGCAGCGAAAGCCCCGAAGCCGGATATCGACTTTTTCCCGCTGACTGTGAATTACATCGAAAAAACCTACGCGACCGGTAAAATCCCCGGTGGCTTCTTTAAGCGTGAAGGCAAGCCCAGCGAGAAAGAAGTGCTGGTCAGCCGCCTGATCGACCGTCCCATTCGTCCGATGTTTGCGGAAGGTTTCTATAACGAAGTGCAGATCGTTTGCACCGTGGTCAGCCATGATCTGGAGAACGATTCCGATATTCCCGCGATGATCGGGACCTCCGCCGCGCTCGCCATTTCCGGCGTGCCGTTCCTTGGCCCTGTCGGCGGTAGCAAAGTCGGTCGCATTGGTGGCCAGCTGGTGCTGAACCCCACCAAGTCGCAACTGGCGGAATCCGATCTTGATCTCATCGTTGCGGGTACCAAAAGCTCGGTGCTGATGGTGGAATCCGAAGCGAAAGAGCTGAATGAAGAACAGATGCTCGAAGCCGTGATGTTCGGCCATAAAGGCTTCCAGCCCATCATCGACCTCATTATCAGCTTCGCCGAAGAATGCGCGAAGGATGCATGGGAGCACAGCGTACCGGAGTATGATGCCGCACTGGTGGCGGGCATCAAGGAAGTGGCGGGCGCCAAACTGCGTGAAGCCTACACCAAAACGGTGAAGCAAGAACGCGTGGCTGCCATTAACGAAGCCAAAGCCGCCGCGAAAGAAAAATTCGTCACCGGCGAAGAAGGCGCACCGAGCGAGAAACTCGTTGGCACGCTGCTGAAAAAGATCGAGCAGGATATCGTGCGTAGCGCCATCGCAAAAGATAAGCAGCGCATCGACGGCCGTAACCCTGAGCAGATCCGCCCGATTGTGGTGGAAGCATCGGTGCTGCCGCGCACGCACGGCTCGGCGCTGTTCACCCGTGGTGAAACGCAGGCGCTGGTCGTGGCCACGCTTGGCACCAGCCAGGACGAGCAGCTGATCGACGCGATCGACGGGTCGTATGACGAGCATTTCATGCTGCATTACAACTTCCCTCCCTACTCGGTGGGTGAAGCGGGTCCGCTGCGTCCGCCCGGTCGCCGTGAGCAAGGCCATGGTAAGCTGGCATGGCGTGCGGTTCGCCCCATGCTGCCGAGCAAGGAAGAATTCCCTTACACGCTGCGCGTGGTCTCGGAGATCACCGAATCTAACGGTAGCTCGTCGATGGCAACCGTGTGCGGTGCCTCGCTTTCGCTGATGGATGCGGGCGTGCCGCTGAAAGCACCTGTGGCTGGTATTGCCATGGGCCTCGTGCTGGATGGCAGCGACTACACCGTGCTGTCGGACATTATGGGCGACGAGGATCACCTCGGCGATATGGATTTCAAAGTGGCAGGTACCTCGTCGGGCATCACGGCGCTGCAGATGGATATCAAAATCCAGGGCATCACCGAGGAGATCATGAAGGTGGCACTGCGTCAGGCGAAAGATGGCCGCATGCATATCCTGAATGAGATGAGCAAAGCACTCACCGCCGCCCGTCCGGAAATGGCAGCGACGGCTCCGCGCATCACCACCATCAAGATCCCCGTGGATAAAATCCGCGAAGTGATCGGCAGTGGCGGTAAAGTGATCCGTGAGATCACCGAGACTACCGGCACCAAAATCGACATTAACGATGATGGCACGATTCATATCTTTGCGACCACCGGTGAAGCAGCTGACGCCGCCCAGAAATGGATTGAAGGCATCACTGCCGTGCCGGAGATCGGCAAGATCTACGACGGTAAGGTCGTGCGCATTGTTGATTTCGGTGCGTTCGTGAACTTCCTCGGCGGGCTGGATGGTCTCGTGCACATCTCCGAGATGGCCGACCACCGCGTTGAGAAAGTGACCGACGTGATCAACGAAGGTGACAAAGTAAAAGTGAAAGTGCTTGAGATCGATGGCCGGGGCAAAGTGCGCCTCAGCATGAAAGTGGTCGATCAAGCGACCGGCGAAGACATTTCCGACCAATATGAAATGGCCGGCAAGTCAATGCGTCGCAAGCGCAACAAAGGCGAGGGCGAAGCCCAAGCAGAAAGCGCGTAAGCGTTTACGATCGACTCAATAAAAAGGGCGGCTCACGCGAGCCGTCCTTTTTTTATCCGTGATTGCAAGTGCGGCGAAGGCACCACGACCGCGTGTTATTCTGAGCGCAGCGAAGAATCTTTGGAGGACCCTAATAGATCCTTCACTTCGTTCAGGATGACAAAAATAGGAATTGCTTTGTTGCGTCGCCCCTCGCAACCAAACAAAAAAAAGGCCCGCTTGCGCGGGCCTTTCTCATTAAAGCTTTGCAGCTAAAGCCTAGAGGCCACCCAGGATCGGGAGGAGCGGCTTTTTCGCAGCGGGCTTCTTAGCAGCGGCTTTTTTAGCAGCGGGCTTCTTAGCAGCTACTTTTTTCGCCGGAGCTTTTTTCGCTACGGTTTTCTTAGCGGCTTTTTTAGCAGCGGGCTTCTTAGCAGCTACTTTTTTCGCCGGAGCTTTTTTCGCTACGGTTTTCTTAGCGGCTTTTTTCGGAGCTGCTTTTTTCGCTTTCGACTTTACAACTTTCGAAGCGGTCTTTTTCGCTACGGTCTTCTTTTTCGCAGCGGGTTTCTTCGCAGCTACTTTTTTAGCAGCAGGTTTCTTTTTGGCTACAGCCATGGTGGTCTCCTAAAAACAAGTTAACAACACAGCCACCTTAAAACGCATTTTATTTACGTTTCCATGATTGATTGTTTCGCGCGCAGAAAATACGTCGCGATTTTTTTATGCAGGAATATTTTTGTGGCAGCCATGCAACAAGCGCATGTGCGTGCTGCTCTTCATGCACACAGAAAAATCTACTGACGCTTCTTCAGTAACTCCGCAATCAGGAATGCAAGCTCCAGCGATTGCGATGCATTTAAGCGTGGGTCGCAATGCGTGTGATAACGGCTGGCGAGGTCAAGCTCGGAGATCGCCTGAGCACCGCCGATGCACTCGGTCACATCCTGTCCGGTCATTTCGAAATGTACGCCGGATCCGTGCGTGCCTTCTGCATCATGAATGGCGAAGAACTTGCGCACCTCAGCAAGAATATCAGTGAACTTGCGCGTTTTGTATCCGTTAGGCGATTTGATGGTGTTGCCGTGCATGGGGTCGCAGCTCCACACCACGTGGCGGCCTTCCTCTTTCAGCAGGCGCACGAGCGGCGGTAAGAAGCTCTCCACTTTTTCAGCACCCATGCGCGAAATAAAGGTGAGGCGTCCTGCTTCGTTATGTGGGTTCAGTACATCGCACAGACGAATCAGATCCTCCTTCGTCATGCTGGGGCCGACCTTGCAGCCGATAGGGTTGGCCACGCCACGCAGGAATTCCACATGCGCATCATCCGGCGAACGGGTGCGATCGCCGATCCACAACATATGGGCGCTGCCCACAAAATGTTCGCCGCTGGAATTGTCGCGCCGCGTCAGGCATGCGTCGTAATTCAAAAGTAGGGCTTCGTGGCTGGTGTAGAACCGCGCTTCGGAAAGTTCTTCCGAACCTTCGAGGTTCATACCCGTTGCATTAATGAAAGCGAGGCAGTCATTAATGCGTTCAACGATCTGGTTGAAGTGACGCCCCTGCGGCGAGCTGCCCACAAAATCCATGTTCCATTTCGCCACGCGCGGCAGCGCTGCATAGCCCGAACGCGCGAGCGAGCGCAGGAAGTTCAGCGTAGCGGCAGATTGGTAATACGCATCCACCAGGCGGGTAGGGTTGGGCACGCGCGCATCGGCTTCGAACTCCATGCCGTTGACCATGTCGCCCCGGTAGCTTGGCAGCTCGGTGCCGTTCTTGCTTTCCATGCCATCCGAACGGGGCTTGGCGAACTGGCCCGCAATGCGCCCCACTTTCACCACGGGCGAACCGGCACCATACATCAGCGCGATGGTCATCTGAATCAGCACACGGAAAAAATTCTGCAGGTTCTGCTCGTTGAACTCGGCAAAGCTCTCGGCGCAATCGCCGCCTTGCAGCAGGAATGCATTGCCATGGGCGGCCGCGGCCAGCTCGCGTTTCAGGGCGCGCACCTCATCGAAGCTGACCAGCGGGGGCAGGGTGCCCAGCGTGCGTTCGACGCGGCTGACCGCCGCTGCATCCGGGTAGCTCGGTTGCTGCTTGATCGGTTTTTCGCGCCAGGAATCGAGGTGCCAATCGGCAGCCTGGGTGGGGGAAGTAATTTTTTGAGCACTGGTCATATCGAAATACTTGCGTTGGCTTGGCTTTAACCTTAGGAAAACTGCGGTATATCTAGGGATGAGGGGGCCGAATGTCCAGTAGTATCGACGCCGAACATACGATTGCCTTCATGGGCGTGGAAGGGGCTAACGCTGATTTGGCCTGCCGCCAGAATTATCCGTACATGCGCACGCTGCCGTGCCATTCCTTTGAGGATGCGTTTGCCGCGGTGGCTGAGGGGCGGGCGAAATACGCCATGATTCCCATCGAGAACAGCCATGCGGGCCGCGTGGCCGAGATCCATAATTTGTTGCCGCGCACGTCCTTGCAGATCGTGGCGGAGCATATCCAGCCGATCGAGCATCATCTTTATGCGCTACCGGGCGCCACGCTGGCCGACGTCAAAGAAGTCTATTCGCACCATCAGGCATTGCTGCAGTCACGCGGGTTTATCCAGCAGCACCAGCTGACGCCGAAGATTCACGACAACACCGCCACCGCCGCGCGCGACGTGGCGGGCTGGGGCGACAAAACCAAAGCGGCCATTTGCTCAAAACTGGCGGGCGAGCTGTTCCAGCTGGAATGCCTGGCCGAGAATATTCAGGACGCGAACGACAATGAAACCTTGTTCGTGGTGCTGGCGCGCGAGGCCGAGGACGTGGCAGAAGGCGCGCGCATGCTTACCAGTGTGGTGTTCACCGTGCGCAACATTCCCGCGGCACTCTATAAAGCGCTGGGGGGCTTTGCCACCAACAACGTGAACATGATCAAGCTGGAGAGCTACATTCGCGGTGGCGCGAACAGCAGTGCGCAGTTCTTCATGACCGTGGAAGGCAACCCGCATGAGCGCCCACTGCAGCTGGCGCTGGAGGAGTTGGGCTTCTTCACGAATAAGGTTACGGTATTGGGCGTCTACCCGGCTGATCCGAAGCGGTATTAATGGCGATTCGGTATGACAATTACAGTAATACCATATAAACTATTAGTATGAGGTATTGCTTCGCTGAGCCGATCCCAGAGATTTTTGAAGCTGCGCATTTGTTGAATCAGGCAGTTGATGCACATTTGCGAGGCGATACTGCGGCAGCGGCTCGCTATCTTCTTGCTGCCGATATACCGGCCATCGGTGATTGGCTTGATCCGATATGGTTGCGCAAAAGCGATCTCGTGAAACCGCGGCATGTTGACGGTTTGCCGCCTATTCTACCCAAGGAGCTGAGATTTAAGCCGCGCCTAGCCTCGCGCGACCTATGTAAAGCATTGGTCGCGCGTGATGGGCATCATTGCAGATTTTGTGGCATGCCGCTGGTTCGACCGGAGGTGCGAAAAATGCTGCATAAGCTTTATCCGGATGCTGTTCGTTGGACATCCGCGCGAGAAACCGACCAGCATCGTGGCCTACAGGTGATGTGGATGCAATATGATCATGTGCTCGTTCATTCACGTGGTGGAGCCACGGATATGGAGAATATCGTTGTTGCCTGTGCTGCCTGCAATTTCGGCAGGGATAGATTCACATTAGAAGAAATGGATTTAAGCGATCCGAGACTTCACATTCGCTTACCCACGTGGGAAGGCCGGGGTGAGTGGAATGGACTTGAACGATTATTGCCTGAATCTGAGCAGTTTATACAGGCCGCGAATTCCCCTCTCAGGCCAGTTTGATGTATGCGCTGGAGGAGTTGGGCTTCTTCACGAATAAGGTTACGGTATTGGGCGTCTACCCGGCGGATCCGAAGCGGTATCGCTAGCTTTACCGTTTATTAAACTAACGGCGCTATGCTTTGATCATGACCACATTCGATAACGCAGAGCCACGACGGCGCCATACCGGCATCCGCCGAATGCTTGAGCGGGTGGAAGAGAATTCCCCCGGGTTGTTGCAGTTAACGGCGCAGGATGCATTGCGCGAGCTGGTTGATAAGGAAGGTGGGCTGAGGGATACGCTTACCGTCACGTTTGGGGCGAATACGGAAATCGTTCGGCCAGCAGACCCGCAAGATCCTGCCCGTCCGAGCGGTTATCCAGTGATGTTGCAACTCAGGTTTGCTCCGGCCACAGAGCGCTATGAGGTATCGCCGGATCCGATGATCGACGCACTCCAGCAACAACTGCATGCATCGTGGAGTCACCAGCATCGCGATCGTTATCCCGGTGCATTTCGTGCTGAAACCTTGCCCGATGGAACGCGCACCATCACCATCGCGCATACGGACTATGCGCGATTGACGCGCGTGCTGAACGACGTATTGCGGCAGCATGCGCTGCCTAGCATGGATACACGCCTAATCAGATTGGGTGATGCACGCACACTGTGTCATGCAGGGCGTAGCTACTAAAAAAGTGCTATTGGAATCCAACTGTACTGGCCACAATCGGCAATGCTGGGCGGTAGTGGAATAACCTCGAACTTTGGGTGTAGGTTTTTGGAAGGGTTACATAGGATTGAGATTATTCTGCTCTTCAAAAATCATATGCTGCTCGAAGATTGAGCGTTATCAGCAGATATTTTTTTGATCTCTTTTTGGATATCTGCTGCTATTTTGATGCTTTCTTGATCGCTTCCTTTGCCATCCAAGATATTATTCAGTTCTTTAAGGAGTTTGTCCTCCAGTTCGTCAATTAGATAAAAATATGAGAAGGCATCATACTTATCTATGAATTCCTTTTGGTGAGGAAGAGCTGCTTTAAGTATCTTTTTTTCATGTTCTGTCTTTATGTATTTGCTTGCATCGCTAAGACCTATCTCGAGCATTTTTGCTCTTAGAAATGCCCCATGCAAAATTGTTTGTAATGCAGAAAAATATGCCCATGCAGTGCTAGAAATAAAAGGTCTTTGATTAGCTGCCTCGCTAGGCTTCAAATCTTCTATTTTAGGTGCAAGTCGGCTGTTTATTTCCTCAAAGAACTTTCTGATGCTAGCGTCTTTCGACGCCTCGCCCTCAGCGCGCTCCAAGTCTATTGAAACCATTGCATTTGATAGGGGTTTGAAGCGTTGTAACTCTACAACATCTTTCCAAAGATAATCCACAGCATCAATTTTACGCTTATCAACGAGTGCCTGCCGTTGATTTCGTCCCGTTAGAACAGCATCACGCAAAGAAGCAATCTCGTTTTCTTTAGAGCGAAGTTCACTCTTCAAGCCCTCTAATCTAGAATTGAAGTCATGTTCAACGCCTGCTTTTATTCTCGCAATAATCCAGTTCCGTGCAAGAAAAAGTGCCACCCAAACAAGGATGGTGATTAATGTTGGCAACCATTTAATAATTGAGTCCATGAGAGGTATTTTAATGCACCTCTACGATAATGTCTCGGTTCTATTTCAACTCCACTAGGGTGGAATTGGTGGGGCGTTGTAGACGCTATGCGAACCTGTCAGGAAATGAGATTACTTGTTTTACAGATGCCTATCAAGCCTGAAATATTGGCACGAACAGCATAAAGTGAACTATACACATAGTGTAATTATTAATCGTTTGGCGGGATAGCAAATAAAAACCAGGAATTTTTGAACTGGTGGGAGCCCACTGTCATCTATCATTTAAGTTAAATGCGCTTTGATAATTCTCTGTGCAGATTTTTTGGCGATGTCGGCGGCACCGGGTCGGTTAGCTACCTGCGCGGTGACAATCGCCCCTTCGAGCAACAACGCTAATTCATCAGCTAACCCATCTGCATCTTTCGCGCCAGCCTCGATGCACACTTCTTTGATAAATCCACGCATCTGTGTTTTGAAATGTTTGCATATATGGCGAATGGGAGTGTCGGAATCAGAATATTCGCCAATGGCATTGATAAACATGCAGCCGAAGAAATTATCCTGCATAAACCAGACTTTCGCGACCTCAAACATCGCGAGTAGTTTTTCTTCTGGCTTGGTGGCTAATTTGTCCACCTGCTTCATGAAGCTATTGCGAAACAGACCATCATAATGCTGCAATGCTGCCAAGATTAGCTCATCCTTAGAACGAAAATAACTATACATCGTTTTTTTAGAGACTTTGGCTTCACGCATAATCATGTCCACGCCCGTACCATTGAATCCATGCTGACTGAACAGGGAAATGGCGGCTTTGATCACATCGTCGCGGCGGGATGGTCGGGGCATATTGATTCTTTCTTAGTAAACCATCGTGTTACTATAAAATAGGTGTACCTGTTGTTTACTTAACCCTAATTCTAGATAAAATTTGTGATTTACAAGGATTATTATTATTGAAAATAGTTATTGACGCAAACAAAACGGTTTACTTAAAAGGAAAAATAGGAAACAATATTGTTTTCTAAAAACACATAGGAGAATTTTTATGCAACGAATCAAAACACTCAACATCGAAACCGCTTCTGGCAAAGCCAAGGACCTTTTAGAAGGCGCAAAAAAAGCTATGGGCAAAGAGCTGAACATTTTTGGGGCATTTGCAAACGCACCTGCGGCACTTGAAGGATTGCTTGGACTGGTTGGTAGCTTAAGCAAAGGTAAACTTGCCCCCGCATTGCGTGAGCAACTCGCCCTCGTTACCGCTGGCAAAAACACCTGCGATTATTGCGCTTCGGCTCATACCTACCTCGCTGAAAAAGCAGGTGTTGCTGCGGATGAGCGCAACTCAAATCTGCAAGGCAAATCATCGGACGGCAAAACGCAAGCTGCACTTACCTTCGCTTCACAACTCATCGAAAAACGTGGTGGCGTAAGCGAAGCCGATCTGAAAGCCGTGCGTGATGCTGGTTTCAACGATGAAGAACTGGTGGAAATTCTTGCTCATGTAGCACTCAACACCTTTACCAACTACTTCAACGAAGCATTTAAAACCGAGATCGATTTCCCGGTGGTAAATGCACATAACGTACGCAAAGCCGCGTAATCTAAATGAGGTGGGAATACTAAACGCGGCCACCATTGTTTCAATCAACAATCCCAAACCCCCATAGGTACCGACATGAAAAACGATTTCCTCATTCAGTTTTTAACCAACTTTTTTCACAGCCCCCTTGGGCAGCTGGGTGAGAAGTTCGTGCACGTGATTCCTTATATCGCCCTGCCAATCATTTACTTTACCTTTGGCGGCATGAAATTTACCGCCTACGAAGCGGCGGGCATCAAAGGCCTGGTCGAGCATAGCTGGTTCATTTCCTGGATGTACGGGTTTTTCTCGGTGCAAGGGTTTTCTAACTTTTTGGGTGTCATCGAAATCAGCGTCGGGCTGTTGATTCTGGGCCGCGTAATTTCACCACGCTTGTCGTTCTTTGGCGGTGTGCTCTCGGCGGGGTTATTCATGACCACGATCTGCATGCTATTTTCAACCCCCGGCGTGATTGAACCCAATTTAGGCTTTCCGGCCATCACTGCGGAGACAGGGCAGTTTTTGCTCAAAGATGTGGGGCTGTTTGCGCTGTCGTTACGTGTTGCGCTTGAAAGTGCAAAAGCGTTGCTGGCGAATAAACGCCCCTCTATGGTTTAATCCGTGCGTGCTGCTGCGAATGATGTTCTTATTGCTATCACGTATGCATGTTCTACCCTTCGCACGTATACGTGTAGCATAATTATCGCTGGGTTTCTTCTCATCTCGTAAGGTGCGTATGGTTTTGACAGGTACGTTTAAACGCCTCATCGCCGAAGCCAAAGCCTGCACGATATGCGCCGCGCATTTGCCGCTTGGCCCGCACCCCGTGTTTCAAATACACCCGAAAGCAAAAATTCTGATTGCCGGGCAAGCGCCGGGTGTGCGCGTGCATGAAACAGGAATTCCGTTTAACGACCCCAGCGGCGACCGGTTGCGTGCTTGGATGGGCGTGAGCCGAGAAACTTTTTACGATGCAGAAAAAATCGCCATCATGCCAATGGGTTGCCAACTCCGTTGGCTCCTAAAAGAAACAGCCTGTCACCATTGTTTAATTCAATGTCTAGAGTTCCCTCGTTCTTGAGCGGGATACAAATTCTATGTGTCATATTATGCTCTGGTTCTAATTATCTGTGCAGCTCTTGGTAAAAGAATTAAGTTTTGGCGCATATTGCTGCAACCTAAAAAGTTGCAATATTCTTCAGCAGTAATACTCTGTGTGCGAGCTTAGCTCAAAGGGCGTAAGAACCCTTCCTAGAGGCGGTATTGTGTGAACCGTCAATCGCACTCCCCACCGTATGGTCGGGGAGGCGTTGGTGTATGTCCAAGGCGCAAGCCCAAAGACCATCGCGGCTTTCCTCTAGGAAGCTTCTTAACTCCCCGATCACCATGGAAGGACAATTTATGGAAGCAATTCTACCGGTAATAGTCGTATTGGGGCTGGTATATTTTATAAAATCAGTCGGCAAAAAACGCCCTGCCACCACTGATAAGCCCTTTAAGCACTCTGGGAAGCTATCCATCGTAGCGTGTGATTCCATTATGCGGCGTGGGGAGCAACAGATGTTCGCTCTATTGTCGGCTGCATTGCCCGATCATCATGTATTTCCGCAAGTGGCGTTCAGTGCGCTTATTACCCATGCGCCTCACATTTATGGAAGCTATGTATTGGCTGTAAGACGGAAGTTTCATCACAAATTCGTGGATTTTGTGATCTGCGATAAAGCCACAATGAAGGTCTTCGCTATCGTCGAGTTCGATGGTAGCGGGCATAACAGTAAGCACGACGGTTACCGCGATGATATGCTGCAGTCGGTAGGTTATCGGGTTGAAAGATTTAACCAGCGCGATACACTGGATTCTGTAAAGGCTAGGTTTGGGCTTGTTCCGCCCATAATTGCACAGGAGGTGTTAGAGGATGCCCAAGAAACCTCGCAGTTCTGAGCCTGATATAGCGTTGCTAAAGCACGTCAACGCCATGTTGAATGGCATTTTAAACGATGAATACTTTGTGGGTCGCTGTTTGGATAAGCTGCTTGAGGAAGCGCATGTCGAGTGGGAAAAATGCTATGAATATGCTCCGCAGAAGCTCAGGAAAGTCCTTATAAAATGCTTTAATCCCGAATGGCTCGCCACGATTTCGACGAAAGATGCTTTTGCGGAATTGGTAAATACTGGGGAATTTACAGACGAGCAGCTCAATTTTATGAGATCGCCCGAAATTAGCCTAGCAGATATGCGAGTCGTACTTTTGGCGAGCGCCTATGATTTGGAATGCCTAAGTCGCCACGGTGTACACATGCATGACCTTCTCAAGTCGGCTGCTAACGGGAATGACAAAGCAATCTTCCGTGCGATGGAAATAGACCCTGCCGTTGCAAACTGTAAAGCTTTGCAGCGTCGCCTAAAACGTGCCCGGGCATCGATGGATAGTGATTTTATTAAAGAATTTAAAAATCGTTTGGAATGGCGTGCAAGCAAACACCAGCTCCATAGAAAGAAAGTTAGGCTGATCCTTGAGATACTAGACGACGATCAGCAGCAGCTATCCCTTAAAGAACTGCACGCATTGTTGGTTGAAACGGGCACGTTAAGCCCCGCAGATGGCCCGGATAACCTTAAAACTTTGATGGCCAACCGACTGAAAGAGAAGAAAGAACTCAAGAGCTGAGTTCTTAAGTTACTTACTGCATCACCAAAACATGGCTGACCATAGGCACTGGCTAATTCAAGTCAGGTTTATGGAGTAAGCTATGTCTAAAGAAACGGAAAACGGTAAGCGCGCGCGAACGCGCGCAGCGCAGAGTGAGCACGAGAGCGCGCGCGAACCTGTGGCACCTAGTAACACAACAGGTTCGTACCCCATTAAGATCCTGAGGGCAGATATCGACAGTCTTTACCTCTCGTATGAGGGAAGCTTTTTGGACGGGGTGCGTGAAGAATTTGAGTCACTGAAAAAGATGGCTCAATCAGATTCCCAATCTGAAAAGAGCCAAGCCCAGATGCAAATTGGCGATCACATTTTAGAAGTGAGTGGCAAGGGTAAAGGTGCATACCCCTATTTCCTCCAAGATAACGCTTTCGGCATCAAAACGGGAGTGCCCGATCAAAGCAAATTCCCATGGGCTTCCGTTCAGTGTCAAAGTGAGTTGTTGGCCTTTCAAGGGTCATTGGTAACAGAGCGATTACTTGCGAGTTTATTGCGGGAAATTGGTAAAGTTACTGTCGATCCGGGGTTAAGCCGGGTTGATATATGCGTGGATTTCACCACGGAGTATGATCTTAGCACCCTCACTTCTAAGCATATCATCTGCAAAAGCCGAAAAATTGCATGGTATGAGGAAGTCGAATTCACGGGATTCACGGTGGGCTTGGGTAGTCCCATTGCCTTTCGATTGTACGATAAGACGCGGGAAATCGAGAAAAGCAAAAAGGATTGGTTGCTACCTCTGTGGAAACAAGAGGGCTGGAATGGTCAATCCCGTGTTTATCGGGCTGAATTCCAGATCAAACGCAAGGTTCTCAAAGAGCTGGATATTACACACTTCTCTCAACTTATGCCGGAACTATCGGCTTTGTGGTTCTATGCTGCGAATTGGCTAAAGCTGGCGATACCTCAGGATAGCGACAGTCACCGGGAGCGTTGGCCATTACATCCGATCTGGCCGTGCATTATGGCTGCCTTTGATGATGGTAAGGAATACTCCCGGTTAGAGCGATTCTCCAACAAGCGCGTTCCCCGCGATGAATATCTATTCCGTAACGGTTTGAGCGGCATTTACTGCTTCATGGCCAAGCATGGCATTACGGATGCCGAGGATGGTGTGAAGCGGTATTTAGAGGCTGCTAGCAAGTATCACCGGCGTATGGGGAGCCTCGATGCCTTTTTGGAGGCTAAAGCGCGCGAAAAAGGCCGAAAATATAATACCCTCCTAAATACAACGGCACTAAGCAAAAAGCGGGGGCAGGCATGACCCCATTGGAGCAGAAAATCAGCGATCTTTACCCTGAACCACTTAGTCCAGAGGAGGCCAAAGAATGTGCACAGCGTCTTATTTCTTTCTTCGCAGTGCTTTGGGAAATTGATAGGATGCAGCACGCTCGTAAGAAGGCGCCACTAGAGAAAGGCTAACCAATGAAAGCCATTATACTGATCCGTGTATCAAGCAAGGAGCAGGAAGAGGGGCATTCGCTTAACGCCCAGCGGATGCGTCTTGAAGAGTATTGCTCCCGCAGGAACATGGAAGTTCTGCAAGTCTTTGAGATTGTCGAATCCTCCACGCGCGGTGATCGCAAAGAATTCATGCAAATGATCGAATTCGCCAAAAAGCAGCCGCAAACCGTGGCAATTGTTGCGGATGCCGTAGATAGAATTCAGCGATCCTTCAAAGATTCTGTCTATCTAGATGAGCTTGTCCGTAAGGGTAAAATCGAACTCCATTTCTATCGTGAAGGGCGGATTATCGGGCAGAACGCCAGCGCCATGGATATCATGTGCTGGGATTTTGCTGTCATGGGCGCAAAGTCTTACGTTCTGCAGCTATCGGAGAACGTAAAGCGAAGCGTAGAATGGAAGCTAAGGAATGGTGAATTCCCTTCAAAAGCGCCGCTCGGTTATTTGAACGTTAGAAACGAGCATGGAAAATCCGATATTATTATCGACCCGGAACGTGGCCCTGTTGTTCGTCGGATATTTGAGGCCTATGCAACCGGGGCGTATTCTATCGAGGCAATGGCTCAATTTGCTCATGAAAACGGTATTCGGAACAAAAATAAGCGTAACAGCCGGATTATCAAATCTCACCTTCACGCCTTATTCCAAAATCCGTTCTACTACGGTGTAATGGTTGTGAAGGGTAAGGAATATCCTCACCGCTATGAGCCGCTGATTAGCAAAGAGCTTTTTGACCACTGTACGCAAATCCGAACCCGTTGGGGAGAACGGCCTAACAAGCTGGTGAAGTATGAATCGCCATTTCGAGGGCTGCTGCGTTGCGCAGTGACCGGTATGATCATCACGCCGGAGGAGAAAACAAAAATCTTCCCAACGACTGGGCGGGAGGTCACGTATCGTTACCTTGGTGTCCCTGACCCAAAGAACATCAAGCGCAAGACTTACATCCGCGAGGAAAAAGTCTTGGATCAGGTGAGGGAGGTCATACGCTCCTTCCATATGCCGGATGATATTCACCGGGAAGTGATGGGCTACTTAAAGGAATCAAGCTTCTGTGAGCGTGATTACCACGCGGGGGCTGTTGAGCAGCTAGAGCTGGAACGAAAAGCCATACAGGCCAAGCTTGACAGGCTTATGGACTTGCTTCTGTCGGAGCATATCACTCCCGACGAGCATAACCGCAAACGAGGGCAGCTACAGGGACGACAAATAGAGCTGAACGAGCTTATCATAAAGCATAGTGAAGCGGACCACAGTTTCCGTGACACTATAACTAGCCTCTTAACCTTGGCTAACCGCGGGTTACAGCTCTTTGATGGGGGTAATTTTGAGCAAAAACGCAAATTGATGAATTTGCTGTTTTCGAACCTCTCGATGAGAGGCGGAAAGCTAGAGTTTTCCTTGCAAAAACCAATGGACCAGTTCGTCAATTTAACGACTTGTACAGAATGGTGGGCGGTAGAGGACTCGAACCTCCGACCTCTTCCATGTCAAGGAAGCGCTCTAACCAACTGAGCTAACCGCCCGCACCCATGCGCGGCTTATAGCAGCCCATGCAGGATGTGCAAGCCTCCGCTTTATCGATGTGGCGCCGGGTTCTTATCGGATGATAGCTGCCACCGTTTATCGTTCCAGTGGCCTTGTTCCACCACCTGAACCAGACGTGATGCCCATTTGGCTTCAATGGCAGGCTCGTTGATGTCATTCATGCCGATGATCACGCCATTTTCTCTCTTTTGCTGGGTCCACGCTTTGCGCGCGCGCACTTGATGCATGAGTTCAGGTTGGACGATGTCGGTGAGGTATGGAATTAGTCCCAGCTGCTTTAAGGCAAGGCCAAGGCCAAAACTGCCGATCACAAAGATGGTATTATTACTCTGCCCGCGCAGGCGTTGAATACTGCCGCGCGCGCCGCGGTCTTCGCTCACTACCAACGTTACATTGCTTTTATCTGTCTCGGCGCGGTTGGTGAATAGATACTCCTCGATTGCACGTTCGCCTAGGTCGGTGCGAAAATTGCTGAACGCATTATCCTTCCCTACGCGTGCATAAACCTGACGGCATGAATAAAGTGCTTGCAGCACAAGTTTGTCGGTCATGCTGCATGTCTCAAAAAAGCTCTGCCAGGTACGGGCAAGGGTTTTGCGCTGCACCTGCTTCATTTCGCGGTGCAGTGGTGGGGCTTTGCCATTAGCCGCATTTCTTTCATGGTAGGTAGTAAGCTGTTCCTGCGCGTTTCTCACACGCGGTTCATAGATCGACCCCAGCGTTTCGATATGCGCCAGCAGAGCACGCAAGTGCCCTGTGGTAATGAATGCGTCATCCACCCCGTAGCGCTGCGCCAGATCCTTAGCGTGCTTGATGATTAGAGGTTTGAGTGCGGGATCGTTCCGCAACACTGCCGCTGCTTTTTGTGCGTAGAAAAATGTGAAGGCGCGCGAGCTTTGTGTTTCAACGATGCGAACATTTGAGGTATGGCGCGCCACAAACGCATCCAGCCCGTTGGATTTGGGGTTAATCTTGAATTCTTTTTCAAGAAATTCAGGGAACATCCGCTGGCGTGCCTCTGTGCCAAGCTGAAGGGGGATCACAATCCTGTATTCTTCAAAAATGCGTGCTGGCTTGCTCATGCAATGATTCAGCAATTTACTGATGCCGATCATTTTCTTATCGCCCATGCTACAGGTGTCGACAATGATCTCCAATCGTTTGCGCGGTGTAATGCTCTGCTGCATACGAATGCTATAGCAAGCGTAAGTTCTATCTCGTATGACAATTGTATGAAGCTACGCCTGCTGTTTTAACCGGTCTTTGAAGGGGTGGCTGCGCACTTCTTTCGGTAGATTGAAATACACATGCTCCTCCACCACCGCGAACGGCTCCACCGTTACCGGCCGGAGCGTTTCGAGGTAGCGAATGACGCGCTCTACCAGCAGTTCCGGAGCGCTTGCCCCAGCGGTTAGGCCAAGGTTGCGCACACCATCCAGCCAGCTCGGTTGAATATCCGTTGCATCGTCGATCAAATAGGCAGGCACGCCCATTTCTATGCTGAGATCGCGCAGCCGGTTGCTGTTGCTGGAATTGCGCGAGCCAACCACCAGCATCAGCTGTACTTGCTTTGCCAGTTCCTTCACCGCCTGTTGGCGGTTTTGCGTGGCGTAGCAGATATCTTTCGTGTCTGGCCCCTCAATGGCTGGAAAGCGCTCTTTGAGTGCATCAATAATGCTGCGCGTGTCGTCGACGCTGAGGGTGGTCTGGGTTACGTACGCCAGTTTCTCGGGCTGACTTACCCGCAGGCGTGCCACGTCGTCCACGTTCTCAACAAGATAGACCTGTTTCACGCGGCCACTGGTGCCTTCTACTTCGGGGTGGCCCGCATGCCCGATCAGCACAATCTCATAGCCTTCACGTTCGTAGCGTTTGGCTTCGTTATGCACCTTCGTCACCAGCGGGCAGGTCGCGTCGATCACCGGTAAGTCGCGCAGTTTGGCGCTGGCCTCAACTTTTTCGGAAATGCCGTGGGCTGAGAACACCGTGATACCGCCTTCGGGCACTTCATCCACCTCTTTCACGAAGACTACGCCCTTGGCGCGCAGATCGTTCACCACCCATTTGTTGTGCACGATTTCATGCCGCACATAAATCGGTGCGCCGTAGAGCGTGAGTGCTTGCTCGACGATCGCAATGGCGCGGTCCACCCCCGCGCAAAACCCGCGCGGTGCGGCAAGGTAGACGGTGAGGGGCGAGGCGTGCATGGTCGGTGCGTTGTTCATGGCTATGCATTACCCATGATTGGCCGCTGCCTCAAGCACTATGCGCAAGGGCAAGGTATTCCTCGCTCTGCATCTCGTGCAGGCGGCTCGCGGTGCGATGAAATTCAAAGCTGCCATCGCCGCTTGGGTAAAGCTGATCGGGCGCGGCATCGGCGGTGGCCAGCAACTTCACGCGCGTGTCGTAGAGCGTATCGATCAACGTCACCAAGCGCTTGGCTTCGTTGCGGTCTTCCTTGGTCATGGCGGGAATGCCCTGCAGCAGAAGCGTGTGGCACACGGTGGCCAGCGTCAGGTAATCGCTTGCACCCAGTGGGCGGCGGCATAATTCATCGAAGGTGAGCCACGCAATGCCGTTGGCATGCTTGTCTACCCGCAGAATGCGCCCCTGGATTTCCAGTCGCAACGACTCGTTGGCGGCGCCGCCTGTGAGGCGTTGCCAGCTATCCAGCAGGAAATCATCCGCCGCCTCGCCCAGCGGGTAAACATAGGTGTGGGCCAGCGTGCGCCATTGCTCCAGCCGGTAATCGGTCGGGCTTTTCAGCTCCATGATGGGGATGCGCTGTTCCAGCAGGGCGACGAACTGCAAAAACTGTTCGCGCTGCAGCCCATGCGCGTAAAGCTGTTGTGGCGCGCGATTGCTGGTGAAGATCACGCACGTACCTGCATCCATCAACCCGCCGAACAGGCGCGCCAGGATCATCGCGTCGGTCACATCGGTCACCTGCAGTTCGTCAAGGCACAATACGCGGGTTTCGCTCGCAATTTCGGCTACCACTTTAGGCATCAGGTCGCCGGTGGAATCAATCTGGCGGAAAGCATGCAGGCGCTTATGTACATCCAGCATAAAGGCGTGAAAATGCACGCGACGGGTGGGCAAGCAGGCCGTGGCATGCGCCACGAACAAATCCATCAGCATGGATTTGCCACGGCCCACACCGCCCCATAAATAAAGTCCGGCAGCATGGGTTGCCTGCTTGGCATGGCGGCTGAACAGCCGTGGCCAGCGGCGCACAGGGGGAAGCAATGCATTGCCCGTCAGCCCATCCAGTAGTGCGGCCAGGGCCTGCATCACCTGTTGCTGGGCAGGGTCAGGCTTTAACGTGCCATCCTTGGTACGTTGCATATAATCCCGCAGCAGGGGCGATAGTTCGGCTTGCGACATGCCGCACTTGTAGCTAACACATGCGTGAACGCAAGATGACATTGGAACTGACAAAACTTTCGCGCCTCAGAAGTACCGTCGCCACGTGGCGGGGGCAGGGGCATCGTGTGGCGCTGGTGCCGACCATGGGGGCGCTGCATGCCGGGCATTTCTCGCTCGTGCGTGCTGCGCGCGTGCATGCAGAAAAAGTGATCGTCAGTATTTTTGTGAATCCCACGCAATTCGGGCCGCAGGAAGATTTTGACCGCTACCCCCGCACGTTGGATGCGGATTTGACCGGCCTTGCTGAAGTGGAGGCGGATGCTGCGTGGCTGCCAAGCACCGAAGTCATGTACCCGGAAGGATTCTTAACAACGGTGCGGGTCGATGGCATCCGCGAGCCGCTGGAGGGGGTCGTCCGCCCCGGCCATTTTGATGGCGTGGCCACGGTGGTGGCTAAGCTGCTCAATCAAGTGCAGCCCGATGTGGCCATATTTGGTGAAAAAGATTACCAGCAGCTGATTTTAATTAAACGTATGGTCAGTGACCTGAACCTGCCTGTGCAGATCATTGGCGCTCCGACCGTGCGCGAGGAGGATGGGTTAGCCATGTCGTCGCGCAATCGTTATCTTTCGCCGGAAGAGCGGAAAAAGGCGGTGAAGCTTAACCAGGTGCTGCGCCATTCCGCCTTTGTGCTGCGCACCGAACAGCGCCCCGTCGATGAGACCATGGAAAAAGCGCGCCGCCTGCTGCTGGATGCTGGCTTTGCTAGTGTGGATTATGTGGAGCTGCGCAATGCGCATACGCTGCAACCCCTCACCGAATATCAGTCGCCCGCGCGCATTCTGGCGGCGGCCACCCTTGGCACTACGCGGCTGATCGACAATGTGCCCGTGGAGTAGCCGATGTTAACTGAACAGGATGTGATGCAGGAATTCGAAGCCGCTGAGGCGATCCTGCGCGGCCATTTTATTCTCTCCTCGGGCCTGCATTCCGACACCTACCTGCAATGCGCCCGGGTGCTGATGAACCCGGCACGGGCCGATCGGCTATGCGCAGAGCTGGCGCGCCGTGTGCGCGAAGTGCTGGGGCCGCAACGCATCGACATGGTCGTCGCACCCGCCATGGGTGGCGTGATCGTCGGCTACGAGATGGGCCGCCAGCTTGGCGTAGATACGATTTTCTGTGAACGCGAGGGTGGTGAATTCACCCTTCGGCGCGGCTTTGCCATTGCACCGGGGGCAAAAATCCTGCTGGTGGAAGATGTGGTCACCACCGGCAAGTCCTCGCTGGAGACGGTGGAATGCATCACCCAGTTCGGTGGTGAAGTGGTCGCTGAAGCATCGTTGATCGATCGCAGCAATGGCGGCCACGGCCTTCCATTCCCGCTCATTTCGCTGCTAACGCTGGACGTCAAAACCTATCATGCGGATCACCTGCCGGATCATCTGGCGCATATCCCGGCCGTGAAGCCCGGCAGTCGCTGGCTGCAAAAACAGGCGTAATCGTCATATTTCTGTCATCCGTCGTCGCTATAACCCGCTGCATCAGAGGGAATGGTTA
>Ga0209278_1000512_pt1 | contig 29367 bp, 17 predicted proteins | sample JI81BgreenDNA_FD_187504 | JGI IMG/M metagenome (GOLD analysis project Ga0209278, IMG submission 187504) | Wastewater effluent complex algal communities from Wisconsin, to seasonally profile nutrient transformation and Carbon sequestration -... | ecosystem: Engineered > WWTP > Effluent > Algae...
GAGGATTGCCTAACCCGCGAGCCTCGGATAAGGGGCCGCTTCCGCCAGTGCAGGGGTGTAGCTCAGCTGGTAGAGCATCGGTCTCCAAAACCGAGGGCCACGGGTTCGAATCCTGTCACCCCTGCCAACTTTTTCTTGAAGTTCAAGCTTCTGAAAAGAAACGAGTTTTTCTTCGAGTCAAAACCCCGTGGTACCCCGTCGTGGTACCCTTTAGTGGCATGACCAGGCGGCTATGAATCGCCCTCGCCTGACGTGCAAGACCGGCCTTCAAAAACTTTCGGGTATCCACCTGTCTTGCGCAGGATCATCCCCGCGCAACTGGACATTCCGACCGGCGCTTTGGCGGTGATCCAAGGTTCACGAGGCGCAGGACCCCTGCAAATCGATGATGGGCCGCACGCCCGGTCTGCGGCGGCGTGTCCCTCGCTGATGCCACCTTCCGCGAAGGGTTGCGTCGATAACTGCGAGGTCAGCCACCACCACTAACGGCATCAGGCAAGGTTCTGCTCGAATGGACGAGAGCTGGCGCATGCTCGCCCATCCTCCATCGGTGCGGGGTCCGGCTCAGATCTATGACCAGTGTCGAACGCTCGATTTCCGCGCGCACTCAAATGCCCCAAAGATAATAAAAATGTGATGAAAGTGAGTCTGATCAATAATGCGGACATTACTAAACTCGCTCAAAAGATAAAAAATCTCTCCAGCAAATTTGGTATCAAATGATAGCCGGACCTATAAACGCCTATTCAATCGATTGGAGAGGGCCTAAGAATGATGATCATAGTATAGCTTGCCCGAAGAATAAAGGCTCGTAAAGTGAGCATAAATTGAAGCGTGCGCAGCGAACCCAAATCATTGTCGAAAAGGCTGTAAGGCAGGAGAAGCGCCTTCGTGATCAATACGGCGACAGCCCGCTCGACCCGAGCGTGCCGCCGCTTCACGGACTTCCTGCCGCAGCGATCATGTGTGCGATCCGCCTCTTGAGGCGGGCGTTTCGCTCGGGGAGAGAGTTCAAGCCCAAGACCATAGCCGACACGGTTGCCGGCATTTGCTCTTTGACGGACGAACAGCGCGCGCTTCTCCTCAAGTGGATCGTCTGGGCCACCCGTCGAAACAAGATGTTAGGACAAAGCAGCTACTAGGCGGGATGGCCACCGAACTTGAGCGCCCCCAGCGGCTCGCAATCCTGATCGACGCCGACAATGCATCGCCGCGGACAGCAGCGGCGATCTTCGAGGAGATCGCGACCATCGGCGAGGCAAGCGCAAGGCGCATTTATGGCGATTTCTCGGGCACGCGGCTCAAGGGGTGGTCTGAGGTGCTGGCGACCTACGCAATCATCCCCCAGCAAAATTTCGCCAACACGGTCGGGAAGAACGCTTCGGATATCGCGCTGGTAATCGACGCGATGGACCTGCTTCATAGTGGCAGATTTGAGGGGTTCTGCCTGGTCTCGTCCGACAGCGACTTCACGAGGCTTGCCGCCCGCATCCGCGAACAGGGCCTCGACGTCTACGGCTTCGGCGAACACAAAACCCCCGAAAGCTTCCGCCGGGCATGCAAGCGGTTCATCTATACCGAGAACCTGCTTCCGCCGGGTGACGGATCGGTGCCTGCCGGGGCTGAGGCGGTAGGGAACGGGGCGGTCAGTGGATCGTCCAAGATGCCGCCGACCGCAGCGATACCCCACATCCGCACGGCTATGAGCCAAATCGACGATGTTGACGGATGGCACTTTCTGGGGGCGGTGGGCACGCGGCTTGCCGCGCTGATGCCCGACTTCGACCCTCGGACATATGGATGCCCGAAGCTGCTCACGCTTATCGAGAAGTCGGAAGCCTTCGAGGTCAGACGCGACAATCTGAGGGTCTACATCCGGCCGAAGCAGACAGGTTCGCCGAAGGCAAAGCGGCCCGGCTGAACGCCACACGGCATCGCTGCCTTACAGGTACTTTGCCAGCTCCTCGTCATCTTCCAGATCGTCGTGCCAGACCTCCCTGCGCAGCTCGGCGCGATCGGAGTAGGGGCTGCTGGGCAGAAGCGTCCGCGATTGGATGACGGGGTCGGCCATTGGAACCCAGATGGCAGACAGATCGTCGCCGGCCAGTGGCTTTGCCCCGCCCTCAAGGGCGCGGATCCCGCAGATGCAGCAGATGATCGCGTCGATCATGTCCTCCTGGGATTTGAGCTGCTTCGGGGTCAGTTCGGAGGTGCTGCAAAAGGCGCCGGTGCCTTGGAGATAGGGCTCCAGCACCGTGCCGATCGAGCTCCATTCGCCGGATAGCAGAAGCCGCCGTTGCTCCGGCTTGGATTTCGGCAAATAGGACCGCAGCTTGCCGACCTTGTAGGGCAGGCGCTTGGGCTCGTCGCAGAGTTCGACCAAGGCTGGGTGCGGGTAGACTTCGATCAGGCCCGGCGTCAAGATCTCGTGGGTGCACACAGGATATCCCGCCTCGCCAAAACCCTCGCGCAAGCGATCACTGATGGGGCCCGGGCGTTGGGCGTTGGGGCTGTGAGCGGCGCACCATTTGGCACCATAGGCCCGTGATAGCGCATCATCGGATGCGCGCCGTGTCGTGATCGACTCAACAGCCATGGGCATGTCGATCGCGACCAGATCAGGCAGAAGGCCCGCCAATGCGCGCGTGGCTTCGAGCAAGTCGCGGGCCTGCCCGACGCCGCCGGAGGGTTTCTCGGGCGCTGGCCACTTGTGCGCTTGGGCTGTAAAGTGCTCGACCGATGGGAAGGCACCTTTGAGCATCCAGCCTTCCGGCTCCTCAATTGCGACGGCAATGCCCGAGGGGTTCTTATCCGTCCATGCCGCGTCGATCCCGAGGACTACTCTCATCAGATGCATCTCTTTGCTGCCGATTTCGGTCACCGGCCCTTGGGCTGTAAAGAAGCATCTGGTAACAAGAGATAAATCTTGTCGGGGCCGTGGTTCTCGAACACTATCGCTCCAGACCGAGCAACGCCGCTCCATTCCGTCACCGAGGAATGAATGACCGTTTCTGTCGCATCATCGCTGTAGGAAACGGACCATGACGCAGACTCGCACCGCCACCCGCCGTTTCGGCCTCTCTAAATCGAAGATCACGGCCTTCGAGCAATGTCCCAAGAAGCTATGGCTTGCGACGCATCGCCCTGAACTCGCCGAGCAGGACGAGGGCGCCGAAGCGCGCTTTGCGACCGGTAATGCCGTTGGTGAGATCGCCTGTGCGCTTCATCCAGGCGGTGTGATGGTCGATCCGCCGTCTCTTTCCGAGGCGCTGGCCAAGACCTCCTCTCTCATTGCAGGCGGGCATCCCGGCCCAATCTTCGAAGCGACCTTCGAACATGACGGTGTGCTGGTGCGCGTCGATGTGCTCGAAAAGGTCGAAGGCGGGGGCTGGGTAGCTGCCGAGGTCAAGAGCTCGGGCAAGGTCAAGGACTACCACCGCGGCGATCTCGCTACGCAGGTCTGGGTGATGCGCGAGGCGGGGATCGAACTGAAACGCGCCGCCATCCGCCATATCGACACAAGCTTCGTCCTCACCCGAGAGGGCGATTATGCCGGGCTGTTCACCGATGCCGATCTGCTTGCAGAGCTGGAGGGCACAATTGCCACCCGCCCGGCGTTCGTTGCCGAGGCGCGCGCCACGCTGTCCGGCAAGGAACCCGAGCGCGAGATGGGCGATCATTGCAGCGCGCCTTTCGCGTGCGAGTTCGCTGCCTATTGCAGCCGCGACCTCCCGCAGGGCCCGGAATGGCCGGTGACCGTACTCCCCTATGGCGGCGGTAAGCGCTGGCTGGAGCGCGGGATCGAGGATTTGCTCGATCTCGCCGAAGCCGACCTGAACGACCGGCACGCCCGCATCCTTGCCGCCACTCGCGACGGCATCCCGTTCCACGACGCCGAAGGCGCGCGCAAGGCGATGGCGGGTTGGGGCTGGCCGCGCGCCTGGCTCGATTTCGAGACCGTCGCGTCGGCGGTCCCGCGCTGGGTCGGCACGCGCCCCTATCAGCAGATCCCGTTCCAGTTCTCGCTCCACCTTGAGCGGCGCGGCGGTCGCATGACGCACCACGAGTTCCTGAGCTGCGACGGCACCGATCCGCGCCGAGCCTGTGCTGAGGCGCTGGTGGAGCATATTCCTGACGGCGCGACGATCATTGCCTACAACGCGGCCTTCGAGCGCAACGTGTTGCGCGATCTGGCAGCTTCATTCCCCGATATCGCCGCGCGCCTCGAAGCGATGGCCGAGCTGACGGTCGATCTGCTGCCGGTAGCCCGGAACCACTGGTATCACCGCGACCAGCGTGGGAGCTGGTCGATCAAGGCGGTGCTCCCGACGATTGCCGCTGAACTCGATTACGGCGCGCTCGAAGTAAAGGACGGGGGCGATGCGCAGGCGGCATGGTTCGAAGCTGCTGATCCGGCGTGCGATCCGCTGCGGCGGGAGGCGCTGGAAGAGGCGCTCAAAGCCTATTGCGCGCGCGACACTTGGGCGATGGTTGCCGTCGCGCAAGCTTTGGCTGGCAGCTGAGGCTGGGTGATGCGCATGCTCGCTAGCGGATTGGTACTTTGGGTCAAATCGATATCGGAACAGCAATATCCGGTGTGAAGTGCCTGCTTTTGTGAACATTATCATTTCGATGACCGAATCTGTCGTATCGTGATGCGACAGTAAGTCATGATCAGGAAAACAGGGGCAGACGAGTGAGAGAGGCGGAATTCAGGGCTTGGTTGGCCACGCAAGGGTACGCAGCCTCATCCATTGCCACATGGCGTTCGGATGCGCGCAAGGTCGACAACGCTTATGATCTGGACCGGCAGTTCGATCTTGACGGTGGGGCTTCGATGCTGACCGAGCTGGCCTATTCCAAAGCGGACGAAGCGGCAGGCGCTCCCAACCCGAGCAGGCTGGACTATACCGGGCCGCTCTATTCCAACCTCGCGGACTGCCGCGCGGCTGCCCGCGCCTATTTCCGGTTCCGCAATTCCGAGGCTCAGCCTCAAGGCAGGTTTGGTGAGCTCGACCGCGAGGCGGTTCTTGAGGCGGTGGCTGCATGTGACGCCATCGGCGAAGTCGCCCAATATGTAGCTGGACTCGAGCTCGGGCAGCCGAGCCGATACTGGCTCGTTCTCGATGGCAAACGTTACCCCAGCAAAGCCATTGTGCGCGATGCTTTGGCGAGACGCGGCAGCGATTGGAAGCCTGGCGGCGGGGAATGCAAGACTGCGCTCGAGCGCCTCGGCTTTGTCGTCATCGACTGGCCCGAACTCAACCGCGCCCGCGATGCCTTCCTGCGCCAGATGCCGGATTTCAGCGATTTCCGTGCTGCTGCGGGCGCCTACTGGGATGTTGAACGCGCCTACAAGAACGGTCTGATCGAGCAGGCCAAGGCTATCACTGCCCGCGGCGATGATGACCGGGCAGTGGGCGAAGCCCTCTACCGGCTGCTTTCGGTCGGCGGATCTGGCCTGCCGCTTAGCTGGCGGACCCTGTCCGAGGTCCAGAACGCCGATCCCGAGCTGCGCGACCGTTTCTACACCGCGCTGGGAGTGCTCGCACGCAGCGATGGCCCGCTGGAAGAAGCTGTTCCCGCCGCGGCGCGCGAGCTCGAAGCCCTGCGTGACGCCGGGATTGCGGGGCTTCGTCGGGGCGAAGTGCTTTCCATTCCGATCACGGTCTGGGCTACGCTGCACCCCGATCAGGCTAGCTGGTTCAAGATCGCCAAGATCGACGAGATGGGGCGGCGGTTGTTCGGCCGCAGGCTGTTCCCCCAGACCGAGTTCCGTGACGCGGACCTAGCCGAATGGCTGCAACTGATGCGCGCGCTGTTCGGGCTGCTCGACAAGGAATTCGGGTGGCACCCGCAAGACATGTTCGACGTGCAGGGGTTCATCTGGGTCGCTGCCAATCCGGATGCCCCCCGCGAACTCGATCCGGTGCCGGTCTGGATGGTCACTTCGCTGTGGGGGCAGGAAGACGGGCTGCCACGCTTTATCGAGCGGGGAGAGTGGAGCCTGCTCACTGACACCGGCAGCGCGAACAACCGCCGTGTCCGCGAGATGCAGGTCGGCGACCGGATTTTCCTCAAGGACTTCGTGCCCCGCGCCCGCGATCTGCCCTTCGATGCCGGAACGGGGATTGTCACCGCGCTCCGTTTCCGCGCCGAGGGCACCATCACCGAGGCGAGTGAGGATGGCCTACGGGTCGGTGTCGATTGGCAGGCATGGCCGGAACCGCGCACCTGGTTCTTCTACACCAACAACGACGCCGTCTGGCGGCTGCGCGAGCCCGGCGACAGCGTTTACGCCGATCAGTTGCGGCGGTTTCTGCTCGACGGCGAGCCCCAAGACCACGCCCTGTTTCTGAACGATCCCTTCTGGCGCGACCGGCTGTTCGGTGCCGGTGCAAGCGACGAGATGCCGACCATGCAACCCACGAACCTCATCCTCTATGGCCCCCCGGGAACGGGCAAAACCTACCGTACTGCACTCGAGGCGGTTCGCCTGTGTGACGGTGCGGCGGCCTATCCCGATACGGCCGAGGGCCGTGACGCCTTAATGCTGCGGTACCGTGAACTGGTGGACGCCCGCCAGATCGAAATGGTCACCTTCCACCAAAGCTTCAGCTACGAAGAATTTGTTGAGGGACTGAGGCCAGAAGCTGACGGCACGAGCGAGACTGGCGGCTTCAACCTCAAGCCCGAGAGCGGTGTCTTCGCTCGGATTGCCGAAAGAGCACAGATGCGAGTGAAGCGCGGCGCCGAGCGCGTCGCGCTCGATGATCGGGCCATATTCAAGATGTCGCTGGGCCAGTCGAACGATCCGCACAGTGCCTGGGTCTTCGAGGACTCGCTTGAGCAGGGCTATGCGATCTTCGGGTTCAGGGACGTTGATTGGAGCGATCCGCGGTTTGCCAATCGTGACGCCATCTTCGCTGAATTGGAAGCCCGGTTCCCGGATGAACGCATCACCTCCCAGATGGGCATGGTGAAGTCTCCCGACCGCTTTCGCAATCAGTTGAAGATCGGCGACATCATCGTTGCATCGAAGGGTCTGAATGCCTTCAGGGCGATCGGGATCGTCGAGGGGGACTACGAATATGTACCGCGCCCGGATGGCCGATACTCCCACCGCCGGAAGGTGTCTTGGCTGTGGAGCGATCCAGACGGCGTGCCGGTGGGGGAGCTCAGCCCCGATACACGCTTCAGCCTCGACACGATCTATGAGCTGCCCCGGACACGGCTGAATCTGCAGGTCCTCGAGCGCTTGCTCAACAGCGCATCGGATGGCGAGGGCGATATCGGCCAGGACGGCGGTGATCTTTTGCCGCACGTCCTGATCATCGACGAGATCAACCGCGCAAACGTATCCAAGGTGTTCGGCGAGTTGATCACACTGATCGAGCCCGACAAGCGGCTCGGCATGCCGAATGCGCTGAAGGTCCGGCTGCCATATTCGAAGCGCGAGTTTGGCGTGCCCGCCAACCTCCACATCATCGGCACCATGAACACGGCCGACCGCTCGATCGCGCTGCTTGATACCGCTCTGCGTCGGCGGTTCCGGTTCGAGGAAATGGCGCCCGACACGTCGATCCCGGCCTTCGTCGCCGCGGAGAACTCGACCGGGCTTCCGCTCAGCGACGTCCTCAACACCATGAACCGACGGATCGAATACCTCGTCGACCGCGATCACCGCATAGGTCACGCGTTCTTCATCGGCTGCCAGACCAAGGCTGACGTTGATGCGGTGATGCGCGACAAGGTGATCCCGCTCCTGCAGGAGTACTTCTTCGACGACTGGAACCGGCTCGCAGCCGTGCTAGGCGAGAAGGACAAGGGCGGCAATTTCCTAACCTGCGAGATGATCGAGGATCCGATGGGCGAGGGCGGGGAACCGCTAAAGAGCTGGCGGGTGCGCTCCTACTTCGATGAGGGGGCGTACACCCGGCTCGTGTCCGGGCGCGCCGCATCGCCCTCCGATCTGGAGAACGAAGCTTGATCGGGGCGCAGCCGATCTTTCTGCCCGGTGTGCCCGAGGACAAGGTGCGCGCAATCTATGGGCGTGCTGCGGGCAACGAGATCGCTAGCGGCAAGTTCGCCAGCCCGCAGAGCAGTGCGGCCCTCGCAGCGAATGGCTTTGGGTGGTTTCTGGACCGGTCCGGTGATTGCCCGTTCTTTCCACCCGTCGCAGACCTTGGCGGCCCTGTCACCGTCGTGGAGATCGAGCGCGAACTGCGCTTCCCTTGGAGCGGCGGGCGTCATCCATGGCTGGATGCGGTCGTGTGGACCGACACCCATGTCATCGGCGTCGAATCCAAGCGCTACGAGCCTTTTCGCGACAGCAAGGTTGCAGAGCTGGCCGAGGCCTATGACCGGGACGTCTGGGGTGAGGGCATGCAGGGCTGGTGCGCCATGCGTGACCTGCTGCGGGCCGAACCTCGGCGCTACAAGCATCTTGATGCCGCGCAGTTGGTGAAGCACGCGCTGGGCCTTGCGACCGAAGGCAATCGGTCGGGCCTGTCGCCGGCGCTGGTCTATCTCTACGCAGAGCCGCAGGATGCTTGTCGCAATCCGCAGGAGGCCTTCCTCGCCCACCGCCGGGAGATCGAGGATTTCCATGGCATCGTGGCCGGCAACCGGGTTCGCTTTGCCGCCTGCTCCTGGCGCGGATGGCTGGCCTGCTTCACCGGAGAGGCGACCGATCACGCCCGCGCCATGCATGAGGCCTTCGCGCCGTGACGCACCTGACTATCCACGAGTGGGGGCACGCCAGGTTCGGCGAGCGCGGGCTCACCCGCGAACATGCCCATGCGCTCCATGCTGCTGCCTGCGAGCATCCGCTGGCGCATGATGATGCGACCAATATCCTCGTCCTCGGCCGCGACCGGATCATTGCCCGCCAGATGGTGGGCATGGTCTCGGCCAAAGGATGCAGCGTCGAAATCCTCCCCAAGGTCGATCCTGACACTGCGCTAGGGGAACCCGAGGGCAAGGTCCGCGATCGGCTCGTGCGGATGCTCGACGTGGCGCTCGGCCTCAACCTCGATATCGGGGCCGAAGCCGCCATCGCCCGGCAGAAGAATACCCTCCTTGAAATCCTGATCGATGCCTTTGCCACGCGGCTGCTCGCCGAGGTGAGGCGCGGCCTGCCGCGGGCCTATCGTCAATGCGAGGAGGACCTCTCTGCCCTGCGCGGCCGGCTTGATGTGACCCGCCAGTTCACCCGGAATGCGGTGCGCCCCGACCGGCTCGCCTGCCGCTTCGATCAGTTGGAGGCGGACACGCCGTTGATGCGGATCATGGCGGCAGCGACCGTGTTCCTTGCGCGTTACACGCGCTTGCTCGGCACCCGGCGCAAGCTCGACGAACTTCGTCATGCCTTGGCTGATATCCCGTTGATGCCTATCACGCGACTACCGTGGCAAGCTGTGCGGATCGATCGCACCAATCGGCGCTGGGAGGCGCTGTTCCGGCTCGCCCGCCTGCTGCTCCAGCGCGACTGGCAGGCCACGCATCATCAGACCAAGGCCCCCGAGGGTCTGACCCTGCTGTTCCCGATGAACGACCTGTTTGAGAAATACATCGCGGTGCTGCTGCGCCGGGCGCTGGCGGGGAGCGGGATCGAGGTGATCGACCAGGGCGGCCACCGGGCTTGCCTTGGCACCTATACCGGCGCGCATATCGACAGTGGCAATGTGTTCCGCACCAAGCCCGATATCATGTTGCGGCGTGGCCGGGAGATCGTGGCCATCATCGACACCAAGTGGAAGAAGCTGAGCCTCGACCCGCTCGACCGCAAGCACGGGGTAAGCCAGTCCGATGTCTATCAGCTGATGGCCTATGCCCGGCTCTACCGCACGGCTGAGCTGATGCTGCTTTACCCGGGTTTGCCGGGACAGGGCTGCGCCGAGCGTGCACAGTTCGGCATGGCCGGCGGCAGCGAGCGGCTCAGGATCGCGACGGCGGACGTCTCGCTCGACGAGAAGGTTCTCGTGGAAGCACTCCGCGGGTTGGTCATGCCGCCCGAGATGATTGCGCCTGTGCCGCCAGTGATGACAGTGGGGTAGGGGGCTGATGGCACGCAACGCAAAGCTCGACCGGCTGCTGACACTGGTCAAGGCGCTCGGGGAAAGCGCCGAAGGTCTGACCCTCGACGAGATGGCTGCGGTGATCGGCGCCAACCGTCGCACCGCCGAGCGGCTGCGCGATCTCATCCTCGTGCACTTCGACCTCGAGGAAAGTGTCGACGACCGCCAGAAGCGCTTCCGCATCCCAGGCGCGCTGCCGTCGCCGTTCACCCAGCCCAATGTCGCCGAGATTGCCGCCCTGCAATCGCTCGCCGATACGGCGCGCAAGGCGGGATCGGCGCAGGCAACGCTGCTCGAAAGTCTTCTCGGCAAGGTGCAGGCGGGGCTCAGGCGCGAAGTGAAAAGCCGCATGGCGCCCGACCTCGACCCGCTTGTCCGCCTTCAGCGTCACCATGTCCCAGCTGGACCAATGATCGAACACTCGCCTGAGACCGTTGCGCAAGTTCAGGGCGCGATGATGGCGGGGATGTGCCTCGAATTCGATTACCTCGCCGATGGTGCAGTGGAGCCGAAGTGGCGACGGGTTATTCCGCTCGGCCTCATCCACGGGCCTGCGACCTACCTGATCGGCAAGATTCCGGGCCGTGATCTGGAGCCAGCACCCTATCGCCTCGATCGGATCACCGAAGCGCGGGTCAGCAATCAGCCCGGCGCGGCGGGCGAGGATTGGGACCTCGATGAGTGGATGAGCGCAAGCTTCGGCATCTGGCGCGAGGAGGGACACGACATCGTCCTGCGCGTTGCTCCCGAAAGCGCGCAGCGCGCGCGCAATTGGCGTTTCCATCCGCTGCAGGTGATCGAGCAGGACGGCAAGGAGCTGGTTGTGCGCTTCAATTCCGGCGGCCTGCGCGAGATCGCCGAGCACCTCTTCACTTGGGGTGGCGAGGTGAGGATCGATGGGCCGGAGGAGTTGCGCGCTATGATGCGCGAAAGGCTGTCTGCCGCGGGCCGGGCCGTGGTCTAGTTATCCCAGATTACCCGCTGCAATTCGCGCAATGGCGGCTATGATGGTCAAAGTACTCAAGGGGTTGTCATGAACGTTTTCGAACTCGATGCTGATCTGATCGCCAGATACGAGAAGTTCTCGCGTTCGTTCACCTCGATCCGCGCTGAAGATCTTCGCAGCCAGATTGATGCCGTCTATGAGGGGGGCAAATTCTGGCCCGAGCCTCTGATCGGGCTCAACCCGGAGTTCAAGCGCGGGCGTTCTGTCGCCGAACTGGCCCGGCAGGGCGTGGTCGACCGCGATCTCGAGACCGTCTTCTCGCTTGGCTCGCCCCGCACCCCGATCAGCTTGCACCTGCATCAGGAGCAGGCGCTGATGAAGGCGCTGCAGAGCCGCAACTACATTGTCACGACCGGTACCGGTTCGGGCAAATCGCTTTGCTTCTTCGTGCCCATCATCAACCGCATTCTTCAGGCGCGGCGCACAGGGGAGCCGCGCCGGACACGCGCGATCGTCATCTATCCTATGAATGCCCTCGCCAATTCGCAGCGTGAGGAGCTCGAGAAATTCATCGAGCATTGCGGTCTTGATGCCAGCCTGAAGCCGACATTTGCGCGCTACACCGGTCAGGAGCAGGACAGCGAGCGCCAGAAGGTGGCGGCCAACGCACCGGACATCATTCTCACCAACTTCATGATGCTTGAGCTGCTCATGACCCGGCAGGATGAGCTCGATCGGCAGGTCATCGAGAACATGAAGGGGCTGGAGTTCCTCGTGCTCGATGAGCTTCACACCTATCGGGGGAGACAGGGCGCGGATGTCGCCATGCTCGTTCGCCGGGTGCGTGAGCGCATGGGTTCCGACAAGATGCTGTGTATCGGCACCTCTGCCACAATGGCGTCAGGTGAGGAGGATGCCGGGCGGCAGGCTGTCTCGAAGGTCGGGTGCATCCTGTTTGGCAGCCCTGTTCTGTCCGATGATGTGATCACCGAAAGCCTCGTGCGCCGGACAGAGGGAACTCCCTCTGATGTAGCTCTGCGCGCGGCCGTTCTCGAACCGACCAAAGCCGCGACCTTCGAAGAATTCGCGCGTGATCCGCTCGCCTGCTGGATCGAGATGAATATCGGCCTTGCTGGCGGCGAAGTGCTGAAGCGCGCCACCCCTCAGACACTGACCGAGGCGGCGGCGGCTCTTGCCGAAGCTACCCAACTGGAGCCTGCGCAGTGCCGCGCCGCTTTGGCTGACCGGCTGACAGCGATGAACGAATGTCGCAATGACCGCGATCAGGCGTTCATGGCGTTCAAGCTCCATCGGTTCCTATCGGGGGCTGGAACGGCGCATACGACGCTGGCGCCTGCAGGCAGCCGACGTGTCTCGCTAGTCGGCGAGAAGTTCGACCGGGAGGAGACCGACGCACGGCTCTATCCCGTCTATTTCTGCCGGGAATGCGGTCAGGAAGTCCACAGCGTCTCGATTGACAACTGGGGCAGCGTCATCGCTCGCCCGATCGACGTCGCTCCACGCCCTGACGGGACAAACGAAGACGTTGAGCACGGTTTTCTCGTTCCCGACGCAATCGGCGATCTGAACTTTGCGGGCGATATCGAGGACTATCCTGACAGCTGGCAGGAGACCACCGCAACCGGGCAGCTGCGCCTCAAGAGCTCCCACCGCGGCAAGCATGACGGCCGCCGGATGTACCTTGGCCGGGATGGGCGGCATGATCCGGACGGTCTGCGATGCTGGTTTTTCCCCGGCCAATATCGTTTCTGCCCGCACTGCAAGAGCCAGCCCGCGCCGCAAGCGCGTGATATCAACAAGCTGGCGGGGCTCTCGGCAGAAGGTAGAAGCTCGGCAACGACCCTCATAACAACAGCTGCCCTCGACTGGATGGAACGGGCCGGGCAACCGGCTGAGTTCCATCGCCGCAAACTGCTCGGGTTCACCGATAATCGCCAAGATGCGGCGCTCCAGTCGGGCCATTTCAACGATTTCATCTTCGTTACGCTTCTGCGCGGGGCGATGCTGCAGGCGGTGAGGGCGGCAGGCGAAGAGGGGCTTTCTCACGAGGAGTTCGGAAACGCACTGCGCAAGGCGCTCGGCTTCGATCCCGATGTTCGGGAGCGCCGGACTGAATGGATGCTCGATCCAGACCCCGTCAGCTTCTCTGCGATCGACGAAGCCAAGAAGTCGATTAACCGGGTGCTGGCACACCGGCTCTGGAATGATCTGCGCAGGGGCTGGCGTTTTACCAACCCGAACCTCGACCAGCTCGATCTGATCAAAATCGTCTATCCCGGGATCCGGATGCTCGCCGAGGATCAGGCGACATGCTCGGGCGCACATCGCGAGCGCAAGAGTGAGACCGAAGAGCGCGGCTTCTCGATCCTGGCGCAAGTTCCGGCGGACAGGCGCGAGAAAATCTTCCGCCTGCTGTTTGATCACATGCGCCAGGGCTTGGCGATCGCGGTTGATGCGCTCGATCCGAACGAGCTCGAAGCCGTGTCGATCAAGTCGCGGCAGTTCTTGAAAGACCCTTGGGCCATTTCGCAAGAGGAACAGAACCACGATCTCAGCGCGCAGACGGCGCTGGTCGTGGGCACCCAAGGCAACAAGAATGACCATATCGTCCGCGCTTCGGCGCGCGGCGGGTTAGCAAAGGCGATCACCGCTGTGGTGGGTGACCTGCCGCTGGCTGATCGTGAGCCGCTGATTGAGGCGATGCTGCTGGCGGCGGCTCGCCACCAGATGGCGCGCGAGTTCGCCGCCGGTCCGCTCCTTGGCTGGAGGCTTGCCCCGGGAGCTCTGCGGCTCTTGCCGGGCGAGGGTAAACCCCAAGGGGGGCAAGACAATCGTTTTTTCGCCGAGCTTTACTCCGATGTAGCGGTCCGGCTTGCTGCCCCCGGTGGTCTGCCCCTCGCCTTCGAAGCACGCGAGCACACGGCGCAGGTCGAATCCCTGCTCCGCGAGATGCGCGAATGTCGCTTCCGCTTCGGGCCCAGCGACAAGGAGCGCATGGCTGAGATCGCCACCGATGCCAAAGTGATGGCGGAAAAGCTCGACTTCCTGCCACTGCTCTACTGTTCGCCGACCATGGAGCTGGGCGTCGATATCTCCCAGCTCAATGTCGTCTATTTGCGCAATGCCCCACCAACTCCAGCAAATTACGCCCAGCGTGCCGGCCGCGCTGGCCGAAGCGGCCAGGCCGCTCTGGTGGTGACCTACTGCGCGGCACAAAGCCCGCACGATCAGTATTATTTCGAGCGCCGTACCGATCTTGTCGCTGGGATCGTCCGTGCGCCCGCAATCGATCTGGTCAACCCCGACCTGCTGGTATCTCACGTCAATGCAGAGTGGCTAGCCGCTGCGAAGGAGGGGCTTGGCAAGTCGATCCCCGAAAATCTCGACATGGACGATGAGGATTTGCCGATCTCTTCACGGCTGATCACGGCATTTGCGACGGCGACCAGCGATATGGAAGCGCGCGAGCGGGCTGTCAGGATCGTCAATTCGGCACTCCCCGCTTCAGGGTCTCCGATGATCGGTAGCCCCGAGGATTTCGTGGCAACCCGATGGGAAGGGGCAGCGGCGGCCATTGATAAGGCCTTCAAGCGCTGGCGCACTCTTTACCGATCAGCGAATGAAGAGCGCCGGGAAGCCGCGGCCATTGGCGATCGCCCGGGCCTGTCCACGCGGGAACGCAAGGATGCCCGGATGCGCTACAATGCGGCCGACAAGCAGGTCGAGCTTTTGGCCAAGGGCGTGTCTTCGGCGAGCTCGGACTTCTATGCCTACCGCTACCTCGCCACCGAAGGCTTCCTGCCAGGCTACAATTTCCCGCGCCTTCCGCTCTACGCCTTCGTCGACAGTGACCGCGGATCGGCAGTGCTGCAGCGTCCGCGCTTCCTTGCCATCGCCGAGTTCGGGCCAAACAGTCTCGTCTATCATGAGGGCAAGGCCTTCAGTTGCAATCGCGCAAAGCTGCCTGCGGGCACGCGGGACAACGATAACAAGCTCATCACGACCACAATGCGCTGTTGCCAGGCTTGCGGCGCAGCCCATAGCAGTGAGACGATCGAGCGATGCGTCGTCTGCCATGAGCCGCTCACCGAGGAGGGGCGGCTTTCGAAGCTCTACAGGATCGAGAACGTCGATGCCTCTCCGCGATCGCGGATCACGGCCAATGACGAGGACCGCCAGCGCCGCGGTTTCGACCTCAGGACAATCTTCGAGTGGGATAGGGCGCGAGAGGAAAACCTGCTGCTGAAGACGCAGGAGGGACCGCTGGCAGCCCTGAGCTACGGCCCGCAAACGAAGCTCTCGCGCGTGAACCTTGGCTTGAGGCGCCGTGCGCACAAGGAGCACACGGGCTTCGACATCGACACAATTACGGGCCGCTGGCTCAAGAATGAAGCGCAGGGCGAGGATGAGGGGCACGTCGACAGCGGTGCCAAGCGTCAGACTATCGTGCCGGTCGTCGAAGACACGAAGAACGCGCTTCTTCTGCGCTTCATGCCTCCGGTCGAGCTCGACAACAGTCAGATGGCGACCATCCAGCACGCCCTGGTTCGCGCCATCGAGACTGAGCATGTGCTTGAAGCCGGGGAGCTGCTCGGCGAACCCCTGCCTACCAAGGATGATCGGCGCGCGATCCTGCTCTACGAAGCCTCGGAGGGCGGGGCGGGCGTCCTCAAGCGGCTGATGGATGGGCCAGAGCATTGGCAGCGCCTGGCGGAGGTTGCCCTCGATCTCATGCACTACCGCCTTGAAGAGGGCAGGCTTGTCGAGAAAGAGGATGCCTGTGTCGCCGGCTGCTACCGCTGCGTTCTGTCCTATTACAATCAGCCCGATCACGAGATGATCGACCGGCGTGACGACGCAGTTCTTGAGGCGCTACTCGGGCTTGCCGCGTGCGAGAGAGATTGGCCGGCGGCAGGTCCAGCGAGCGCCGATCCTCATTCTTCTCCCTGGCTTGCTGCCTTCGCCAGCTGGGGTCTGCCTGCGCCCTCGAGCGAGACCATTGCGGGAACCCAGTATTCGATGGTCTGGCCCGGCCACATGGTGATGGTGGTTACGCAATCCCCATCAGACGCCTTGCGTGATCGCTGCGCAGAGCTCGGCCGCGAATTGATTGTCCTGCCCGATGAACCCGGCACGACGCCGCCATCAGATCTGGCGAACGCATTGGGAGTTTCCGCATGACGTCCGTTTCCGTTGCCCCTGGCCAGCTCCAGATCGGGGACCTGGTGCAAGCCCGGGGACGCGAGTGGATCGTGTTGGCAAAGCCGTCAGAAGGCCTTCTGCGCGTTCGGCCTTTGTCGGGTTCGGAGGACGATGCGATCCTCATTGCACCAAAGCTGGAACGCCAGCCCGTGCGTGAGGCCAGCTTTGCTCCGCCTAGCGCAGCACAGTTGGACACCCAGGACGCCGCACGGCTGCTGACCGATGCCCTGAGGCTGTCCTTGCGCCGGGGTGCGGGGCCGTTTCGTAGCGCGGCCCATCTGGGGGTTGAACCGCGGGCCTATCAGCTTGTGCCGCTGCTCATGGCCTTGCGGCTCGAGGTCAAGCGGATGCTGATCGCGGACGACGTCGGCATCGGCAAGACGATCGAAGCCGGCATGATCCTGCGCGAAATGCTGGATCGGGGGGAGATCGACAGCTTCACGGTTCTGTGCCCGCCGCATCTGGTCGACCAATGGGTGGGCGAGCTTTCACAGAAATTCGACATCGATGCCGTGGCGGTCACCTCTGCCCGGGCGCGCTCGCTGGAGCAGGGCATTGCTCTTGGCGACACAATCTTTGGCGTACATCCGTTCACGGTCGTGAGCCTCGACTACATCAAGGCTGATAGCCGCCGCGAGGGCTTTGCGCAGGCGTGTCCGAAGTTCGTGATCGTCGATGAAGCCCACAGCTGCGTCGGCGGCAGTGAGAAGGGAACCCAGCAGCGCTTCTCCTTGTTGCAACGCCTCGTCGAGGATGAGGCTCGCCACATGCTCCTGCTTACCGCCACGCCCCACAGCGGTAATCAGGACGCCTATGCCCGCCTGTTGAGCTTGCTCCATCCCGATCTGTCGCGTTCGCCGGACACGCTCGATGCCAACGCCCTCGAACGCTATCGGCGGCGGCTTGCCCAGCACTTCGTCCAGCGTCGACGTCCAGACATTGCTGGAAAGTGGGGCGAGAGCGGTTCCTTTGCCGAGCCCATGAAGGCGGACGCGCCCTATAGCCTCACGGGCGATTTCCAGGTCTTCCAGGAGGATGTCCTTGAGTATTGCCTCGGCGTGGCGACACGGGCCGATGGCGCTCAGGCTCGCCGCCTGGCTTTCTGGGGCACGCTGGCTCTCATGCGCTGCGTGGGTTCATCGCCTGCTGCCGCGCTCAGTGCGCTGCGCAACCGACTCTCCGGAATGGCTGAAGAGGCGCTGCTTGGGCCCGTGCTCTTCGATGACGATGATGACGAATTCGCCGACACGGATATCGAGCCGGCGACCGCTGGCGACAGCGAGGAAATCGCTGAACTTCGCCAGCTGATCGCCAAAGCCGAGGATCTGTCTGCCCGTTTTGCTGATGATCCAAAGCTTCGCGAGCTTGTCGCGCAGGTCAAGGATCTGACGGGCAACAAGGAAGCCCGCCCGGTCATCTTCTGCCGCTTCATCGCAACAGCGGACGCCGTGGGCGAGGCGCTGCGTGCCCGCTTCAAGTCGCACACCGTTGAGGTCGTGACCGGTCGCCTCACGCCTGAGGAACGGCGTGAGCGGGTCGAGGCGCTTGAGGATCATCCCAATCGCATCCTCGTCGCCACGGACTGCCTTTCGGAGGGGATCAACCTCCAGTCGCTGTTCAATTCCGTGATCCATTACGACCTCAACTGGAACCCCACCCGCCACCAGCAGCGCGATGGCCGTGTTGACCGCTTCGGCCAGCAGGCCGAGCGCGTTTGGTCTGTCATGATGTTCGGGGCGAACTCGATCATCGATGGCGCGGTGATCAAGGTCATCACCGAGAAGATGAAGCGAATCCAGAAGGAAACCGGCGTTGTCGTCCCGGTGCCTGAGGATTCGTCGAGCGTTTCCAATGCACTCATGCAGGCGATGCTGCTGCACTCCAGCAAGCCGCGCGCGCAGGGGATGTTCGACTTCGGCGATCCCGAGGCCAAGCTCGAGACCCAGTGGCGCAATGCTCAGGAAAACGCCCAGAAGAGCCAGACCCGCTATGCGCAGACGGCGCTGAAGCCCGAAGAAGTGCTCCCCGAATGGCATAAGCTTCGCGATCTGCTCGGAGGGCCGGACGAGGTTGAGCGGTTCACCCGCCGCGCGCTGGCCCGCCTTGATGTGCCGCTGGGGCAGCAAGGCCCACACTGGCGCGTGCGCTATGACGATATGCCGCAGCAGCTACGTGAAAAGCTCGCGACTCGAGGCCTGAGCGGCACCCGCATCATTGGCTTCCGTGACAAGTTGCCCCCTGATGTCGCGCAAGTTGGGCGCACCCATCCGCTTGTGGCAACGCTCGCCGGCACCATGGCCGAGGGCGCGCTTGATCCGAACGGTGTTGAGGGCAAAGCGACCCTCGGACGAACCGGCGTGTGGATGACCCGCGGCGTTGACAAGCTGACGGTCCTCCTCGCTCTGCGTCTTCGCTTCAAGCTGGTCACCAGCGGCCGCCGTACTCTGCTCGCCGAGGAAGCGACCGGCATTGCCTTTGGCCTGCAGTCCAATCAGCCCATTGCGGTTGGTGCCGAGGCACTGGCCTTGCTGGAGCACGAAGCCACCCGCAGTATCGAGCCGCCCGCGAACCAGCGCCAGATCGACCTCGCGCTCGGGCGCCACCCGGATTTCCAGCCCGCCATCGCCGCCTACGCCGCCGAACGCGCTGCCGCTCTCTCGCACGATCATGAACGCGTGAAGGCCGCCACCAGGGGCGAGGGCGTCACCACCACCGCCGAGCCGGTGCTGCCTGCCGATGTCATCGGCCTCTATGTCCTCGTGCCGGAGGCGAACTGATGGCGCGCCGCTCTTCCTCCACCGAACTTGGCCTTGTCGCGCTCACCATCGAGGGCGGGCTGATTGCGCCCGAGCAGGTGCAGAAGGTCATCGCCGCCGATCGCACCCCCAAGACCGCCGACAGCTACGCTTGCCCCAAGGGCACCAGTCTCGGCGACGAGATCGCGCGCTTCTTCCGCATCGGTCAGGCGATCTGGCGCGACTATGATCAGGCGGATGCCAAGACGATCGCCCGCACCGCCGCCTTCGCCCGCGACCTGCTGACCCAGTGCCTCGGCTTCACCGACTTAGCTGGCCCGGTCGAGCACCGCGAAGGCACCCGCCGCTACCGCATCGCGTGGGAGGCCAAGGGTGGCCGCGTTCCCGTCGTCGTCGCCGCGCCCGTCGAGGGCAGCGATGCCTTTGCCAAATCCCAGCCCGAGTTCGGCGATGGGGAGGGCGGCCGCCCGCGTCGTTCGCCCACCGCTCTCCTGCAAGACTGGCTCAACGGCACCGAACACGCCCTGTGGGGCCTCGTCTTCGCTGGCGACCGCGTGCGGATCATGCGCGATAACGCCAGCCTCACCCGCCCGGCATGGATCGAGGCCGATCTCGGCGCGATGTTCCGGGACGAGATGTTCGCGGACTTCACCGCTTTCTGGCTCCTCGCCCATGCCACCCGCTTCGGCGCGGAAGGTTCCGCCCCCTCCGACTGCGCGCTCGAACAATGGCGCGAGGCCGGGCTCAAGCAGGGTGTGGAAGCCCGCAAGGACCTCTACGCCAATGTCGCCACAGCACTGGAGGAACTGGGGCAGGGCATCGTCTCTGCCAACCCTGACCTTCGCGAAAAACTCGCCAACGGCGCGCTCCCCATGCAGGCGCTGTTCGAGGAACTGCTCCGCACCGTCTACCGCCTCATTTTCCTCGCCGTCGCCGAGGACCGAGATCTCCTCCACCCCCGTCGCACCCCGCGCCAGGCCCGCCAACTCTACGCTCAGGGCTACAGCTTCACCTTCTGGCGCGAGCGCAGCCGCCGCCGCGTCGCCCGCGACAGCCACCATGACGCCTGGGAGGCGATGAAGGTCACGCTCGCATCGCTCGAACATGGCGAGGAGATGCTTGGCCTGCCCGCATTGGGCGGCCTGTTCGCGCAGGGCTCCACCCCGCACCTCAACCCCGCCACCATCCCCAACCGCGCCTTCCTCGCCGCGCTCTTCTGCCTCGGCTTCATCCGCAAGGACGGGATCACCCACCGCATCAACTGGCGCGATCTCAAGACCGAGGAGCTGGGCTCCGTCTACGAAGGCCTTCTCGAAATCCGCCCCAGTCTCACCGCCAGCGGCGATTTCCAGCTCGGCACCGGCGCCAAGGGGAATGACCGCAAGACCTCCGGCTCCTACTACACCCCCGACAGCCTCGTCGAATGCCTGCTCGACTCTGCCCTCAACCCAGTGCTCGAACGCGCTGAAGCCAGCGGTGCCACGCCTGAGGAGAAGGTAGCCGCCATCCTCGATCTCAAGGTCATCGATCCGGCCTGCGGATCGGGCCACTTCCTGCTCGGCGCCGCCCGCCGCATGGCCGACCGGGTCGCGCGCCTGCGCAACGAGGATGCCGGCAAGGAGGAAACCCAGGCCGCCCTGCGCGATGTCGTCTCCCGCTGCATCCACGGGGTCGATCGCAACCCGATGGCGGTCGAACTCGCCAAGGTCGCGCTGTGGATCGAGTCCGTCTCGCCCGGCCAGCCCCTCGGCTTCCTCGATGCCAACATCCGCTGCGGCGACGCGCTGCTCGGCGTGTTCGACCTCGCCGTGCTCGAAGATGGCATCCCGGACGAGGCCTACAAGCCGCTCACCGGCGACAGCAAGGACGCGGCCAAGTTCTACCTCAAACTGAACCGCGACGCGAAGAAGGGGCAGGGCAGCTTCGACTTCGCAGGCGGCGGCGGGTCCCTGCCTGCCAAGCCCATCGCGGCAGGGCTGGGCCGCATCAAATCCATGCCCGAGGATACCGTTGGACAGGTCGAGAAGAAGCGGCAGGCGTTCGAGGCGTGGAAGGCCGATCCTGCGCGCTACGGCACCGAGGTCGCCTGCGATCTCTACATGGCCGCCTTCCTGATGCCCAAGACCGAGGTGCCGCTCAGTTACCAGCGGGCGATGGTGCCGACCACCGGCGACGTGCGGCAGAAGCTGGCGGGCGGCAATGTCTACGGCCCGCTGGAGGGCGCTGCGCGTGAGGTCGCCGGCGCGGCGAGCGTGCTGCACTGGCCGCTCGAATTTCCCGATGTGATGGTCGGCAAGGGCGGCTTCGACGTGGTCCTCGGCAATCCGCCGTGGGAGCGGATCAAGCTTCAGGAGCAGGAGTTCTTCGCCGGGCATCCGGTGGCCGACGAGCCCAACGCCGCCGCCCGCACCCGTGCCATCGGCAAGCTCGCCGAAGCGCCTGAAGGCTCACCCGATCGCAGGCTCTATGAAGCCTTCCAGATCGCCAAGCGCATTGCCGAGGCGACCAGCACCTTCGCCCGCGTGCCGGGCGATAGCGGCGGGCGCTACCGCTACACCGGCACGGGCGATGTCAACACCTACGCCCTGTTCGCCGAGCACTTCCTCAATCTGACACGCGAAGGCGGCGGGGCGGGGCTGATCGTGCCGACCGGGATCGCCACCGACGCCACCACCGCGCCGTTCTTCGGCCATCTTGTTAGCAGCCAGCGGCTCGCCGGTTTGATTGACTTCGAGAACAGCGCGCCGCTGTTCGAGGGCGTCCATCGAAGCTTCAAGTTCTGCTTGCTCACTATCGGTAGCAGAGTTGCTGAGGCAGCCTTCTGCTTCTTCCTCTCCGATCCAGCACAACTCGAGCAAGTTGAGCGGCGCTTCACGCTTTCGCCTGCTCAGATCGCGCGGATCAACCCCAATACCAAAACCGCTCCAGTCTTCCGAGCACGCCGTGATGCGGAGATGACTGCCGCCGTCTATGATCGCGTTCCGGTTCTGATCGACGAACGGAAGGGGACAGAGGGCAATCCTTGGGGCGTCTCATTCATGCGAATGTTCGACATGTCGAACGACAGCAGCCTCTTTAACACCGCTGCCGAGCTTTCCGCCGAGAACTATGTTCGCGAAAACACTGATTGGTGTGGTCCAGAAGGCTCCCGCTTCGTTCCGCTTTACGAGGCGAAGATGCTCCATCAATTTGACCATCGTTGGGCCAACGGGGCGGACAATGAAGACGGTGGCGAGCCGCTTTCGCGCGATGCATCTTCCGAACCAAATCCGAGATACTGGATCGATGCTCGCGAGCAGCGCAGCGCCGCTCAAGATGCGCGGCGTGGCAGTGGCTGGCTTCTGGCTAGCCGGATGATCGCGCGCCTAACTGACGAACGCACCTTCATCGCATCGATGATACCCGATTCAGGCGTTGGGAATTCCGCTGCCGTATGGAAGCAACCCGCGGCTCGACACCAAGATGCGGTCCAGTTGTTGGCTAACGCCAACGCGTTGGTCACTGATTGGATCGTCCGCCAAAAAGTTGGCGGCGCGAACATGAACTTCTTTTATGTTCAGCAATTCCCCATCCTCCCCCCCAGCGCCTACGACGAAGCCGCGCTCGCCTTCATCGTCCCGCGCGTGCTGGAGCTCACCTACACTAGCCACTCCATGGCCCCCTTCGCCCGCGACCTCGGCTACGAAGGCCCCCCCTTCGCATGGGACGAAGACCGCCGCGCGCAACTGCGCGCCGAGCTCGACGCCTGGTATGCCCTCGCCTACGGCCTCACTCGCGACGAACTGCGCTACGTCCTCGATCCCAAGGACGTGATGGGCGAAGACTACCCCAGCGAAACCTTCCGCGTCCTCCAGAAGAACGAAATCGCCCGCCACGGCGAATACCGAACCCGCCGCCTCGTCCTCGCCGCCTACGACGAACTGACGATGCAAGGCATGCGGCCGAGAGTGGAGGGGTATCGGTGAGCGGGGGCAGGGCGCTGAAGCTAGGGGCGCTCGCCGCGCGCCCGCTCCCGGCCTACGATCCCGCGGCACTGCTGCGCGCCCATCGTCTGTTCGGCGACAACCGCCGGATCATCGCCAGCCCGCTGAACGACCGCCCCGTGCAGCCGTGGGGCGAGGGCCTCGCTGCGCTTCGCCTGGCTTTCGGGCTGGAGCGGGAAGGGCACTGCCTCACCACAGAGCCGCACCGCTGGGCCTGGTTCCACGAGCCGCAGATCACCGGCGGCTTCGTGCATTTTCTGACAGAGGGTTCGCGGGCGCGGAGGTTCGGGCGTGCGGAGGCCTTTGTGCGGGCGGCATTTCACCTTGCGGGCCGTCCCGCGGATTTCCTCGATCAGCTTCGGATTGTGGACGTGACGGCGGCGGCGGAGCACCCGGTCGAAGAAGGCGGGCGGATCGATATTCTGGTGGAACTTGAGCTGGAAGAAGGCTCGATGGCTGGCGTCTTGATCGAGGCCAAGCTGGGCGCCGATCTTAGCCCGACCCAACTGACTAACTATCATGCGCACGCGCGCGGACGGGATGGCTGGCATGAGGATCGCTGGGCCCTGCTGATCGTCGCGCCCCAACCGGCATGGCTCAGCCGCGATGTGCTCGAAGGAAACTCGGAGTGGGCGGCGGAGAGCTGGTGGCGCTTCCTCCATCGTCTCGAACATTGCCTGTCGCCCCAGAACGATTGCGACGACTATCGCCGTTTCCGCCGGACGGTGTGGGAAGGAGCTTACGGATTATGACCGCTGAAACAGGGCCATTTCGCTATCCCGAGAGCCTCGAGGCATACTTCGAGAATGCGGAGGTGCGGTTCCCCGTCGACCAGCTTCTGGCGAAGAAGATGAGCTTTGTCCCTCAGGCCTTTACGTCTGGTGAGGTCGCGGATTTCTATAAGGCGTGCCTTGCTGCGCGCCAGACCCAGGTCGACTATGCGCAAACCCTGTTCGACCTGTGGTATCGCATCTGGCCGGGTCTTGGAGCTGATTGGGAGCCCGCACCTTACGATCCGGGCGACAAGGAGCTCACCCTTGATCCGCAGGTTCGCTGGGAACAGCAGTATTTTCAGCGCAGCTTTGACCTGAAGGCCAAGCGCCTGAGAGCAAACCTGTGGCTCTTTCTGACCCCCAGTTCGCCGAGCGGATCGGAAATCGAACTCGGCTGCACGCTGGTGCAGGTGTCCAAGTGGCTGCTCAAGAAGGGTTCCATGCCGGATGGCTGGTCGTGGGACAAAGACAATGAAGGCTTCCAGTTCGCCGCCGACGTGATGGCCGCCGCCGATGGCCTCGACCTGGCGCCATTCGTTGAGGCAGCGCGGCGTGCTGTGAGTTTTATCGAGGATTTCGTTCGGCGATGATCCGCGGGATTTGCGAAAGCGGCGGGCTGGTTACAACGTTGGTCACGGGCTGAGGCCTGCAATTGGATATTTGGGGGATAGCTTGGAAGAACTCAAACCTGTCGCGCGTGAGGCACTGGATGCCTTCGAAAACATTGCCGCCTCGGCGAAGGAGGGCCTCTCGTCCCGAGGTGTCACGCTTGATTCCTTTGCCATGGTCAACGAAGCAACGGCCGAGAAGCTGTCTGCTGAGCTTCGGGAACGGAACGAAGACCGCATCGGCAATCTTCAGCGCTTACGTCACGAACCTGCGATCGCCAGGCTCGTGATCGAGGACGAAGACGAGAACCTGCAAACCTTGTATTTATCGCCTGCCGGCACGGTGCCTTCGGCTAAGGTGGCCTTGTGCAGCTATATGAGTCCGAAGGGCATGCTTGCTGCGCGCGACATCGGCGAGGAGGTCGAGGTCCCGCTACCAGGGGGGGCGCGCTGGTTCCTTCTCCGCGAAAAACTGACGTTCAAGGCCTTGGAAGATGGCGCAGGGTGGGATGCGCGGCCGGCGGTGCAATTCCGCGAGAGTGCCTCGCCCCGATCGTTTAAGTCGCTGCGCGATCTTCTGGCTGAGGACGGCTATTCTGAGGCACAGATTGATGCGTTGGGCGCGTGGCTTGAAGAGGGCGACGCCGTCGAGGGCGCTTCCAATGAATACGAAGGGATCAAGCGTGACTCCTTGACCGCGATGCAGCTGCGCATTGCACCGATCCTCGATAGATTTCAGGATGGGATTTTCCGCCTGCCGATTGATCGTCAGATCGCGGTGTTTGGCCCTCCGGGGACAGGCAAGACTACCACGATGGTACGCCGCCTGCGTCAGAAGCTCGACGTCGCCTATTTGGACGATGACGAGAAGGCGCTCGTCGAGGGGCGCGACGCGGCCGGTCTCGCCCATGCCGACAGCTGGATACTGTTCACGCCTACCGAATTGTTGCGCCTTTACGTCAAGGAGGCTGCGAGCAAGGAAGGTGTGCCTGCTCATGACGAGCGTCTACGCACTTGGGAAGATTACCGCTGGGCTATCGCTCGTAACGTACTCGGGATCCTCCGCCGGGGCAGCGGGGGCGGCTTCACCATGCCCTTGCCTGCCGATGACCGCTGGCTGGCTGAAGGCACCTTACTCAACCAGCGCGCCTGGTTCGAAGCCTTCGAAAAGTGGCAGGCTGACGATTTTGTCCAGCAGCTGGTGGTTGAGGCTGAACGGCTCGCAAAGGCTGATGACGCGCGCGCGGTGTCGGTTGGCAACCGTGTTGAGGCCGCGATCTCTCGCTCGGGCGGTAATGTCGTCCGGTTGCTAGGCGAACTGGCGGCGATGCGACCTGAACTGATACAGCTTGCCCGGAGTTTGGGCGAAGGCACAAAAGGCGCGTTGGCGCAGCCGCTTCGTGTTCTGGCCGCCGAGGATAGCGGTTTCCTCGACGCGTTAGCGGCGACAGTGACGGCCATTCTCGCAGAACAGTCGTTGGAAGAAGAGGCCGACGACGGCGAGGAAGACGAAACCGAGGACGATATTGAGGCCGACGGCGAGGAAACACGCCCGACGCTGCAGGGTCGGCGTCTTGTAGCCGACGTATTCCAGCGGGCCATGCGTACTCTTGCGCTGCGACAGGCCTCCGGGAGGAGGCCTTCGGTCACGAGCCGAGCGGGCCGAATTCTTGCCTTTCTGGAAGAGCGGGGCGTTGCGCTACCTGATTTGAAGGGCGTGGGGCGGACCCTGCTTCTTCAGCGCGCCGCCGGGAGGCTGGGGAATGCCCCAGCCAGTTACTTGCAACGTTTGCCGGGTCGCTATCGTCGGTTCCGGCGTTCAATGGGTGCGGAGGGGCTGTGGTACAGCGCGCAAGGAGGAAAACCCTCTCAGGTACACCCTGCAGAAGTCGACCTGATTATCTTGGCGATGTTGCGCGCATCGGCCGATTTCGAAGCAGACCGGCAGCTGTCATCGCGCCTCACGGATCGGCGCCCTGCCTTGCTTGATGCCGCCTTGGCCCTTCAACGCAACCAGGTGCTGGTGGACGAAGCGACCGACTTTTCGCCGCTGCAGCTGGCCTGCATGGCCGCCCTAGCTCGCCCGGCAACCGGATCGCTCTTCCTGTCTGGCGATTTCAACCAGCGGCTAACGTTGTGGGGTACCCGATCGGACGAGGATCTCGATTGGGTTGCGCCTCGGCTCGATAAGCACAATATATCAGTCACATATCGACAAAGCCGTAAACTGTCTGCGTTCGCTCGGAAGCTGGCCGATCTGCAAGGGGCTGAAGTCGAAACTGCAGCACCAGCTTATGCTGAGAACCTTGGCTACGATCCGGTGCAGGGCCTCTCGCTGGACACCGACCTTGCCCGCGCCGACTGGCTAGTGGCGCGGATCGAGGAAATCCAAGGCCTGTCGGATGGGAATTTGCCGACGATCGCTGTTCTCCTGCCAGATTCGGATCAATTGACCGGGTTAACCGCCGCGCTCAACGCCAGATTGGCTGATATCAGCCTTAAGGCAAAAGCCTATGCTGATGGTGAGGCTATTGGAAAGTCCAATGATGTCAGGGTATTCCCCATCGAGCACATTAAGGGCTTAGAGTTCGAAGCGGTGTTTTTCCTTGATGTTGATCGGCTCGCTGCCCAGCGGCCGGAACTCTTTGATCGCTTTATCTACGTAGGCGCAACCCGGGCGGCAACGTTCCTTGGTCTGACCGCAGCAGGCGAACAGTTGCCAGGAATCCTTGACGGGCTCAGGTCCGATATGTGTCGAAGCTGGGGCTAGATGGTGGTGTCGTTCGATCTACGGCTGAGTTTGCGCCAAGACAGTGTACACCCGATCTATCAGGTAGAGCTCGATCAGGCCGCCTTCAATCATGGCTTCCGCAAGGCCAATGGCATCGCTGACGGGTGGCTCTGGTTCAAATCCGATGAGGGCGTGCCGGGCGAAGTGGCGCTAGCCAGCGGAATAAATCCTGACGGTTCCCCGTGGTTTCTGGCTGTCGAGCACGCAGGCGTTGCGGCCAAACTTGCCGTTGAGCTGCACCAAGCGGCTGTCTCGCCTCCCGCGCACTTCAAGGGCGCTTTCGCCTTCGAAACTCAAGCGGAGCTTCGGTCAGCCTTGTCCCGGGCGTTCCATCTGGCGCGCAGTCTGCCCACCTTTCCGCTCGCGCAATACGAAACCGAGGTTGCTGGTCTGGGCAACACCGAGGTCGATCGAATCGTCAAGGAACGGGTAGGGCAGGGCTATTTCCGCCGGGCATTGCTGGACTATTGGGGCGGGGGCTGCCCGCTCACCGGCATCAGCGATGAGCCGCTTCTCCGGGCTAGCCACATCGTTCCGTGGGCAGAATGTCGCAGTGATGAAGAGCGATTAGATGTCTTCAACGGACTGCTGCTAGCTGCGCATTGGGATGCAGCGTTCGATCGGGGCCTCGTGAGTTTCGACGATGAAGGGCACGCGCTGGTTAAGCCGATACTGAGCGAAGCCGCTCTAGCCCTGCTCGAACCGGAGCGCGTCCGACCGCTGCCGCTCGATGACGCGCATCGACGCCAGCTTGCATGGCATCGTGAGCGGTTCGGCTTCAATTGATAGAGTTCTGGCTCAACTCTGCCGCCCCTTCCTCGCTGGCCTGTGCGGTACACCGTCATCAATAAGGCATTGAACAACTTGGCATCGTAGCGGAATTACTGCCCACGCTGATGGTGTGGCAGCTGTACTGCGCTATGTTGTCAGCGGTTTTGCCCTGGCCTTTCGTGCGGCGCGAAGGCGCTTCGGGAGCAACCTAACCGGGAAGGGCACCAGATGCGAGGTCACTTTGGGGATCGCCTTTGTCGCGTCCCATAAGAGCTCTACGTGCCTCTTTGAATACCGACCTTGGGTTTCGTTCGAAAGCTTATGGCCGGCGAAATCTGCTCTGATCTCGGGCGAGACCCCTGCGCCCTTCATGCTGTCAACGACGGTATGGCGGAACGAATGCGTCGCTTGTCCGGATTTCAGGAAGGGCAATGCCTTCCTGATATACTCCCAGACCCTCTTCGAGTAGGTGTCACCCACGGTGCCCTTGCCGCTTTCGCGCACCAGTTCGGGAAATAAAGGGTTTCCCCTTCAGCGCGCATTGCCAGCACGTAATCTGGCAGCCCCAAGCGAATGAGCTCGCTCGCGAACGGCAGCTTGCGGGCCGATGTCACTGTCTTGAGGCGGCGAATCTCCGTCGGACGGACGTTGAACTGCCAATTGCCGTCCACCAACTCGATATCGTCCAGTGCCAGGCCGCACATCTCTTCGCGCCGCATGCCTGTATACCATCCGATCAGGGGCACGAAGTACCATGCGTCATGGACGAGCACATCCCCCGGCTGCATCCGGCGGGCTAAGGATTTTGACTCTGGGCGTCATGGTGGCCCAGGGCCCTGTAACGATTGGAGCAGCCGACATTGGCGGTGTGACCGGCATAGGGATATATGAGGATGGCTGCGCAGGCTGCCCGTCGCCGAAAGGCTTATCGGGGCCTAAACGTATGAGTCGACGAAAATAATAGGTTCCGTCTTTGCGAGTCACGTTCTGAATGTTGCACATGGACGAAGTCCCCTGTCGGCTCCCCTGTGGCACCTCGCCGTGGCACCCTGTCGTGGTACCCTGGCTTGGCCCTTTCGGGCGGAATGATAACAAGAAACCAATTCTTTCAAGTGCTTGGAAAATTCCTGACAGGGGCTCCTGTCACCCCTGCCTTTTTTGCTTTTCGAAGCGGCCTCCGCCGCTTCGTCCTCGCGGCGGTTCCTCTCTTCGCTTCGCTTCGTTCGGGCCGCTGCGGGCGCGCGGTCGCGCTTGCGACGCCTTTGGCGTCGAACCTTCTCCGCTGAGCCTTGTGGCCTTTTACCGAGGTGCCGTTCATCCTATCGCAAGGCGAGCCGTGTATTCCTGTCGACGAAACGAGTTCGAGCCCTTGCACAGGAGACCAGGATGAGCGCCTATACCTTCCGTTCCTCGCGTCCCGATCATTGGGTCAGCCCG
>Ga0209278_1000513_pt1 | contig 29341 bp, 33 predicted proteins | sample JI81BgreenDNA_FD_187504 | JGI IMG/M metagenome (GOLD analysis project Ga0209278, IMG submission 187504) | Wastewater effluent complex algal communities from Wisconsin, to seasonally profile nutrient transformation and Carbon sequestration -... | ecosystem: Engineered > WWTP > Effluent > Algae...
GCGCCGACGCCGTTGTCTGCGGCCGGGCCGCCACCGGTGTCGAAGTCGGGCAGTTCGTCCTGCTTGGCGGCGAGCTGCGCGGTGACGTCACGGCGACGCGTGGGGCGCGACCAGACGATGTTGTAGCTGCCGTCGTCCTGCTGGAAGGCCGAGATTTGCAGCGGCGCGGTCATCGACGGATCGTCGATCTTGCCGTTGAGGAAGGCTTCGCCGGTGTTGTTCGAGAAGAGTTCGAACAGCGCGCCGACCTGAATCCACTTGCGCGCCGGGGTCAGGGCGTGGATCTCGAAGCGCGGGGCCTTGGGGTTGTTGCTGGCGACCGGCTTGAGCGCGATCGTCATCGCGACCGCCATGGTGTCAACGCGGCCGATGAAAACGCCGCTGTCGTTCTGCTTGATGGAACCGATGTTCATGATGCTTCTCCTGAGATGGCGTCTCGGACACCCTGTCCTCGACACCCTTCTCAATCCCCCTCCTCTCCTCGGCCCGCTTGCGGGACGAGCAGGCGCGCGTGCCGCGCGCCCTCCATTGGCCGCGCTTCAAGCGCGCCAATGGGATCACTTCAGGGGTTCAGGGTCGTTCAGGTGTGCGTTGCAGGGCGTTGCTCTGCCGGGGCCTCAAAGCGGTCTGTCGAGGAGCTTGCGCCTGGCGTTGGCCAGCACTTCGATGGTGAGCCGAAGAACTGACTCGGCATTCGACGCCGGTGTTGCTGTGGCCAGCGTGTTCCAAAACTCGGTCGACCGTGCTTCCGCAGCTTCTACCAGAGCAAGAATCTCGTCGCTGGTCAGACTGAATTCGCGGGCACAGGGTGACATTTCCGAGCGGAGCGTTGCGAAGTCGACGAGGTTCTCGGGCACCGGAAAACCGTGCCGGTAGGCCTCGTCGACTCCGGCTCGGATCTCTTTGGCCCCATGAGGGCTTTCGGCAAGGATTGCGTCTCGCGATGCCCCGAAGAAGGGCTTGAACGGGCCCGTTCGCGCAGTGATCGCACGTGGCGGGGTGCTTGCCAGTGCGACGATGCAATCGGATTCGATGACCAGCACCGACCCGGTGACGAGATCTGCTGTTTCGCAAGCGCGCAAGGCTGCGCTTGCCGTGTCGAAGTGATACACGATCTCCATGATGCGCCCCTTCATATTAGAGGGTTTGAATCTAAAAACGATTGCAATGCAAGGCCTTGTTGTGCCGTGGCGGGACGTGTCCCGCATGGGGACGTCTCCGTCTGGGCCCCTGTCCTGCAAGCAGGAATCAAGGGCTTGGCAGGGAATGCTTCGAGCTCTGCGCGATCCATGCGCGGATGGCGGCCTGCTGCCGTTCCAGTTTTGCGCTCAGCGCACCGATCTCGTTGCGGTTGCGGTAACGCAGTTCGGCAAGCTCGGCTTGCCAGGCGGCCTCGTCAATCTTGCGCCACGCGTTGTCGCCGCGGTGAGCTGCGGGAGAATTGACGGCGCTGATCGCGGCTTCGCGGAGTCGCCGCTCGAGGTCTCTGAGACGTCTTTCGGTTTCATCGCGAGCGGCGGTCATCCGGCGATATTCGGGTGGGTGTGTCACGCGCAGGTTTCCTGCTTTTGGTGTGCCACACCGGCTGTTAAGCGCCTCAGCGCGATGAGCTCCGCAAACCGATCTTGCACCGCGCGTCCGGCGGGAAATCTGTTCTCCAGGCCATGGCGTTGCAAGAGAGGCCTCCTTGCTGCGGCAATGGCGTCGGCCTCGGCCGACGTGGGTACACGCGGCGGCCATCCTCGCTGAAAGCGCAGATCGCGGGGCATGGTGGCTTCCAGCTGGCGCCGTTGCACTGCGTCATGCTTGGCGCGGGCAACATCGGCGGCGAGACCTGGGGTCAGGAGGTGCGGCGCAGTGTCGGCGAGCCATCGGCCGGGCTGGAACGAGAACGTCGAACGGGCTTCGAGCTCGACCAGATGGATGAAGGCCTCGTGATTGGAATGGCAAGAGGCGGACGCCCGCTGGTCGGCAAGCGACTGCAGCACGCAATAGCGACACGAAAGTCGGGTCGAACCATATTGTGTGTAGGCCTCGTGCAGCGGGACGTCGTTCGCATCGTGAAAGGCGAACACATCGTCGCTCGACCAGTCGATCACCGGGTGCCAGACCAGCATGCTGGTTCCCGCACGGTTTCCGTTTGCCGCGAAGCGCGTATCTCTCTTCCAGTCCGGCGCGACGCTTCGCGCGCTGCTTTCGTCGCGCCGGATGCCGATGACCTGGATGATGATTTCGCCTGCCAGATGGCGGGCGAGGTATGGGCCGATCACCTGTGCCTTCTGCTCCGACGTGCAAAAGCGCAGCGATGCCGACGACCAGGGGCCGATCAGATTATAGGTGGCAAGTTCCTCGTAGCGCACCTTGCCCGCCGCGAACCTTTGGTTCCAGCGCTCGAAGAGGTCGCCGCTTTGGCGCCGCCTGATCGCAAGCGGGATCTCGGCGCGTGCAGCGATCGCTTTGACGGTGGCGGGCGTGCTGTCCCATTCCGCTCGCCCGAGGTCCGCGTGAACGGCTATCCGACGCTCACGCGGATGGCCCAGGGCATCGAGCACTGGCATGGCTGCGAAGAGGGCGGCTGAAGAGTCCTTGCCGCCCGACAGGTTGAAAACCGCCCATGCGCCTGCCCTCAGAGCGACCTCGATCTCGCGCGGAAGCTTGATCGGGGGCGCTGCGGGGGAAGCACAAGTCTTCACTGGCGCGGTAGCCCTCATGACACGCCCGCTGGACATGCGAGCCATTCGGGCTCGTCATTGGCGATCGGAACGTCGAAGCTGGCGGCTTCGGCCTCGGTGAAAAGTGTGGCGCTGGCGAGATTCCCGAAACCGGTATCATTGTTCCAGAACAGCAGCCCATGCTCGGCATCTCGGGTTGTCAGCACAAGGTGTGCGGTCGTTGCATCGGGTTTGGTGGACAGCGCATCGCGGACGATGGTGTTCGTGCTGTAGTAGTCGATCCCGCTCGCCGTGATGATGACTGCGCCGCCGCCGAACTCGTCGTTGCGCAGCTTGTCGCAGGTGTAGGCGTACTCGAACCCGGTCGGCAGCGCCGACTTGGCGCAGGCGAAGAGGAGGTTGGCAACCTGCTCGATCCCGAATTGTTCGCCGGAGAAGCTGACGATGGCGCCGTCTGTGTCCGCACTTGCTTCGATCGTCACGTCTGCGTCGATCGAGGGGAATTCCTTGTCGGGGAAGATCGCCATGACGCCCGAGAAAGGGTCGTCGGTGCCGGCCGGGAATGTCGCAGCAAATTCAGGGCCGAGCTCGTCGAAAGCCTTGCGGCGTTCCTCGCCTTCAAGTCCGGCGTCGATCGCTTCGATCGCGGTCTCGACAGCAGCGATGAGCCTGGCTTCGGACGCAGTGACGCGGACCGCGAAGGCGGCCGTGAGATAGTTGTTTGCCATTTTGGTGGTCCTTGAAGGGAGGCTTCAGTTCAATCCGAGCGCGAGCAGTGCCGGTTCGATCGGAAACCGGAGCCCGCGGGCCAGCTTTACCGCTCGTTCGACGGCTGCTGGTTCGACCCCGAATGAAGCAGCGAGGTCGCTGAGCGTATCCTGCCGTTTTGGCGCAACCTGGTGCAGGTGACCTGCTTCGGCTGTCACGGCGAAGGGCCAGGTCATCGCAACTCCGACCACGGCCTCGTCCAGGATCAGCAGCAGATCGCCTGTGGCTATCCGCTCGTCGGTCTGGACTGCGTCGTAGGCGTTTCCGCTCGTCTCGAAGGCGTGGATACGCTGGGGGACAAAGGCGAAGCGTTCGCTATCGGTCAACATGGCCGGTCTCCTTCGCGGTGATGCTGGTGATCTGGGGATCGAGACCAGGCGATCCCTTCGGATTGCTGCGCAGCATCCACGACGCCGGGCGGATTTCCCGTGCCCAATCGGCGAACGAGGGAATGTGTCCGAGATCTTCGATGACGTGCTGCTCGCCGATGAGGCGAACGGGCACGATGCGACCCTCGCTGTTGCTGATCGTCTGCCCGAAAAGGGCCTCAAGCATGAAGATGCCTTCGGCATGGTGCCTGAGCGCCCTGTGGCGCGGGTCGGCGATGATCGCCTTTGACTGGTCGAACCAGTCATGGAGAGGCCGATAGTCCTCGACGGTTCCGCCCCAGCGCTTCACCGAGGACAGCGCATGGTAGTAACAGTGGGACATGGCTCAGCACTCCCACTCGTAGCTCGAGCAGTCGGTATCGACGAACCGTGTGCTGTGCTCGAGCGTCGCCTTGCCTGCGACGACATCGATCACGAGCTCGCCGAAGGCGCCCTCGCCGTTTTCCCAACCGGAATGGTACTGGGCGATAAACTCGTATCCGAGATCCTCGATTGCGCTTTCAAAACTGGTCTCGATTTCCGAGACATCGCCGCGGTAGGGCACTGTCCACGAGGTGCATTGCACATGGGGCATCGCGATCTCGGGAGCGGCTTCGCCGTCGGCGTGCGGTCCCGCCAGCGAGACGCGATCGATTTGCCCCTCATCGCCAGCGCCATCGTAGGTTATGGTGATCGTGGCGATGTCGTAGGCTCTGGCGCAGTCGCAGACTGCTGCGAGCATCAGCCTCGGCGCGTTGGCTCGCGGAGCGCTGGCAGTTTGCGGGTCGACGGTGCCGATCATGCGAGTTCCCCCTGAAGGGCGGCGAAGCGCGCTGCCTCCGTTTCGTAGGCGGCCGAGAGGTTGGCGTGGATCGTGGCGAAGGCCTCGATGCGAAAGCGTCCGTCATCGCCCGGCCGGGTGCTCATCAGCACGCCGAATACGACGTCGGAGGCGGTGCGCTTGTGCCAGCGCGCGATGCTGTCGCGGTAGGTGATCGGGGGCGCCATGGCGGCCTCGGTCCAGTGCCCAAGACCGCTTTCGACGGCCGCTGCATAGGCATGTGCGGCGCCGACCGGGGCCTCGTCCGAGATGATGAGCGTAAGCGAGCAGAACGTACCAAAATCGTGATGGCTGCTCTTGGGCTCAAGTTTGCAGCCTTCGGGCGGGGCACCATGAACTGCGATGATCGCTGCGCGGTAGGCGAGTACCTCGAGGCGGTTCGCCGCGCTGAAGTCCGGCGTGATGCCGAGCTGCGCGCAATCCTCGTTCGCCGGGGCTACACCGATGTCGATGATGATGGGCATCTTGGGGTCTCCTTTGATCCTTCATCGGATCAAAAGCCCCCTCCCCCTCCCCTTTACGTGCCCGGCTTGGGCCGGGGCGGGTCGGCCTCGCCGATGATGAGGGCGCGCTTTGCGGCCTGCTGGTTCGGACCATCAGTTTGCGCGAGAGTGGCGAGCCGGTCGGTTTCCAACTCTCGCACGAGAGACTCCGGCACATCGCAATAGCGCTCGATGACAGCGATCGCGCTTCGCGGGGTCGGAAGTTCACCTGGATACGATCCCTCCCATACGATGACTTCTTCTTCACCCTCCTCGTCGATTGCGACAGCTTGAGCGAAGAATGTTCCCAGTGGGCGATCCCAGCCCACAGTCACGCGCGCAACGGGCGCTGCGTCAGGTCTCACTGGAATATCTCGGCGGCTCATGTCGTCCTCGCGTGATAGGTGTTATGGGTTAGGACTTAATCATCGGGCGGATCGTGCCTGCACCAATGTGCATCTGATCAGTATTCCGATGCGAGCATGATTGTCACCACGCGCGTGGTGATCGATGCATCGGCCGGGTCTTCAGAGCCATAGGTGAGATCCAGATCGTAGTAGTCGATCTTGAAGAACAGCGTCTCGCCCCGAAAGGTCATTTTGCCGAAGTCTCGCTCGCCGTAGGTGTCGTTCTCGAAGCGATGGCGGCGCATGGTCTTGATCATTTCGGCCTGGGCCAGAAGCCCGCTTGGCGTATCTCCACTGCAAAAGCAGTCCAGGCAGCCGCGGGTGAACATGATGCGGGCGCTCGGGTCGAACCCGGAACGTGCGCGATCGTTGAGCCGGGCGATGCGCTCGCTCCGCGACACTGTTTCGGTTGTCATGCGATATTCTCCAGCTGCAGTTGAAACTGGTCAATCCAGTCTGCAAGGTGTGGCCGTTCAGGCAGGGGGATTTTGGCGGCGGCCTCCTGGAAGAGCATCAGGGCGCTCGGGGCCTCGCACTCTATCCGGTCGATTTCCTCGGGCTCCAGGAGGCGCTCGCTGCGTATGAAGTCGGTCATCCGGCCCGGACGCGTGCGGGTCGAGCTTCGCCAGAGGCCTTCGACGGTTCGTAGCCTCGGAGCTGCTCGCGCCTCGACCAGCACGATGAGCCGCAAGCACCAGGCGGGGAGCTCCCTGATCTCGTCAGGCTTGGAGCCGCAGCACAGAAAACACGCTGATTTGGGCGGGACCGGCAATCCTTCGGCCTCGATCCGGGCGATGCAGTCGGTTCGTGACCAGCCCCATTCCCGTAAAGGGTAACGGCACTCGAACTGCTCGCTCGCGATGGTAAGCGCGTGTGCATGGCGTCTGGTGTCCGCTGGCGATGCGTCATAGCCGATCAGACGGACCACCTTCTGGCCGCGCTGCCATGCGTCCACCGCTGGCTGCCAGCTGGCGATAAACTTGTCTTGCGGAGCAACCTTCCATTTGAGGCTGCAGGAATGACGGCCCAGGCTGATCGACGGCAGCGTTGCGTTCGTCAGCACGTTCTCGACGATCGTCGCGTAGGGCGGCCAGTGTTTGAATCGCTGGGGTTGATAGCGGCACATCCGAAAATCGAGGTTGTGGCGCTCCATCCATGGCTTGATGATGTCGAGATAGGCATAGGTGGCGGGCTTTTCGGAGCCGGTGTCTGCCGTAAGCACAAGGTCGGGCGCCTCGCCGCGCGCAACCAGCTCGATCATCATCGCGGTTGAATCTACGCCCATCCCGTAAGCGAGGACCACCGGTCGCCTTGGGGCCTGCAGTACATCGCGCCGGCGCGGCCTCCCTGCTGGCGATGTCCATGCACTGCTCATGTCACATGTCCGTCGACACTGCCCCAATCGTATTCGGGCAGTTCATCGATGACGGGGCCATCCCGGTCCCACATGATCCATTCGCAGCGCAGGCGCCGCGCAACATGCAGTGCGGAACGGATCTCTAATGGGACGCCCTCGGCCTCAGTGATGCCGGCATCGTCGCAGACATACATGAACCAACCCCATTCACCCTTGTCGAAGCAGGCCCAGGGGCAGTCTGCGATCCATGACGACGCTGTTTTCGGCGACATGTGCGCTGTGCTGAGAACGAGCATCGCGGTCGTTTCCATTAGGGCGCCGCGGCAGGGTTCGAGCTGGGTCACAGCACGACCTCCTTCGTTTCCGGGGCATCGGCCGTGATCGGTATCGCGCCGATCTCGTCGAACCCGTTGACCGGGCGGCTGCTGTCGTAATTCGCCTTGTCGACGAGGCCATGAATGGGATCGCCTTCGTAGATGGCATGACCCATCGCATCGACCCGGACCACACGGCGGGCGACCACACCGACCTTGCCCTCGGGCACCCACTCGGCCCAATCGCCCGAGGCGCTGACCACGACATAGTTCCCGATCTGCGCGCTGACAGCCTCCCGGCGGCGCAGAACGTGGCTGTCCTTCGCTTCGACGGCCTCACCCGTAAAGGCGGTGAAGCGGTCAGGGTGCCACGCTTTGACGCTTGCGCGTGCGTTGTCGACCAGCAGGTCGAAGCTTTTGGCAGGCAGTCGCCTGAATTCCGCGTTGAAGGCGAGCACGACGAGCGCCCAATCGACGTCTTCCTCGTATGAGATGCCCTCGAGCCGCAGTGCCTCGGGCATCGCGGCCTGACGCTCTTCGGAGAGGACCATTCCGCCGTGACTGGCGGTGTGGACCTCCCAGACGCCGGGCAGAAGCTGCGTAGCGGTGTCTGGAGTGCCCCAGATGGTGCTCTGGGGACGCTCGATCGGGGAAAATTTGGGCATTTGGCCATCTCCTCATTGGATCTGACCCATCCCTTCCCCCTCCCCTTTCAGCTGATTCCGAGGTTTGCCTTGAGGATCGCTGCCGTCCCGTGGGAATCGATGGTGGCTGCGCGCGCAGCGATGACCCGGCCCGCCTTGCTAAGGCCTTGGAGGTGGTGCCGCTTGGCGGCAAGGTATTCGGGATCCTCGCGCGCGATGACCTCAAGAGATGTCTCGATCAATTCTCCGGTTGTGTTGTCGCGGATGTCGAGAATGAAGTCTGGCCGGACGGTACCGACGGATGAGGGGAGATCGAACAGCGGACGCTTGAATCCAAGCGCAATGCCCCGGCGGCGCAGGTGATACTGCAGATCGAGCAGTTCGCAGGCGACCTTGCGCTCATACTGGTTATGGACCGGAATAAAGGCCGAGGTGCGTGCCAGCGGCTGCGCGAAAGCACGCAGCGCGGCGTAGCCGTCGCGCGGGTTGTGTTCACCGACGACGACCAGCACGAGATAGGGCGGCCCAATCAACGATCCTGTGTATTGGACGCGGGTCTTGAGCTCGAGTTCCTTGCCCTGCCCCAGGAATAGCGTCGTTCCCGAAATGTCGTTGGCATAGAGTGCAAGGAAGGCTTGCGGCGCGAGGCCTTCGGGCCATGTTCTCGCGGCTTTGCGCAGCCGCGCGAAGACGGCCTTGCGTTCATAGGGGTCGATATGGGTGTAGAGGTGTGCGGACAGCGGGATGCCGGGGGCGATTTCGAGCCGCGTTGCCGCATGCCGCAATCGTGCAAATTCCGAGGCCATCGTGGTGCCTCGTCCCCGGTGCTCTGGCAAGGGATGGACCTCGTTGACGTGAGCCATATCCATCAGTTGCCATAGAAGGCGGGCCAGGCGCGGAATGGTGCCCCCCCGGCTGCGGTCGTCGGGTTCGCTGTCTGCGGGCGCCTCTGCAAGTTTTTCCGGGGCAAGACGGTGGGCGATGAACAACCCGTCAGGCACATCGATAGCCGGCGCTTCGGCTGAGCGCTTCTCGCGGAACCGTTGGGGAGCTTGTTCGCGGAAGAAGGGACATTCGGCCGCATGTTCGGGCCGGCGCTGCCGCTTGCTCGTCAGACGGCGCAGGTAGTAGGTTTCGGCCTCGGAAAGGTATGCTGCCGACATCAACGGCGGCGGGTCGGTGTCCCCGATGCAGCTGCATGCGATCCATTGCCCATGTGTCCGGGCCTTGGTCACCATGGTGACGCTGGCGCGGTGGTCTGCTTCGCTCCCCTCCCCTTCATACCAGCGCACCAGCGCGTCGCGGACAACGTCCGGGACCGGCGTTCTGAGAGTGAGGCCTCTCGAATGTCGAGGGACGAGCCACATGCAATGTAACCTACTGCAATTACGTTTGACGGTCCAGTGTGTTCACGCTATGTTCACATCAAAGGAGACGTTCAACGTGAAGCCATCCAATCTTGTCGGCCGGTTCGACCTCGATCTTGTCCTGCGTGACGCCAGTCTTGACCCTCACAACCGTGCGACCCGGAGAATGCTCGCGGCGGCCGCTATCGGGACCGAAGTCAATGACGGTTACTATGCTGCCGTCGAGCTGCGCGAGGCGGTTCAGTGGGTTCATGAAGGCGAGCCCGGTGCAAAGCTCAAGTTGTCGATGATCCTCGGCAACCGTTGTGACGACTATCAGCGTTGCCTTTATTTCATTCTCGCCGGCCGTGGGATTGTCCAGATGCTCGACGACCTCATGTGGCTCGAGGAATTGCTCGAGGCGCGTGGACGTGTGGCGGGCAAGCTGTTCAAGCGCCGCGCGCCGGTCATGCCACAGGTGCGTCCCTATGTGGCCAGCGAGCCCGATGGGCCTCTGGTGGCCGTGACACGCGACTTTGCGCAAGGCCCGTCCTGGTATCTGGATCCCGAGCTCACCGACTGACTGTCTGGCGTGCGGCGGCCTCGGGACACATGGCCCCGACGAAGCCGCCGTTATCCCATCGCGGATTGTAGATGGCGGCCCTGCTCTCAAGCTGATGGCACGATAAATCGCGGCCTCGCGCCTCGACAAGCGCAAGAGTCCGTCCGAACCGGTCGGTGCCCACGCGCCGGATCGTCATTGTGAAAGTTACGGCGTCACGCAGGTTACGTTCGCTTGCGAACGGATCGCCCGGCGCACAGGTGCGTCCCTGACGACACTGGCCCGGTTTTTCCGGCGCGTCTATGGCGAGCAAGCGGACCCGTTCGTCGCCGCATCGCAGTGTATCGCCGTCTGCTACGCTGCAGCCGGTAACAGGCTCTGCAGGCGGGAGTGCCGCAGCCTGTGTGCAACCTCCGAGGGCAGCAAGAACCGCTGACACGGTGATGGCCCACACGCTGTTTCGGCGTCTGCTCATGCGCGCAGCTCTACCTCGACGTGAGCGTCAAACGCCTCTTCGTCGGTGACGTGGAAGGGCTTGATCGGGTCTCCGGTACGGTTGATCGCGACCGGACGGTGCTTGTGTTCGAAGAGCCGCTCAGCGACGCGGTGAGCGTTTTCTCGGCTGCACAGATCGCCTCGCCGTGGGCTGAATATGGTCTGGGTGAGAGGATGGCATGTCATGGCGCGTTTATCCGAACAAAGTCTTGTGGACGCGGGTTTGCGGTACGATCGTGAAGTTCATACGCGCAAGATTCCCGATGCGGTAGCAAGGCGGCCCATCGGCGGTGAGGGCGAGCGTCGTCTTGCGGCCTTGCTTGCGGATGAAGAACATGTCGCCTTCATAGCCATCAGTGAATCTGATCTTCGACGGCAGCCGGATCTGCATTCCGTCCTCGAGCTTGCGCGTTTCCCGCATGAGATTGCGGATGCAGCGGCGGCGCCAGACGAGAGCCGCATGATTTTCGGTCGGATCGAGCAGCCGCAGAATGCGCTCCGGGCATTCGCACTCGAATGGCCCGGCAGTTTCATCCATGTCCTTGTAGGCGAACACGTATCCATCGCTGGCGCGCGGATTCCAGCGCACGAGTACGACGGCCGCGAACACCGGCCCGGCCTTGCCGTTTTCGAGCGGAGCTATGGCCGCATACCAGACCTTGTTGCGCAGACAGGATGAGGCAATCACCCGCAGCCCTCGCGTGGAAACTCCCGCGGGCAGCGGATTAGCCACTCCGCCCTCGATCCGCTTGCCTTCAGCGTCGTAAGCGTGCTCGAAGGTGAATTGCGCGTCCAGATACTCTTTGGGCGTGCTGTGGGGGTGCATGCTCGAGAGCGGCATTGAGAGCCAACCCATGTGGAATTCCTTCGATTGCGCCCGCTTCAGGCGGGCTGGTGGAGGTGGCAGTCGCGGCGCACTGTGGCAGCCAAGCGGGTGACATTGGAGATGAGATCGATGGGGCCGCGTAGCTGGCGCCCCGCCCAGGGACCGTCGCGCCCATTGGTTCGGACCCATCCGATCTCTCGCCCGGGATTGATCCGGCACGGGTCGATAGTGACGCAAAATCTGTCGGCAAAGAGGCTGATTGCCGGGTTGTCGGCCGTAAAGTGACGGTCCAGCTGGATGTTGTAGTTGGCGGGATCGAGGCACAGCGTATGTGCGAGGTAGCGCAAGGCTTTGCGCGCGGCGGACTTGTAGACCCGGATGAGATCCGGATCGCAGCCAAGGCCGCGTTGGATCAGTGGGACGAGGATCGGTGCAGACTGCAATTCCGCGATCCGCTGTTCGCACGCCTTGCGCAGATCATCATCTTCGGGATGCCCCCTCTCAGGACACTCGCCTGCAGCCACCCTGCCGAGATGTCGGCCCAGAAGGAGGACAGCCGGGTCAGTTTCGGGATCGCAGCCGGCCCGCCGGGCATCGTTGAGAGCATCGGTTAGTGCAGCGCTGCAGGTCTGCATGACGCGCAATCCATCCGGCTGCAGCGCGCGCTGAAAACGGAAGGGCAGGTCGAGGTGGAGGGTGGAAGGCATCCGAATTCTCCTTGATTGGACGCCTGCCCCCTTCCCCCTCCCCTCTATGCTGCGCGCTTGAGCGCGGGGCTGTTCTCGGACGCCGGTTCGGACTGCTCGTCACAGGCCTCGCTGCTGAAGCCCTTCAGGTATCCGAACGCCTGTTCGGCCTTGGCCGCGGCATGGATGATTGCGGAGGAATCCCCCTTCAGGATCTCCAGCCAGTGCCCGATGTAGCTGGCGTGATTGTCGTGGAGTTCGCCCGGCAGGCCAAGATCGGCGCAGATCAGGCACTGGCCGATCGAGGCCACCAGTTCCTCGAAGGCGTAGGCTTTGTCGCCGAACCGCTTGCCGAACGTTCTCTCGAGCCGGGTTTTCCCGCCCGACCAATGCACCGCCTCGTGTGCCAGTGTGCTGGCATAGTGATCGTCGGAGTGGAACGCCTCGCGCGGCGGCATCTGGATGTAATCGCCGGCAGGCGAGAAGAACGCGGCATTGCCGCCATGCCGCACCTCGATGGGAAGCGTTGCGAAGAAGGCATCAATCGCTGCGCGGTGTACGGATTCCGGCCGATCTTCAGGCGGCGACAGCACCGGGTAGTAGTGCGCGGGCAGCCCATCGATCTGATCCGCGTTGAAGACGTTGTAGGCCTTGAGAAAGCGGATCGCACGCGTGTGATCCTCGCCGGTCACGCGGTCCGGCTCGGTCTTACTGATCTGCGAGTAGTAGACGCTGAGCGAGGAGGTCTCGCCCTTGCGCACCTGCCCGCCAAGGGCTTCGGCCTGACGGTAAGTCATCCAGTAGCGGCTGCTGTAGCCCATGGCGTCGCCCATGGCCCAGAGGAACAGGGTGTTGATGCCGGTATAGGCGGTGCCGCAATGGCGAAGAGGTCTGCCGCCGCCTTGGGTGGCATTCCATGGCCTTACCCAGGGCATGACGCCCTGTTCGAGCTTGGAGAGGATGAGGGCAGTGATTTCGGCGGCGATGTCGCGGCGTGCTCCTTTGCCGGCTGTCCGGCGTGAAAAGGGTTTGGCCATGATGTGATCCTTTGTCGATAATGGCCCGCGTGACGGGCGATGACGAAAAAAGGGGCAGCCCGGCCGGAGCCGAGCTGCCCGCAGGGACGCCCAGGAGAGAGCGTTATTCGGCGGCTTCGAGCGTTTCGTCGGGGTGCTCGATTTCGAAGTCGTCCTGATCGTCGCCACAGGTGTCAGCGGGATCGTCCTCCGGATCCTCGTGGTCATCGCCAGCGTGCTCGTCGTCGTCTTCGACGGGTTCGGCACCCACTATGTCGAATCGCATCGCCCCTGGCACCCAAGCCAGCGCAGCGTCCTTGATCGCCGGTTCGGTGATGGCTTCGCCGGCGAAGAGCTTCTGGCAGGCTGCGGAGACCTCCGGCTTCTTGGATGCCGCATAACGGCCCGCCAGCGTCTCACCACCGATATCGCCGAGGAGCGCGAGCAGCGTCCCCTTCGAGACCCGGTCAAAGAAGTTGGCCGAGGTCGGCCGCCACCACTGCGCAGGGTTGATCTCGAGGATTGCAGCGAGGCGCGCGTGGAGCGGGTTGGTCGTGTCGGAATAGTCCGGTTTCGCTTCGATCGAACCTGCGACCATCAGCGCCAGCCAACCGGCCTTGGCACCGTCATCGAGCGCGCGAAAGGCCTCGAAACGCGAAACCACATCGCCGGGTTCGGTCCAGCTCGTATCGAGCGCATCGCGCGCCTGTTCGATTGCGATCCGGGCCTGGGTCGGCTCGCCGTCCATACCGATTACCGGATCGTTCGGCCGCGGGGCCTTCATCGTGGTGCCGTAACGCCCGAACGCGCGGTTGCCGTCGATCATGGCGAACAGCGCGTAATCGAGCGCCAGCGCGGGGTCAGCGAGGATCGCAGCGGCGAGGATGTCACGGCGCTGCATGGCTAGCTCGTCCGACAGTCTGGCGCTCAGAGGCTTGCCGCCGGGCGCGATCTTCTCGGGCGGCGGAGTGGCACCCTTGCTGCCGCGCGATCTGGCGCCGTCGGCCTCGTCTTCAGGGCCGCGGATCGGGGTCTCGCTGAAATAGGTCGTCTCGAGCACCATCTTGCCGTCCGATGCGAGGGTCAGAAATGTCCCGATCTGCCCCTTGAGATCTTCGGGCAGCACCGTTGGCCGACGTTGCAGCTCGTTCCATTCGTCCTCGAGTGTGTCGTATTCGGCCTCGAGCGCCGCGCCCGCCTCATCGTCGACCTCGCCGCTGTCGAGTTCGTCGCCGATCTCTTCCAAACGGGTCTGGATGGCATCGGCGCGCGCCTCTTCGGCTTCGGTCATCGGGGCCTTGGGCAGGTTGACGCGGTAAAGGCCATCGGTGGCGTTGTAGATGTGCGCGGCCGCGACAGGGCGCACCCATGCCAGGCCCTGCTCTTCGCCGAGCCGCTTCGCTTCGGCTTCCATGATGGCAGCCGCCAGACCCTGCGCGATCTCGGGATCGGTCCAGCGGTCGCCATTCTCGCTGAACAGTTCGCGCTCGATCGTCCCGCCGGCTGCGACATAGGCATCCTCGCCGACGAGCTTGGCGATCGGATCGGTCGCCTTGAGGGCATCGCCGGCGATCGCACGGCGCACCTGGTCGGGCGTCGTGTAGCTGAAGGTGCCGTATTGCTCGAATACCCGGGTCTGCTTGGCCTGATCTGCCGTGGTGGCGTAGGCCTTGGCCATGTCGAGGGTGATGCGACCTTCGGCGAGTGCCTCGAAAACCGGATCGGCAAGGCCCGCGAGCCGGAGACGCCCCTCGACGAACCGCCGCGTGACCCCGAAGCGCTTGGCAACCGCGTCGAGATCGCAGCCCTCGCCGATGAAGTGCTGGAAGGCGCGGCACTCATCGGTCGGCGTCATGTTCACGCGCTGGAAGTTCTCGGCGAGCGAGGCTTCCGAAAGGGTCGCATCATCGCCTTCCAGCACCTTGCATGACACCGGCATGTCCTTGTCGATGCGGCCTTCTCCGGCGAGCAGCTGCAAGGCCTCGAGGCGCCGGCCACCGGCAAAGACAGCGTAGTGCCCGCGCGGCTTCTTGAGAGCGGTCACGCACAGGTTCTGCAGCAGACCGCGCGCCTCGATATCGCCAGCAAGCTGGGGGATATCGGTGCGGCCGGACTTGCGGACATTGCTGTCCGAGTGGCGCAGTTTCGAAAGGGCAATCATCTGTTCCATCGTCATTCTCCTGGATGTGGCCCGGTGAGAACTTCCCCGGATCCACCCCCACCACTCCCCCTCCCCTTTTCTCTTCAGGGGGTCGGGGATGTGGATGGGGCGGTAATGGGGACGTGACGTTAGGGTTTGTCGGTCTGTCAGCGAGAGGCCGGACGATCAGCGACCGTCGCTGTCAGGTGGTCAGCTTCTCGATGATGGCCTCGGCCTTTTCGGTCGGCACAAAGAGGCGGGTGCGGTATTGAATCACTTCGGTGAAGCAGCCGAGAGATTTGAACCATGCGAGCTGGCTGGCCGGTGCACCGGTGATCTCGATCCGCCACGATCCGTTGACCCTTGAACGCTTCAGTTCGCAGGGGATGGGTCGCACCAGCGCGATGCTTCCCCCTCCCTGAATAGCGCGAAGCGTCTCCGACGGGGTGAGCGGCGCCGCTGCTTCCACGCCGAGATCCTTCAGCAGTTTCCCGACGTGTTCTGGAAAGACCATGCGCCCGAGCCAGGAATTGCCTTCGGCATCGACGATCCGATTGACCGCAAGGTGGTCTGAGGGAAGCGCTGACCAGATCGGCAGCAGCAAGCCGGTGGCGATCCTGATGACCTCGGTATCGACCGTATTGGATGCTTCCTCTGCCTCGGCTGCCCATCCTTCCGCAAAGGCCACCTCGCTGCATGGCTCCCAGGCCGTTTCGAAGAGGTCGTGCTCGCGCAGGTACTCCCGGCGCGTCGGGCGCAGCAGTTCGACACGCGGCACCGAAGTACCGTCTTCCGTCATGCCAGAGCGCGCCTTGGTCCTGAGTGCAACCTTTCCGGAACGCCCGTTGCGCAGGAAGACTGCGGTGCTGTCTGATGATGCCAGCCTGAGCACGCGCTCGAGCGATACCGGATTGCGCCGTCGTGCGACCTCGATCGTCAGAAGGTGCGAGGTAGCGCCGCTCACCGGGTCGGTACGGAGCAGTGTGTCCTCAAGGATGGTCGCGGATTCGACCTGCATCGTCTCGACGCCAATATCGAGCGTGCCGGCGTCGCGGGCCGCTGCCACCCGGGTTTCGACGAGTGCGAGGAACTCATCGAAGATGACATTCTGGTGGCCGATCGGAAGCGCCAGCAGCCGGTTGAGCCAGCGCTGGATCGGCGGCAGCTCTTCCTTGATCACCCCGTCTGCATCGAGCAGCGAGAGGCCGGTGCGCTCCTCGAAGTCTGCCAGAGTGGTGCTGGTAAGCTTGCCGGCGACGAGCAGGTGGAACCACGTGACAAGTGCTGCCTTGGCATACTCGCTTTCGAGGTTGTCGGCGGGGTCGAACAGGTTCTGCCCTCCCGTCTGTCGCTGACCCCGGGTCAGAGCCCCGAGGCTGTCGAGGCGCCGTGCGATCGTCGAGGTGAACCTCAGCTCGCCCTTGCAATCGGTCGTGACAGGCCGAAACAGCGGCGCTGAGGCCTGATGGGTGCGGTGGGTCCGTCCTAGCCCCTGGATGGCACGATCGGCCCTCCAGCCCGGCTCAAGGAGCAAGTGGACGCGCTGCTGTTGGTTGGGGACATCGAGGCTCGCGTGGTAGGATCGCCCCGTGCCCCCCGCATCGGAGAAGATGAGGATGCGCTTGGTCCCGTCCATGAAGGCTGCTGCATCAGCCTGGGCCGAGCGCACGGTGCGGGTCTCGATCTTCTGGTGGCCGCCTGCCGCAGGCACGATCCGCTTGGATCGCCCGGTTACCTCGGCGACGTTGTCATGTCCGAAGCGCTCCAGGAGGGCATCGAGCGCGGCCTTGATCGGCGGCAGGGCGCAGATGTGCTCGATGAGGTCGGCCCGGGCAGCCTCGGCCTGCGGGTTGGTGACCGGGTTGCCATGCTCGTCGCTCATGGGGCGCGAATGCTGCTCGCCGGTATCGTCGGTGTAGACCTCCATCTGCCGGGTCGGGAAAGCGCGGGTGAGATAGTCGAGGCAGTATTCGAGGGGGGACAGCTCGATATCGAGCTCTGCGCGGTCCTCGGCCGAGAGTTCGCCGAGCCTGCGATTGAGGATCGACTCAGCGGTGGTGACCAGCTGGAGGACCACTGATTTGCCCTCGGCAAGATGTTGCTCGACCGCGGCGATGATCGTCGGCAGCTTCATCGACAGCAGCACCTGCCCGAAGAAGCGCTGCTTGCAGGATTCGAACCGGGAGCGGGCTGCCGCCTTCGCTCCTGAGTTCAGTGTGGTGCCGTCGAGATCATCGACAATACCGGTCAGTTCGAGCGCGGCTTCGAGGTTGCGGTGGATGATCGCCCAGGCGTCGGCATAGGTGTCATAGACGGCGATTTGCTCGGGCGTGAGTTCGTGGCGAAGGATGTCGTATTCGACACCGGCGAAGCTCAGTGCCCGGGCCATGTAGAGGCCGGTCGCCTTGAGGTCGCGCGCGACCAGCTCCATGGCGGCAATGCCGCCGGCGCGGATCTCGCTGATGAAGGCCTCGCGCGAGGCGAAGGCGGTCTCCGGACCCCAAAGTCCGAGCCTGACGGCGTAGGCCAGGTTGTTGACCTCGGAGGCTCCTGTCGCAGAGGCATAGAGCACCCGGGCCTTGGGTAGGCGGTTCTGGAGGAGAACCCCGGCAATCCCCTGCTGGGAGCCCTTCTTGGTCCCGCCAATACCCTTGCCAGAGGCGCCCTCCCCGCCTGCGACCCCGCCCATCTCGTGGGCCTCGTCAAAGGCGATAACACCGTCGAAGTCGTCGCCAGCCCAGCGGATGAGCTGTTCCAGGCGGCTGTGATCGCCGCGCGCGGAACGAAGCGTCGGATAGCTCACGAACAGCACGCCTTCATCGAGGGTGAGCAGCTCGTGGATCTTCCACCGGGAAAGCGACTGGACATCGGCGGCAAGTCCGCCAAGCGCAGCCCAGTCCCGCCGCGCGTCTTCGAGGAGCGGCTCGTTCTTCGAAATCCAGATCGCCCGGCGGCGGCCCTGCAGCCAATTGTCCAGGATCGTGGCGGCGACCTGCCTCCCCTTCCCCGCCCCGGTGCCGTCGCCAAGGAAGAAACCCTTCCGGTAGGATGCACCCTCCTCGTCGATCAGCAGCCCCACGCCTTCGGGATCGGGCCGGAATGTCCCGGGTAGCCACTGGTCCCAAGCGTGACCCGCGTAGACGACGGTTTCGAGCTGCGATGCCGATAGCAGGCGCTCGGAGACTGTGCGCTCCGGAAGGTGGGGTATGTGGTGCGGGATGGGCGCCGGGATCGAGCCCATTGCAACAGACTCAACGAGCGCCGTCGGGTGTTCGCCTGCGGTCTCGAAGGTCACCCGGCTCGGCCGGTATGGCAGGTAGACCCCGGTCTGCTCCAGCAGCGCTGCAGGCGCTTCCAGCGCGCTGTAGGCGACGGGCAGCACGTCGTTGCGCGCGGGTGCGCGGAAGATTCGCGGAGCTGCAGGCTTGGCATTGCGTGTCGCACCAAACAGCGAAATCGCCTTGGCGGGCGCTTTGGCCGGGCGCTTTTCTTCGATGAGCTCTGCCCGAGGGGGCACTTCGAGTGTGTCTACCAGTGCGGCCACGTCTTTGCGCTGAATGGTCGCTGGTGCTCGTGCCGCAGGAACCTTGTCGAGGACATACAGCCTGACCGCAATGCTGGTCCCGTGCTTGGTATACGCCTGCTCGAGGCGGATCGAGGTTCGAATTGCGACGGCCGCCAGCGTGTTGTCGAAAACCTGGCGCATCTTGGCCGAAGGCGAGAACCAGTCGGGCATGATCGCAACAATCCGGCCGCCAGCACGCAGATGAGTGATGGCGGCAGAAAGGTGGCGCATAGCAGCAAGGTGATCTGCGCCGCGTCCCAGCGAACGCGAGAACGGCGGGTTCATGATGATCAGGGAGGGTCGGGTATTGCCGCTAAGGGTGCTGACGATCGCCGCCCCGTCGTGCCCCGTCACCGTGACGTCAGGGAAGATGTCGCTGAGACGCAAGCGACGTGTTTCGTTCAACTCGTTCAGCTGCAGCTCGGCAACTGCGGGAAGCTGTGCGATGAGCAGGCCGTTTCCGGCGCTGGGCTCGAGGACGATATCCGTGGGCTGGGCATTGGCCAGCATCATGGCGACGGCAGCAAGGTCGACGGGTGTCGAAAACTGCTGCCAGTCGATTTGGTCTTCGCTGCGCACGGTCTGGGTCGGAAGCTGCGCTGCGATCTTCATTGCCTTATCGAGATCCTCCCGGCCGAACGCTTCGCGCCTGCGCGACATAAGGCTGAGAGCAAGCGCGTGCTCAAGCACTTCGAAGCTTTCACGCTGGGTCCACCGACCGGTTGCATCGCTCCCACCGAAGGCGCTGGCCATGGCCTCGTTCATGATCGCCCGCGTGATGGCGGTGCCGCTGTCGATAACGAGGGAAAGCGCACGGGCGGCAAGCTGGGCGGGTGTCTGGCGCTGCGCAGCTGCTTCGAACAGATCTGTCATGGGAGTCTCCTGGGTCAGGCTCGTCTCATCACGGACAAGCCAAACCCCTCCCCTCCCCCTCCCCTTTAACTGGGTCCGGGGACCGCCCCCCAATCAGCGTATACAGCCGGCGGCGCCATCCGGCGGACCGTCAGGCCATCGCGGGCGTGGGCCTCGGCAGCCTTGATACTGGCCCGCCGCCCTTCGTCGTCGTTGTCCTCAGCAATGATCAGCTCCTCAATCCTGTCTGGCAGCCGGAGGAGATCGAGCCGTTCGGCACCGAGGGAGGACCAGGCAGGGATGCCATGCAGTTCGGCAAAACGTGCGGCGCTCTCGAAGCCCTCGGCAAGCGCAAGGACCTTGCCGGGGCGGCGGCCCTGCCAGCTGGCGGCTTGCGGGTTTCCGATCATCAGTTTCGAGCGGTACCCTTCCCCGCCTAGCCTAAGGAAGATACGTTGAACTGCCTTGATCTCGCCCCTCTCGCGCACCCCGACCAGAAGTGCAGGTTCGAACACCGTGTTGGGCTTTCTGCCTTTTGGGCACCTCGGGTGATAACGTAAATCGTCATGGTTCTGGTTGATGCCGCGGTGGTGGCAATAGGCCTCGCCCCACGTGTTCTTGATTTCCTGCCCTTGGGACCAGAGGTTTTGGGCTATCGCGGTAGAGTTGAACGGTCGCGTAGGGCCATCGGGGAATGGGTACTGCGTCCCTGTGATGATGGTGCTTAGCGCCCGCAACACGTCAGATGGATCACATCCTGCAAAGCAATGGACGAGGATGTCGCTGTTCCCCTGCCGCAGTGACAAGCTCGGGGTCGCATCGGCATGGACAGGGCAGCGGCACATAGCAGTGTAGCCCGACCAGCTGCCGCCAAGCGCACCCACGACATCAATGAGGCGCTGTGATGGGGCTTTGGCGGTGATTGGCATGACAAATCCTTTCGAGTTCCCCCTCCCCTCCCCCCCTTCCCCTTTCGCCTGGATCTGAATTCGGGAGCGCCACGAAGACAAGGCGGAAAATTTTTCCCAATTGACTCTGTAGGTTAAGAAGGAATTCTCGGGTCTTTGAAGGAGCCCGTATATGCCTCTCCGTCTCTTCGCCGCGAGCCTGATCGGCGTAGCGCTTCACACCACTGCTTCAGCGCAGGAAGCCGAGCTGCTGCAGTTTGATGGTGCAGGTTCAAGCGACTTTGTCATCCGCGTTGGTCCATCTCCGGCACCGGTCGACAGGTCTGGGGTTGATCAGGTGTCGGACCTGGCAGGGGTGCTTGCCGCCGATTTCGCCGGGTTCGGCTCGAGGGGGCCAATCGATGCCTTTTCGAGTTCGCCCTCGATTGAAGTCCCACGCTGGATGCGCAGTGGAGTCGCCGCCTCTTCGATCATGCTTCCTGCTGCCATACGCTCGCAATCACTAGTTTATGGCTGCGGAGACACCCGATACCGGCCTCGTAGCGATCTTCCTGCGGCAACCGAGCTTCGCCGTGCGCAACACTTTCCATTGATCGCGGCCATGGCCTGCGAGGAGCATATTCCGGTGGGGCTCTTCGATGCGCTGATTTGGCAGGAAAGCCGTTACCAAGACTTTGCCCGGTCGCCTAAAGGTGCCATCGGCCTTGCCCAACTGATGCCTGGTACGGCCCGAGATCTCGGCGTCTCTGACCCCTGGGACGTAAAGGAAAATTTGCGTGGTGGGGCGCGCTACCTTCGCATGCAGATCGAAGAATTTGGCCGATATGACCTTGCGCTGGCTGCCTATAATGCGGGACCCGGACGGGTGCGCGCGACCAGGGGCATCCCGCGTATCCGTGAAACGCTCGAATATGTTCGCAACATCACGACTGCGTGGGCTTCGCAGCAACACGTTGATGCTCCTGTGTACGCGCCCAACCCCGCTTCGACTTCTGCCCGGTTTCGCCGTGCGGCGGTCGTGGATTATACGTCGAGCAACGTTGCGACGCCCAGATAGTCTGCGAACAAGATCCCCGTGAGTAAGATCACCGGCGTCCCAGAGAGATAATTGATCTGCCAGCGCAACCATAGCCTGGGAAGTGCCAAAGCCCGCCCTTTCCAGTCGCGGAATTCGAGAGCCAGAATGCCAACGTGTAGATCGTAGATTGTTTTGGCGACTGCGAGCACGGAGCAAAGCGCGACCATGACCCCCACCCCTGTGTAGAGCGAAAGCCAAGCGTTATAGGCCGCAGTACTCATGCTGACCGACTCCGAAGTTTTCGGCACGATAGCATGCAAATTTGGCCGGTGACCGCAGAAACTGTAAGGCGTGTCAGAATTCGCTTCCGTACGAAGCCTGATTGAAGACACTGAACTGATTGTCATCGGAGTTCGCGATAACCTACGCCGATGCGATGCACGGCACTTTGGCGACGCTGGAGTATGCGCTTCACCGTCAGCTCAGCATCGCCTCCGTTATCAAATGCCATTGTTATGCTCTGTCCCCTCGATCCGATTCGTCCCCAGCGCCGCTCAATAGTTGTCCATCCGAACAAGTCTGTGGCGATTCGAAGGTGATAGTCGCGGGCAATATTCCGCGAGGGGTCAATCGCCTGCCAATGCCATGATTTATCGAGAAGCTCGCACATGCCCCGGTCTTGCAGGGCTGTCGCAGGGCGATCCAATTGGAATTATGAATCACCGGACTGGCAGTGATTCAAAAATCCGATCGAGGCGGGCATCATAAACTAGGCTGGTTCAAAGGGCTTGAGAGCACCGGCATGGTTGGGTGATCTCATCAACCTAATCCAAAAAAGTTTCGAACTTCCCGTTCGTTAGAAGGGTTACAGGTAAGTTAGATCAGTTAAAGGTGGCTCGGGTCACCGCGACTCGCCGGATTCCCTTGAGAAATTGCCCGACTCCGTTCCTGTTGTGTCGACAGTCCGTTCCTGATGTTCCGTTAGGGCGTTCCTGAAGGTTCGTCCCACTGTTCCTGATGTGTCGGCAATCCCATCAACGGTGTTCCTGAAGTGTCGAAAAATGGTTCGATGGCGTTCAGGTGCGGGACGAATTGAATCATTATCGCGCTCACTTTGTTTGAAGAGCTTCAAACACGGCTTTGCACGCTGCTTCGGCAATGTGACGCGTCTGATCGACACGACACATTCGGAACGGTGGGGAGCGGCAGAAGTCGAGCCGCGGATTTTAGCCGTATCAGCGGCTCCCGGACGCAGTGGATCTGGGAACAGCGGCTCTACCTGCGGAGCTCGTGCTTGTGCTTCTCGTGATGGCGCTTCACCCACCCGATAAAGGCCCTTTGCCAGCTTGCCGGGGTTCGTGCTGGGTCGACGTTCACCCAAGCTTCGAATTCCGCATGGAGGGCATAGAGGTCCCATCCAGGGCATTGCTCCCGCAGGAAGGCGATCGTCTCGTCGGTAATGATCCCGCGCGTCGCCTTGTCGGATAGTCCTGCTACGGCAGAACGAACAAGTTCACGGGCGTCGAAGAAGAGCGGTGCTTGTTCTTGGGTTTGTTCTGCTGGACCCGCATCGGAATCGATAGCGGGCTTTCTACAATCCGTCCTAGGCGCAATTGCTTGTGGTGCTGGGGGAGGACCGGGTTGAGGAGGCACATTGTCGCAGTCGCCATCGTTCACATCCTTCAGACGTGTCATGCGGAGAAGCGGTTCACTCCCCTTCCCTTCTTCGACGTCGAGCCGATAGCCAGGCAACACATTCTTTTCTGCAAGTTTGAGTATCTCGAATTTGAAGCGTCGATACTCGCCCTCGGCACCAGATTTCTCGAAGAGTACTGGCATTGAGATTGCGAACCCCCCCTGACCAGCGCCTCCGGCATGCTTTCGGGCGACCCGGTACAGCCATCGCTCACGGCCGCCTGTGATATCGAAGTAGGCGCGGTCGATACTGAGTACGCCTCCCTTCATCATCACCCCTTCCCAAAACCAGTTTGAGAGCTCGAGCGTCATGCCGCGGCTTCGCTCGGTCTTTTCGTCCACCAGTTGTGTCCAGCCATCGAGCCAACTGAAGGTTGCCTCTCTGCGATTCTCGGCACGAATGTTGGTCTTGATCGTTGTGGACACGAGGCGGTCGAGGGCCTGTGCCAGCAGCTCGTATGCGCGCCCAGTTGTAGGCCTTCCGATTGCGCGGAGAAGGTCATAGGGCATGATATGCAGCTTGCGCGGCACATCGTTCACCCCGCGGCGTGACATGTCGGCCAGTTGGCTGGCGCAATAGATCAAAATGTCGGCATCCCAGATTGTTGCCATTCCGTAATCAGGGTTGGCGCTCACATGGACCCACAGCTTGCCGTCGGGCGCCGTGTATTCGATCGGTTTGGTCCGTTTGCGCTTTGCGAGGGAGAAGAAGGGGCGCTCCATCATCTCGCGCTGATCGCGCAGTGGCATATCCGCGAGGTAAGGCAAAAAGAGGTCGAACTGCTCGGGAACGCTCTTCTTGATTGCTTGCGTCATGGGATTCTTTCCTCCCCGCTGCGCAAATTATTCCCCGGGGAATAATTCCAACGACGATTATTCCCCGGGGAATAATCGGGTGATCGCGTGTCGCTGGTTCTCGGGGGCGGGTGGGGTGTCACCTCTGAAGCCCCCCGCCGTCGGCGGCGAGCGTTTCGAGAAGAAGTTTCACCTTTGCCAGAAGTTCGTCGTCAGATAGGCCGTGCCCAGCGTGCAGGCGCAAGGTTATGCCCTGCCGGCTTGCTCCCTGCAGACTTACCGCAGGTCGGTCGTGAGCCCCATTCAGGACGATCTCGCGGCCCTTGGTCGTCCGTTGATCAGCTGCCAGTAGTGCCTTGATCACGTCTTGAGCCGAGAGGGGGGGCTTTCCAGCCTCGCGTAGATCAGCCTGCTTGGCTGCCAAATCCCTTGCGGCGCTCTGTATTGATCGGGTTCTTTTGGGGTCGCTCAGTGCCATCGCGAGGGGGTAGGCTGGCTTCAGCTGAACGTCAGCTGGCGACGCGAACGCGGCGACAATCGTGTCGGGGATCGTTGCAACCTTGATCATCTTGGAGAGCCAGCTTTGTGAGAGCTTGAGCCGTTCGGCCATCCGAGATTGATGATTGCCGTAATGGGTCTTCAACGCAGCCGCATAGTTGCGGGCTCGCTCGAGGTCCGAAACATCCTTTCGTGCACGATTTTCGATGTCCGCGAGGCGGAATGCTGCCTCGTCATCGAGATCCGCAATCTGCGCGAGGAATTTCATGTCCGGGTACGAATTCTGGCGGAGCCACGAAATTGACCAGTGGCGACGCGTTCCGGCGATGACCTCGAACTCAAAGGTCGGATCGCCGTCGACACGACGGACAATGGCGGGAACCTTCTGGCCTCCCTCGGCGATGATCGCGTCGATCAGTTCGCGGCAATTCTCTTCGTTGAGATGGTTGTAGGATCGCGCATTGCCTGCCCAAGGGCGCACGCGAGCCGGGTCCAATGCGATCTGTGTGACCTGTCGGACCTCGCCGCTCGCCACTCGGGCGAGGGCACTTTCGCGTCCGAGAAGTGAATTTCTACGGGCCCTGTCTGCGCGCGGAGCAGGCGCGCCTCCGGGTTCGCCACCTGTCGCGTCTGCCTCCTGATTTTCGATCTCATCTGCCAGCAATGCGGTCAGATAGTCCTTTTGTTTCCTTGCCATCGTTGGTCTCTCAGTCTGCCGCCGGCGGCAGCGCAACGTGGGTTCGAGCTCGCAGTCTCGGTTTCAATGAGTTGGCCGCATCAGCCATTGACGAGAAGGCTTTCGTCGATTGCCTGGGTCCGCCCCCAGCCTTGCCTGACAAGTTGCTCTACCTGTCCGAGAGCTTCATCAAGGTTGGACCGGCATCGCTTGTGCGTCCTCGAGGTCCCAATAGGCTTCTCCAGTTCGTAGATCGTCATCATGCGCAGCGCGGCGTGGCTGATTTCTGCGCTCTCCAAGATAGGAATGGGGAGCAGGGCAGGGCCAAAGGCCTGCTCCATGATTGTCCTCACCATCTCGTGGCTCGGGTCACCGCTGTCGAACTTCGAGCACAAGAGGCGTACAAAATTGTATTCGACCGCCACCCCTGCCTCGATCAGTTGCTCGATCACCTGATCCATCATTGAAAGAAACTGTACGGTCGAGCAGAAGTCCGGCGTTGTCGCTGCGAGCGGCACGAGCAACGAGTTAGCCGCCTGCATCACTGCAAGAGAGATCGTTCCCAAAGCTGGAGGCGGATCTAGAATCACGACGTCATAATCGCGGGCCAGGTCAACAAGACCCTGCTTCAGTTTCCGAAAGCGTGCGGCAAGGACGTTTTGCCCGTCTGCACCCGATGCGGCGAGTTCGTATTCAACGTCAAAGAGTTCCAGATTTGACGGGATGAGGTCGACATTTGGCCAAGGGGTGCTCTTGACCGCATAAAGGAGGTCCGCCTGCGTCGGGTCAATCGAGAGATACGGGTAGAGAGTTTCATCCCTCGTGATGTTGAAATGAGGATTGAACCCAAAGAGCGTGGTTGTCGTTGCTTGACTGTCGCAGTCGACGACCAGGACGCGGTAGCCTTGAACTGCGAAGTAATGCGCTAAGTGTGTTGTGACCGTGGATTTGCCGACACCGCCCTTGAAATTCTGGACGGCGATCATGGCAGGCGTGTCTTTGGCGCTGCGGGCAGGGCTCGCGTCGAGCACTTGCCGCATTTGCTGGATGTCCTCGATCGTGTACCCGATCCGCCTTCCGTTCTCACCCGACGGGGGAGGGGGCAGTCGTCCATCCTCCTCGGCCATTCGGATCCTGTTGGTTGAACAGCCAAGCAGTTGAGCTGTTTCCGCAATTCCGAACCTGATATGAAGACCCTTACGGCTGTCAGGCAGAAATGCCTTGCGTCGGAGTCGTTCAATCATCCGTTCGCCAGCCTCCGCAAGATCGCCGATCTGGCTCACGATTGAATCAGAATATGCCATTCGGAAGGGTCCTTGAAGGTTTTGAGCGAACTGAATAGTTGAAAACCTTCAATTCGGCAAGCATGTGTCAGAGAACCTTCAAAGGTAGGTTAGTGGCGCTCGGTGTCAGCTCCTGATTATCCAAGATTCTCGGATCTCGGTACTTCCACAAGGCGGGTTAGGGCCGGCATTATCGCGGCGAATCGGCCTGTGACGTCCGACCCAGCTTGGCCTGCGACGATGCTGATTGTTTGTTCGGAGAACGCGGCAAAGAGTGCTCTTTGTTCGGGCGAAATGTCGTCCTTCGTCAGCGTCAGAAGCTCCTGTACGAAGCTCATCGATGCATGGCAGACCTGTTTGAAGATGGGGTCGAAGTAGAGCATGCCTTCGCCTGCAACTTCGATCGCAATGAACAACCGAGCTCGGTCCATCTCGAACAGGTCAATCAACTGGTGCCGAAAGTTCGCACATATGTTGGCTCGGCCATTCTTGACCTTGCTGACCAGGCTCATTCCCTTGCCGGTCGCTAGGGCTACCTCTCTGTTGGTCATCCCGTTGCGCCGCCACGCCTCGGTCAGCACGATTCGGTACTGCTCGAAGCGAGCGGCCCTGCGTTCTTCGTTAAGGACATTCTGCATAAGCCTTGGACCCCTTAACCGAATAGTAACTTAGGGCCTAGGCGCATTGTCAAGTATTAATATTTGGGATGATGGCAAATTGGATTCATCTCATCCGGTAGTGAGCATCCTCACTGCTGCGGAAATTTCATTCAGTTTCAAAGAGAGGAAGGAAATTTTTTCCTATGAGGGAGAATCTACGTCCATCGGGATGGAGAATTTCTCCTCAGCCTAGGAATGAAATTCTCAAGATAAGGAAAATAATTCGTCCCTAGACGAAAATCTCTCCTCTGCGGAGCAACCCGTTTGACAAGTTGCGACGAATTGAGTGGCAGTCAAAGAAATTTGGCTTGAAGCATAGGCTGGTGTCCCGTTTGCTTTCTCAGGTTCCGTAATCCCGCGGGGCCGTACAACGGGGAACTGCAATGAATGCACTCTCGATGAAGCAGGGTCTGTCGCCGAACACGATCCTCATGGCGCTGGCGGTCTTCGCCATCGTCTCGCTGCTGACCATGGGCGCTGCCTATGCCGGTGCCGATGCCACCTTCAATACCGCGCTGACCACCTTCACGAACTTCCTCGAAGGTTCGGGCGGTCGGATCATCACCGTGATGAGCCTTGCCGGCGGCCTCGTCGCCCTCGGTTCGGGTCGTTTCAGCCTCGCCCAGGTCGCCGTTCCGGTCGCCGTGGGCGTGGGTGCCGGCACCGGCGTTCCGATCGTCACCTCGACCGTCACCGCGACGATCTGAGGCGGCGTGCAACCTAGGGGAGGGCGGTAAGTCATGGACCGGTACAGCATTCCTTCGCATCTCGACGACCCGGAGCTGATCGGCTTCTGGACGCTGGATGAGTTCCTCGCGATGGCGGTTCCGTTCATCTGGGGCATTCTCACGCAGCACGTCGTGATCGGATTGGTGCTGGCGGTGTTTGGATGGTGGGGCTTTAGGAAGCTCAAAGCCGGCCGGGCCACATCGTGGGTGTTCCACATGGCCTACTGGTACCTGCCGTCAAGCTTCACTGGTCTGAAGGCGACGCCGCCCTCCCATCTTCGCATGATGGTGGGCTGATATGGATCATTCCTACGGACTGGCGCAATCGCAGCGGGTGCTCAAGCAGCGCAACATGCTGGGTGTTACCGCGCTGTCGCTCGCGGCCCTCCTGGTGCTGCTTCTGATCTTTGGTTTCACACGTGACCGCGAGATCGTGCTGCAACCGGTTCTCCGCAGCCCGTTGACGATATCCTCGAGCGGCGTCTCGGAGGACTATCTCGAGATGGTGACGCGCGATACCGCGCTCATCGCGCTCAATCGCAGTCCCGAGAACCTCAACTACTGGATGGAATCGATCCTCGAGATCGCGGCGCCCGAGGCCCATGGGGCGCTCAAGCGTGACCTCATGAAGGTCATCAAGGAGCAGGGCAATTCGAGCATCAGCCAGTACTTCACGATCGGCGCAATCCGTGTCGATCCCGACACCCTGACATCGGAGGTGTCGGGCACGCTTCACACGGTCGTTGGATCGAAGGCCGTCACGGCCGAGCACAAGCGCTTTCGCTTCACCTGGAAGTATTCGGGGCTGTCTCTGCAGCTCGTTGGCTTCGGCATGATCTCGAAGGTCGAAGGTCAGGAACAAGGGGAAGGGGCATGATCACGCCTTTTGCATTCGGGCTCCTGGCAAGCGGCACTGCTCTCGCGGCTCGCCCGCTTTGTCTGAGCAGTCGCACCATCGGCGCAGGCCTGCTTGTCGCAGGCACTCTCCTGATGGCCTCACCGGCGCTCGCAGACGAGACGCTCCTTGCAACCGACAACAGTGAAGTGGCCTGCACGATCTCCAAATCGGGTCTCACGCGGGTCAGCCTCAAGGATGATCGTTTTGCCAGTGTCTCGAAGCTGACCACCGGCAATGAGGTCGACGATTTCACGGTGGTAAATGAGCCCACGCGCGGCGACATTTACATCTCTGTTCCCGAGGGCTTTACCAAGAACGAGGTCTCGTTCTTCGGTACGACGGCCAAGGGCTTTGTCTACAAGTTTGCCTGCCGCCTTGAGGGCGAGCGTGCTCATCAGGTATTCGTCGAGAACCGCGACATCCTGGGCGAGCAACCTGCCGAACTCGCGCGCGCGCTCTCGCCGCAGGAAACCTCAGCGTCCCTCATTCAGGCGATGTACCAGTCCCAGGCGATGGACGGATTCGAGATCCGCCAACCGTCGATGAACCCGGTGATGGTTGGTCCTCTCAAGGTTCAGATGATCACCGAATATCGCGGTCTCAATCTGGTCGGCCGTGTGCTCAGGATCGAGAACACCGGCAAGGAACCTGCAGTTCTGAACGAGCAGACCATCGCGCCGAGCAATGCGGTCGCGGTCAGTGTTGCCAAGACCGCACTCGCCCGCGGCGAAGTCACCACAGCCTACATCATCACGCCATCGGGCCAGATCGCGGCCAGCACCGTGGGAGGACGTCCATGAACTTCACCAATCCCTTCAAGCGCAAGCCGAAGCAGCTCGATG
>Ga0209278_1000514_pt1 | contig 29333 bp, 22 predicted proteins | sample JI81BgreenDNA_FD_187504 | JGI IMG/M metagenome (GOLD analysis project Ga0209278, IMG submission 187504) | Wastewater effluent complex algal communities from Wisconsin, to seasonally profile nutrient transformation and Carbon sequestration -... | ecosystem: Engineered > WWTP > Effluent > Algae...
GGCAAGAGCGATCGGTGCGATCGGGGCGACTCCCCAAACGATCGCCCAAACCCCTGCAAATGCGCCTGCCGCACTCACAAAAGTGCTAACAGAAATTGACGCCGCCGCCAACCGGCGCGATGTCAAAGCAGTGATGGCATTTTACAGCCCGAATTTCACTCATTCTGATGGCTTAAACAGCCGCATCATGGAAAAAGCCCTCACCCAACTCTGGGATCGATATCCGAGTTTAAATTACCGCACCGAGATCAAATCTTGGAAAATCGAAGGTAGCGCGACTATTGCAGAAACCATAACTACAATTGCCGGCACTCAAAAAAAGGATGGCAGAGAATTAACTCTCAAAGCTACCATCCGTTCCCAGCAGCGCTTTGAAGGCGAAAAAATAGTTAGTCAAGAGATTTTAGCAGAACAAACTCAGCTTAGTTCTGGCAATAATCCTCCCACAATAGAAGTAAATTTGCCAGAGCAAGTTAAGGTAGGCGAAGATTACTATTTTGATGCCATTGTACGAGAGCCGATCGGCGATGATATTTTAATAGGGACTGTTTTGGAGGAACCCATTACCGAAAAAACCTTTTTCAATCCCTCAGAAGTCGAGCTAGAGTTGCTAAATGCCGGGGGAATTTTTAAAGTAGGTAAAGCTCCAGCTACGCCAGAAAATCGGTTGGTTTCAGCAGTTTTGATGCGACAAGGTGGAATTGCAACAGTTAGTGTACGATTGCGGGTTGTCAAGTAATAAAATAGGTGTTATGGGTTATACCATTTTAGATTTTAGATTTTAGATTTTAGATTTTAGATGGGGAATAACTTATGAATTAAATGTTTGGAGCGCTGGTCTACAGTTGCATTTTTTAGGGGATGGTATTATTTGGGTAATTTTAGTAGTGGCGAGTTCAAGAAAATCTTGAAGAGAAAGGAATGAATCCCTAAAGTCGTCACTACAATAATTATGTTGAATTGACAGTATGAAATATCCAAACCCTTATCTCATTAGTCATTCCCAATTCCCAAATCTAAAATCTAAAATCTAAAATCTAAAATCGTATGATTTCTCTCCAAAACCAAATTGTTTTCATTACAGGTGCGAGTAGCGGTATCGGAGCAGCCTGTGCCAAAATATTCGCCAAAGGTGGAGCCAAACTAATTTTAGCAGCCCGCCGTCTTGAAAAGCTCGATCGACTGGCAAACGAACTTGTAGAAACAAAATCCATCGCATCGGCGAACGAGATTTATTTACTAGAATTGGACGTGCGATCTCGCCCGCAAGTCGAATCGGCGATAGCTGCGCTTCCCGATGCCTGGAAAAACATCGATATTCTCATTAACAATGCGGGATTGAGCCGCGGTTTAGACAAACTACAGGAAGGCAGCTTTCAAGATTGGGAAGAAATGATTGATACCAATGTAAAAGGTTTACTTTACATGACTCGCTCGATCGTACCGGGAATGGTAAGCCGCGGCCGCGGCCACGTAGTGAATATCGGCTCAATAGCCGGCCGCCAAGCTTATCCCAAAGGCAATGTTTATTGCGCTTCCAAAGCAGCAGTGAGAGCTATTTCTGAAGGGCTCAAACAAGACCTTTTGGGAACAGCAGTGCGGGTGACAGAAATAGAGCCTGGTTTGGTGGAAACAGAATTTAGCAATGTCCGGTTTCACGGCGATGCAGAAAAAGCAAAAAATGTCTATCAAGGATTGACACCGCTGACTGCGGACGATGTAGCCGATGTCGTGTATTTTTGCGCGACGCGATCGCCCCACGTCAATATTAGCGAAATCTTGCTAGTTCCGACAGACCAAGCTAGTGCAACTCTGGTTCACCGAAAAGAGTTTTGAGTTTTTAGTGGTAAGTGTCCGGATTGCGCTCGAATTCTCAGGAAGCTTAATTGGTAGATGCACCCTGATTAATTAACTCCCGACCAATTTTGGCCGGGTTTTTTTTGTCGATCGCCCGCCCTAGCCAGAAATTCTCCTAAATTCTGCCAAAGTGTCCTGAAAAGGTGCACATCGGGCGGGAGATTAAATTAGTAGATGCACCCTGATTAAATAACTCCCGACCAATTTTGGTTTGGGGTTTTTTTTTGCGGTATCGAGGGTGATGCTGAATAAAGTTTGAGGTTGTCCGGATGGCGCTCGAATTCTCAGGAAGCTTAATTGGTAGATGCACCCTGATTAATTAACTCCCCGCCAATTTTGGTTTGGGGTTTTTTTTTGCGATATCGACGGTGATGCTGAATAAAGTTTGAGGTTGTCCGGATTGCGCTGGAATTCTCAGGAAGCTTAATTGGTAGATGCACCCTGATTAATTAACTCCCCGCCAATTCTGGTTTGGGGTTTTTTTTTGCCGATCGCACCCCAAACCACGAATTTCCCAAAATTTTCCCAAACTGTCCCGAACAGGTGCACCTCGAACCGGAGACTAAATTAGTAGATGCACCCTGATTAATTAACTCCCGACCAATTTTGGCCGGGTTTTTTTTGGCGATCGCACCCCAAACCACGAATTTCCCCAAATTTTCCCAAAATGTCCCGAACAGGTGCACCTCGAACCGGAGACTAAATTAGTAGATGCACCCTGATTAATTAACTCCCGACCAATTTTGGCCGGGTTTTTTTTGTCGTAAGCTGCTACGCATCTAAATTGAGTACAGAGACGGGCAAGATGCCCGTCCCACAATAATTGTAGAAAAATTGACTGTCAAATTAGATGCACAGCAGCTTATTACAGCCAAAATCGCTAATTATCAAAAATTTTCTCAAACTGTCCCGAACAGGTGCACCTCGAACCGGAGACTAAATTAGTAGATGCACCCTGATTAATTAACTCCCGACCAATTTTGGCCGGGTTTTTTTTGGGCGATCGCACCCCAAACCACAAATTTTCCCAAAGTTTCCCAAACAGTCCGGAACAGGTGCACCTCGAACCGGAGACTAAATTAGTAGATGCACCCTGATTAATTAACTCCCGACCAATTTTGGCCGGGTTTTTTTTTCGTATTGCAGTCAAAACCACAAAATTTCAATAAATCAATAATTATCCGCGTTAATCTGCGTACATCGGCGGTTAAAAATCAAATTGATCCCGAACATCGTCCTAGCCACTGGAAAGTAAATAAAGATGCACCCTGATTAATAAACCCCAGCCAATTTTGGCCGGGGTTTTTTTTGCTCGAAAGCTGGATTAGTCGATCGACCTACAACACATCAAAAGACTGCACCTCAAGCACCGGGCCGATCATAGCAAAAGTCATCACATCCTTGCGGACTTCACCTTTGACACTGACTTTCAAATCAGCTTTTTTCAACTCAGAAGGAGCATTCTTAAGTTCGTAAGTTTCCCCATCTTCGCCAACCAAAGCCCAAGTGCCCGGGCCTAATCCTTTGCGTTCAATTTTGCCTTTGACAGTAATACTCATGCCGATCGCACCTCTGTTTTAATTGCTAAACGCGCCAGTCCGAAACACAGAAAAGCATTGACAATCAAGAATGTTTGTGATAATAAACCTGTGCCCAATCCCCAGACTGCGGGAGACACAAAAGCATTCACCGCTAAACTGCTAGCAAAGCCGATCGAAATGGCGATCGCGATCCACTTCCACTGTTGATGTCCCAACAGCAAAGCAATCAAAATCCCAGGAATCAAAACGCTAGCAAAAAAGGGATTCAGCATACTGCTGCCAGTAATTGCACCGCCGAGTTCGGGAATAGAACTGCCCATCACCCGCATCGGCCACTGCGGCAAGTCAAATACAAACAAGTTCCGCAGGAAAAAGAACCCAGAACTACCAGCAATCAAGCCACCGGAAAAGCCCCAAGTCCAGGCGAAGGGGAAATAATTCCGCATCAAGAAAGCCAGCAGGTAAGAACCGAGCACCATTGCAATTTTAGGCAACAGGGCGACTGCGCCGCCGTCAATCCAAAAGCGGGGGTTGAGATAGCCGTTATCGCGCAGCCAGCGGAAAAAATCGCGGAAGTTGATTTGTCCGCGCTGGGCTAGCTGAACTGCGGCGGCTGCGTCTAGATGTCCTGAACCAAAATGGTTTAACGGATCTTCAGTGACACTTCGCGACGACTGCAAGAGTACGCTGCGAATTTCGTTTGGTTCTGTGATACCGGAAGCCTTGACAAGGGCTGCAACGGCTGCAACGTGGGGAGAAGCCATGCTAGTGCCTTGGTAGCCTTCAAAGACTTCGGCGCCGGTTTCCGGGTCGATCGTACTTTGTAGGATTTTGCCCATTTCAGAACCGCCGGGGGCTGCAATGTCAACCCCTGCGCCGAAATTGGAGTAAGAGGCTTTTTCGTCGTCGGGGCCGAGGGCGGAAACGCCGATGACGTGGGGATAGCGGGCGGGATAGGAAGCGGAACTGTCGCCGGAGTTGCCGGCGGCTGCGATGATGACAACGCCTTTAGAGTGGGCGTAGTCGATCGCCTCGGACATTAACTGACTTTCACCGCCGCCACCGAGACTCATGTTGATAACATCGGCGCCGTTGTCAGCAGCAAATTTAATTGCTTCGGCGATGTCGGAAACCGTGCCGCCACCGCTGCCGCTTAACACTTTTAGCGGCATTAAAGCTGCTTCGTAGGCGATGCCCGCAACGCCGTAATTGTTGTTAGTTGATTGGGCGACAGTACCTGCGACGTGAGTACCGTGGCCGTTGTCATCGTAGGCTTCGGCGCGATCGTTTACAAAGTCGTAGCCCGGTACAAATTTGGTTTCTTTTAAGTCAGCGACTGGAGTAATACCCGTGTCAATTATCGCTACTGTTGTGCCGCTGCCTTTGGTTTCGTTCCAGGCAGATTCTACATTGATACTGCGGAGATTCCACTGCTTGGTATACATGGGGTCGTTGGGAATCTCGAAAGCGCTGTAGACGTAGTTCGGTTCAATGTATTCGGTATCTTTAGCCAAATTTGATTTTCTCAGGGCGTTTAGCAAAGTGCGATCGCCCTTAACTACATATACATTGTCTGCCGCTGAGAATTCGCTGTTGAGTTGCGGTGCGACTTGGTACTGTTGGGCGATCGCATTTACTTCTTTCGCAATCTCAGCAGCACCCAAATCTTCGCGGAAATCCAGCACAATCGAGTCGTAAGTGCCTTGAGTAGCAAGTCCTGGGAAATTAGAAATCGCCCAGCCGAGCCCGATTAAAAATAAGCACAGAAGGAAAAACTTTTTCATTGCCGATCGTCCGTTTAGGGAAGGCGTGTTCACCACAATAACCCAATTTTCACTGCCCGCGCCAGTTTTCCTTGCTGTGGCTTGTGGATATCTCGCACGCGGGCGTTTGGTATTTTTCGGCTGTGGCTGTTGCTCGATCAAAAATTGCTCTAATTTCTAGTTTAAATTGCAGAGCAAGTTTTAGGAGTTCAATTAATTGTATCATTAGAGAAGATGAGAAACAGAACAAGCGAGTATTTTCAACAAGGGTATTGCATGGAAAGAGGTTTAATGTGGCTGCCCCTGCTGGCAATCTTTATCGGGCTGGCTTGGGCAGGGTGGAACGAGTATCAAAAGCTGGAAGCGTATCGCGTCTGGGCAGAACAATTCGCTAAAGCCAAGTACGATATTTATGCTGTACTCGGTCAGCAAGAAGACTGTTTAACTTGGGGAAAACCTACTCGCAGCGGGCCTGTAAATTTGCAAACTTTTTCTTTAAAAGACGTGCAGTCGCTGCGGTTGTTAGTCAACTCTCAGGCAGTTGATTTAGAGTCGCCGCCGAATTCGGGAAGTCCAATCGCCCTCGAATTTTTGTTGAAAGATGCTGCTGCGGTGCAGGTTCCTTTTACAGAAATTCCTCTAGCGACTAAATGGGGAAAACACTTACAGCAAGAATTGCAGCGCTTTAGGTAAAAACACTCTCCGGCGGGGCAGTGTATGGGGAGCATCTCAATGAAAGCAACCAAGCCCAAAATTGGAGTTTGGAGGCAGGAGTTTGGAGGCAGGAGGCAGAAGAAAACAGGAAGAAGGAAGGAGCCAGAAGAAGTATTTTTCCAAATATAAGATGCTCCCAGCGTATTAGATATGAACTCGGCTACTTGAAGTTACAAAAGTCTGTAAAACTGGTAGTAGAAATAGAAGTTACGCACCAAATCCTTTGAACTGCCATCTATAGGGGTAAAGTACGCACTGATCGCCCGGAGGACATGAGTTATTACAGTAAGTAGTAGGAGTAGTGTTCCCGTGCTTAGCCCGCTCGTGTTCCGTGCGTACCTTACAGTTCAAGTTATTGACCCCCTCGCATCCAGGATACCCGCCACGTGATTCATCCGTCCAGAAATAAAAAACCTGTATCCGATGAAAATTGGCGAACGTATTTATCTGTGGGGTCAATGCTTTAATCTAAAATCTAAAATCTAAAATCTAAAATCGATTGACCCGCGCGTCCTAAAACAGCTAAATTGCCAGCCCCCCAATCTGCGGAATGCAAACACAAGAATTTTTACAGCGCTATCAACAGGGAGAGCGCAACTTTGGTCACATTGACCTTAGCGGCGCTAGTTTAAGCGGTGTTAACCTGCGAGAAATAGACCTCACTGGTGCTAACTTGACCGGTGCTAATTTGAGCTGGTCTTTTTTGAGCAATGCCAAGTTGATAGGGGCTTGTTTGCGGCGCGCGGATCTCCGCAGTGTGGGGCTGGCTGGGGCGAATCTGAGCGGGGCAAATTTGAGCGGGGCAAATCTTGCTAAAGCGGATTTGCGCCTTGCTTGTTTGGAAGCCGCAGAACTCAATTGGGCCGCGTTCCCCGAAGCGGATTTGGGCGGTGCTAATCTTCAAGGAGTTAAATCTGACCAAATTAATTTGGCTGGGGCTAAACTCGACGGCGCGAAGTTGATGGAGGCGGAATTGATGGAGGCGAATCTCAACCGCGCCAGTCTTGTTGGTGCTAATTTAACGGGTGCTAATTTGCGGGAAGCGCATTTGGTGGAAGCGAATTTGCGATCGGCAATTTTGAGCGGTGTAAATTTGATTGAAGCTGACTTGAATGGCGCTCAAATGCGATCGGCAAATCTGACGGGCGCTGACTTGCACCGAGCTGTGCTGGCGGGGGCGGATTTGACTGAGGCGGTGCTGGATAACGCTGATTTGAGTCGAGCTAATCTGGCGGGTTCTTATTTATTGAAAGCGAGTTTTAAGAAGGCGCTTTTGCTGCGAGCTAACCTGCAAGGAGTGTATTTACTGCGAGCTGATTTGAGCGAAGCTAATTTGCGAAGTGCTGATTTGCGGAAAGCTGATTTGAGTGGCGCTTATTTGATGGATGCGATGTTGAGTGAGGCGGATTTAAGAGAAGCTTGTTTGATTGAGTGCCGTTTGATTCGGACGAATTTGGAGGGGGCGCAGCTTACGGGTTGCTGCATTCAAAATTGGCAAGTTCAAGATGTCGATCTGTCGAGAGTTGACTGCAGCTATGTTTTTACTGAGTTTGATTATACTGCCAAAGTTGCGGCCAATCGCTTTCCGGTCGATCGCGATTTTGAGTCGGGGGAATTGGGGCGGCAGCATCAAGAGGACAGTTCTATTGTCAAGGTGTGTTTTGATGAATCTCCTAATTGGGAGGCTTTGGTTTTTACGCTGCGTCGGGTGGAGTTGGAAAGCCACGAACTCAAATTCAACGTTCAATTTTTTGATTCTGCGGGAGAACAAAGTTTACTGCGGCTGAGCGCGAACCGTTTGGTAAACGGCAAGATTTTGGGCGATCGCATTTTGGAGCTTTATCCAGATATGTTGGAAAAGGTTTTAGCCAAAGGTGCTGAAATTTTGAGTTTGCTCGACTTGGCTGTTCCTAGTAACAATGCGGAGGCGAGTCACAAGGAGGCTTTGCTCAGAAGACAGGAAATCTACCAGCGAATGGTGCGCCAAATTTCGTTTATTTTGATGTCTCAGACGCCGGATAAATTCTCCGAAAGCGTGCAGCGGCTGTTGGATTATTTGAAGCAGCAAGGTATCCCGACAGAGCAGATTCAAAAGAAAGTCATCAGTCAGGCGATCGTGCAGCGGGCTAAGCAAGACCCGGTGTTTCGCGAACAGTTGCTCGCGTGGGAGAAAACGGCGTCCGATCGCGTTCGCGGTTCGATGATGGGGGAAGCGGTGCGGTTTGCGATCGCTCTTTTGCTCAATTATTAACAGTTAATTGTGAACACTTAAAGCCGGAGAGCGACTAATACCCGCACTTGCTCGTCGGTGTCGGAAACTGCAAGCTTCGTGCAGCAGACTAAGCAATACCAAGCTTTTCGGGAACAGTTGCTTATGTGGGAGAAAACGGCTTCGGAGTGCGATCGATCGCTGTTCGGTAATGGGGGAAGCGGTGCGGTATGCGATCGACCTTTTGTGGGAATGAATAGGCATCCACCAACTAATCTCGTAGTTTAACAGTAAAATTACCCTGCCGTTTCACAACCCGTTAATCTTTGGTTGATTCAATATCTTGGATACTCAACAAATCGATCAATGGCTTAAGATCGAGATACATTGTGCGGTAAGGCACAGATGGTGGTAACGACTCATTAGGATCGACAAATTGAAAACCAAACTTCTCGTAAAAGCCAGATGCGTCATAGGGAGGAATAGTATCCGGGTCATAAAGTGCGTCAACGGTCATAAAGCGCACACCAACCGTAGGTGAAACTTCCGCTGCAACGTACTCTACTGCCCATTCAACCAGACGGCGACCTGCTCCTTTGGCACGTCTATCTACCGCTAGTAAACCAATCTTGATGGCTGGAAACGATCGATACTGAACGCCTTCGTCAAGCAGGATTGATTCATCAACTTCCAGTTTATCTGCCAGTAGGGTGATGTAACCTGCCAAACTGTCTTCACAGCGTAAAATCCAGCATTGACTAATATGAGCGTCTATCTCTCGCTGAATCCGTCCTTGTCGCCAGTAGGTGACAAACTCACCGCGCAGACAGCGAAACCCCTGACCAGAAATAGCAAGAGCGGAGGTCAACTGCTCGACAGCCAAGTCGGAAAAATCAACTCCAGCAAACTTACTACTTGGTGGCATTGGCAGTTGTCTGACGATGGCGACGAGCGGCGATCCTTTTAGCTAAAGCCAAAGCAGCTTCATTTGCAACATAACCACCACTCTTAAGGGCATGGGCAAGTTTCTGAACTTCGCTACCTGAGATTGGTTTGGAAACTGTATGGAGTGGGTACTTCATTACTAAATCCGATTAACTAATTCTATTGTAACAGATCGCTAATTGTGCAAGCATCGCTCTCCCTGCCAAGACAACCTAATGAATGTCGATCCGGGCTGACATAAAAACTCCTTCTTTAATACCTGTTTCACTATCCCAATCAGTTTCCAATATAACGTTAGAGACTTGTACTTGCCAACCAACAAACTGTAATGTATCACCAACACGAGGAATTATTGGTAGCCATACATACCATGCTCCTTCACCTTTTTTGTTGTTTTCAACTGCGGTGCCCGTAATAGCCTGGATCTCACTAAAAAAAACATTAGGATACTTAACCGATAAGTTATTAGTTTTTTTTAGCCTCTCGCCTTCACTCTCAGGATAATTTGCGATTTCACATAAATACCATTGTGTCTGCATAGTGGAAACTCCTACTCTATATCCATCAGTATTTTACTTAAACATTGCAACCTACAGATAACTTTCTGGTTGCTTTCCCGACCATGAATTATTTCGGTTTACCAGTCTTGGCTGCGTAGCCGGCGACCCGCTAAGGCCCGCACTTGCTCTTCTGCGTCGGAAACTGCAAGCGATCGCAACAAGGGCACAACTCCCGGATTTTCGGGATAATGTTCGATAATAGCTTCGAGTGCTGTAAATCTGGGATTGTAAGGAAAAGAACCGTTTTGATTGTCAGGATCGCTCAAAGTTCGATCGCGCAAAAACTCAAACATTCCCGGCTCATCTTTCCATCCCCGCATTAACTCTACCAGGGCGATCGCCCGCACCTGCGAATCTTGATCTTTTTGAGCTCTAATTTTCAGCCACTCGAAAGTTTGAGACTGATTTGTCCACCCGCGCGCTAACTTTTGCAAAGCGATTTGCCTGACAGCGGGACTCTCATCGCCCTCTGCTTTAGCCTCCAGCAGCATCCAAGTTTCAGGATTGTCTGGCCAGTTGTAAGCGAGTTCAAGCACCGCCGCTTCCCGCACTAGCGCTTCCCCAGAATCGAGCTGAATTTTCAGCCAAGACAAGGTTTCCGGGGCGTCGGGCCACCCCCGCACGATCGATCGCACCAGCACGCTCAGCAGGTGAGAATCATGCTCATACTCGACCCGGCTTTTGAGGAAAGGCAGCGTCTCGCCCCGATGAGACCAGCGTTTTGCGATCTCTGCCACCGCAGTTTCTCGGACGTTCAGGTGTCTGTCAGACGCGGCGAGATTTTGCAACCAGCCAAAGATTTCGAGACTGCCTGATGCCAGTGCGGCGACAGCCTCCACTACTACTTGCCGCACAGTCCAGTAATCCTCGGAATCAGCTATTTTTTGCAGCAGGGGCAGGGTTTCTGGGTGATCGGGCCAACCTGCGGCTATCTGTTGTAGGGCTATTTCTCGCAGGTCGGCGTCGCGATCGCCCAATGCTATATTTTTCAAAAAAGTCAGAGTTTCGGGGTTCCCTGGCCAGCCAGAGGCTATTGCTTGCACTGCTGAGCGCCGGACGCTGGAACTCGCGTCGGACTCGGCTTTAGTCTTCAGCAGCGGGTAAATGTCTGGTTCGTCGGGCCAGTGCGAGGCCAATTCTTCTAAGGCTGCTGTCCGCACTTCTTTACTGCTGTCAGATTCGGCTAGGGTTTTCAGCAGCAGGCAAACGTCGGCTGCGGCGGGCCAGCCCGCTGCCAACTCCCGCACCGCTACGGTTCGCAGGATAGAACTTCCTGTCTGGGCAAGGTTTTTGAGCAGGGAGGCCGTGCCTAAAAGGCTGTGCCAACCTCTGGCTATTTCTTGCCACGCACAGACTCGCACTCCCAAATTTTCGTCGGATTCGGCGGCGGTTCTCAGCAGCAGCAAGGTATCTGTGCGATCGGGCCAATTAGAGGCCAACTGTTCGAGTGCTGCGGTGCGGACTGCGGGACTTTGATCTGACATAGCCAGGGCACTCAGCAGCGGCAAGGTATCGCTCGTGTCGGGCCAACCACAAGCCATTTCTCGCGCACAGGTCGATCGCACTGCCCAGCTTGGATCTGATTTGGCGAGGTTTTTGAGCATCAGGTAAATTTCTGGCTGATCTGGCCAACCACGGGCTATTGCTTCGACTGCTGTGGATCGGACTTCGCCACAGTCGGTGGAGTGAGCGAGTATTTTCAGCCAGGGCAGGGTTTGCGGGTCGTTTTTCCAAGTTTGGGCGATCGCTGCGATCGATCGATTGCGAATTTGATAAGTTTCCTGCAATTCTTGAGCGCTTTGATAAAGAATCAGGAAACCCGTACCGTATTGCGATAACTTTTTTAAAGCGTTTAACAGTTTTTTGGCAGTTTTTTTATTAATATCATTTTCAACTTTTAACAAGCATTGCGCTGCTAAAAACAAATTAATAAATTTTTCTTGTTGACCGTTCTGATCTGTGAGATATTCTATAATTTGGCTCGCTGTTTCTTTGTCGAGCTTAGCTGCAATTTCTCTGAGGACTTCGTGCAAAGATTCGTCCCGCCAGTGCTGGCCGAAAACTTGTATGTTGAGTTCGCCCCAAGTCAGTTGACCGATTTTGAGTTGGGCATGGATTAACTCTGCTACAATCTGGGGATTATTTTCGGAAACAAGTTTTTTTAACAACATACCGATACCCTGCCCCTTAAGTTTGTTTGCATTGACCATCCTCGCATCAGCTCGGATATTAATTGAGATTTTTTTGAGCGAGCGTGGAGTATGGAGCCAATCGACTCTATTTTATACGAAAAATACTGAGTCGGGAGGGCCCTAATGCAAAATCCGCCAGCACCCACAGAAATGTTAGGTGGTGGCGGATGGCGATCGAACAATTAAGCCGCTGAATCTAACTAACAGCTACTTGGACGCGATCGGCTACAACCCGAACCGCAAAAGTAGGAATCTTTACCGTTTCATCATCCAGACATTGCCCGGTAGTCAGACTAAAGTTTTGTTTGTAAATGGGAGAAGCAACTTTGAGAGTGCCGTTGCGATCGCCCACAATTCCCCGCGACAAAACAAAAGCTTTGCTAAACGGGTCATAATTGCTAAGCGCATAAACTTCATCCCCGTTTCCCACTCGGAAAATTGCCACTTGTTCGCCTTTAACTAAAGCGCAAACTCCAGTATAAGGGGCGATCGCATCCAGAGAACACACATCTACCCAAGTAGTCACAGTATCCGAAACTTGTAATGATTGAACCATTTTCTTTTCCTGTTATTTTACTTCAATCTCGTTCCCAGTCTCCGGCTGGGAACGTAGGTTTCGAGGCTCTGCCTCGCCTCGCGGAAGGAGGCTCTGGCTTACGGTTAGAGGAGGCAGAGCCTCCGGGACTTCATTCCCAGGCTCTGCCTGGGAACGAGATTAATTTACTTCAATCTAGTGTTCTTGTTCCCCCCTTATTAAGGGGGGCTAGGGGGGATCTCCGGGTTTCCTAGGCTCTGCTTGGAAACCCGATTATATGGGTTATTCCGAAACTCCAGCCAGAGCCTTTTCATGTTCGTTAGCCGGCCGCGTTTGTCCCCGTTCCGCAACACGAACAATACTCGGATCGGGCAAATCGGAATTCACAAAATGCTGGAATCGCTGCACCTTTTGTGGGTCTTCAATCGTCGTTTTCCACTCACATTGATAAGTATTCACTAAATGTTCCATCTGCGCTTCTAATTCAGCACAAATGCCCAGAGAATCCTCAATTATTACCTGTTTCAAATATTCAATTCCGCCCTCAAGTTTGTTCAACCAAGTAGCAGTGCGTTCCAATCTGTCGGCGGTGCGGATGTAGAAAACCAAGAATCGATCGATATACTTAATCAGCGTTTCCTTATCGATATCCGTCGCCAGCAAAACCGCGTGCTGTGGCTTAATACCGCCGTTGCCACACACATACAAATTCCAACCATTCTCTGTCGCAATTATCCCAAAGTCCTTGCTTTGAGCTTCCGCGCATTCGCGAGTGCAACCAGAGACAGCAGATTTGAGCTTGTGGGGCGATCGCAAACCACGATACCGCAATTCAACTTCGATCGCCAAACTCGTTGAATCCTGCACCCCAAAGCGGCACCAAGTGCTACCAACACAAGATTTTACAGTACGCAGAGCCTTACCGTAAGCGTGTCCCGACTCAAATCCCGCATCAATCAACCGCCGCCAAATATGCGGCAATTGATCCACACGAGCTCCAAACAAATCAATCCGTTGCCCGCCAGTAATCTTAGTATAAAGCCCAAAATCCCTGGCAACTTCACCCAAAACAATCAACTTATCCGGCGTAATTTCTCCCCCCGGTATTCGTGGCACCACCGAATAAGTACCGTCGCGCTGAATGTTTGCCAAAAAGTAATCGTTCGTATCTTGCAAACCGACGTGAGACTTCTCTAAAATATGGTCATTCCAAGTAGAAGCCAGCATCGAACTAACAGCAGGCTTGCAAATTTCGCAGCCCTTACCTTTGCCGTGTCTTTCAATCAACTCCTCAAAGGTTTTAATCTCTTGAGAACGCACTAAATGGTACAATTCTTGACGAGAATATTCAAAATGTTCGCAGAGATTATTTTTGACTGCAAACCCAGCTTTCTTCATCTCCGCCTTGAAGATATCCGTCACCAAAGGCACGCAGCCGCCGCAGCCCGTCCCCGCTTGAGTGCATTTCTTGACGCTGGCAACATCGGTTAAATTATGCTCGCGAATCGCTGCACAAATCTGCCCTTTGGTAACATTATTGCAAGAACAAATTTGAGCAGAATCCGGCAAACTGTCAACTCCAAAACCCGCCGGTGCTCCCCCTTCTCGCGGTGGCATTAATAAATCTTCGGGATGCGGCGGCAGAGCAATTTCATTTTGCATGAATTGCAGCAAAGTGCCGTAAGCCGAAGCATCTCCCACGAGAATTCCGCCTAAAATTCGGCTGCCGTCTTGATTTAAAACTAATTTTTTGTAAATGCCTTGGAATGTGTCAGTGACAACAATTTCTTTAGCATCGCCCGACTTGGGAAAAGGCTCTCCAAAACTAGCGACATCCACTCCCAATAATTTGAGTTTAGTGGACATATCCGCACCTGTAAAAGTGCTTGTGGGACGGGCATCTTGTCCGTCATCCGCTACACGGCTCAAAATATCTGCTGCTACGCTTGCCATTGTATACCCAGGCGCAACTAAGCCGTAGATGCGATTTTGATACAGGGCGCATTCTCCGATCGCATAAATGTCAGGATCGGAGGTTTGGCAGCTATCATTAATCAAAATGCCGCCGCGTTCACCTACTTCTATACCGCAACTTCTGGCAATTTCGTCGCGGGGCCGAATGCCAGCAGAAAACACAATCATATCTGTTGCTAATTCCGAACCGTCAGCAAACAGCATTTTAGTAACTTTGCCATCTTCACTGACAATTTCTGTGGTAGATTTGCTGATATGAACCGAAACCCCCAAATCTTCTATTTTGCTGCGGAGAATTGCCCCGCCAATTTCGTCAACTTGCACGGGCATCAGCCGCGAGGCAAACTCAACAACGTGAGTTTTCAAGCCCATATTTTGCAGAGCATTAGCACATTCTAGACCTAACAAACCGCCGCCAATTACTACACCTGTTTTGCAATTTTTAGCGTAATCGGACATCGCTTCCAGGTCGTCAATTGTCCGGTAAACAAAAGTTCCTGTAGCGTCTTTGCCTTGAATTGATGGCACAAATGGATAGGAACCGGTCGCGAGAACAATTTTGTCGTAGGGAACTTCTAAACCGTTGGCTGAAGAGACTGTTTTTTGTTCCCGATTAATGGCGACTGCTTTGTCGCCAATGTGAATCTGGATGCCGTTTTGTTGATAAAATCCCGGTGCAACTAAAGATAAATCTCCCGCTGTTTTGCCAGAGAAAAATCCGCTGAGGTTTACGCGATCGTAAGCAACGCGCGGTTCTTCACAAAAAGTAATTAAATTCCAGTGTTTGGCAGCATCCGAGCTCACCATTAACTCCAGGAACTTGTGACCTACCATGCCATTGCCGATTACAATGAGGTTTTTTTTGGCTGTCATGAGAATCTATTTTATCCCGTTTATCAGTCGTTGGGTTAATTAATATAAGAATTTATTATAAACTTTTGTACTTATAGATACAAAAAATGGAGATTTATGCAATTGTCGAATACTTCCGATTGCATTTTTGCATGATATGTGCGATCGACCGATTTTAGATTTTAGATTTTAGATTTTAGATTTACTCCACAGTTAAGTGGGGTGCGTTAGTCGATTTTAGATTTTAGATTTTAGATTTACTCCACAGTTAAGTAGGGTGCGTCAAGTAAGTCTTTTTGACAAAACGATTAATATTTTTACTGTGACGCACCTTACAGTTTTCTAATTCTTAATTATTATTTAAGCGCCCATGCCCGAATACTGCTTCAAACCCTGCCGCCATAGCCAGCGATTCCACACAAAAAACACCGCACTCCAACCCAACATTACCAACAAACCGCGGCCTAAATCTACGGGTAATCCTATCAAGATAGAAGCGGGAAAATGAATCAAATAAGGAAACGGCGTCCACAAAACTACTTCGCGCACGGGTGCGGGAAACACTTCTAGTGGCGCGATAAGTCCCGATAAAAACAGGTAAATTAGAAACCAGAATTGCTCGATCGCACTTGCCCTTTCCAGCCAAAAAGCAAACAGCGCAAAGGTATACTGTATAATAAACCGCAAGCAAAAAGCCAAGACGATAACCAGCAAAAACAGCAAAAACCTGCCAAAACTTGGCAGCCAAAAAGCCTGCGGGTAAAGTGCAAAAAACAGCAGCACTAATCCCAATACAAACGGCAGCCTCGCAAACCTTTCGGAAATGTGAGATACGAAGTGGTGCCATACGGGATCGAGAGGCTGCAACAATTTATTAGATAGCCTGCCTTGGACTACTTCCTTTTCAAACTCCCAAATCACCCAAACTACATTTGTTTGCCTGACAATGAAAGCCGCTAGAAAATAACGAGCAAAGTCGATCGAATTCAGCCCAAATTGACCAGTTTCGGCCGCCTGCATCCAGACACCCATCAAGATAAACGGCAAAGCTCCCGACAGCGCCCACAAAAACAACTCCGCCCGGTATTCGAGCATATAAGCGTAGTAGGTAACTAGCAAAGTTTTAGCAATTCTCACAATTCTGTTCATATCAATTCTAGATTTAATTTTTCTGTTTTAGCAACGGGCAAGATGCCCGTTCCACAAAATATTGAAACTCTTGTGGAACAGGCATCTTGCCTGTTCAATTTTTCTGTTTTAGCAACGGTTTTAGCAACGGGCAAGATGCCCGTTCCACAAAATATTGAAAATCTAGTGGAACAGGCATCTTGCCTGTTCAATTTTTCTGTTTTAGCAACGGGCAAGATGCCCGTTCCACAAAACATTGAAAATCTAGTGGAACAGATATCTTGCCTGCTATGGAGAATCAACCCAGCCAAAAACATTACACTTTTCCCGTGCGAAAAACTCTACCAATTACCTCTTCAATTGGCGGATCGGTAACAGTCAAATCTATCACTTCTAACTCCGCCAAAATCTTCGCCACGCTCACCGTCAGCTCTTCCCTTTTCACCAAAAATCGTACCGATTGTCCCTCAATAGATTCTACCTCGCCGTAAGCAAAAGCACTATCTTTTTCCAGCGGCTTAGCTAATTTTACCTGAACTTCCCGATAAGGTGCAAACCTGTCGAGCAATCCGTCTAAACTGCCATCATAAACTAATTGCCCTTCATGGATTAACAAAACGCGCTTGCACAAAGCCGTAATGTCAGCCATGTAATGACTCGTCAACAGCACCGTTGCTTGATAGCGCTCGTTATATTCTCGCAGAAATTGCCTGACGCTAAACTGTGCGTTTATATCCAAACCTAAAGTCGGTTCATCTAAAAATAATACCTCCGGCTGGTGCAGCAGCGCCGCCATCAATTCAGCTTTCATGCGTTCGCCTAAAGAAAGCTTTCGTACAGGCTGATTTAACTTGCCTTCTAGTGACAGCATCTCTGTTAATTCTCCGACTCGCCGTCGATAATCTGCATCGGGAATGCCGTAGACAGCGGCATTGATTCGCAGAGAGTCAAGCACAGGTAAATCCCAAATTAACTGCTGTTTCTGCCCCATCACTAAGGTGATTTTTTGCAGAAAATCGGCTTCGCGACGGAAAGGAGTACGATCGCACACACTCACCGTACCCGCAGACGGATAAATCAAACCCGTCAGCATTTTCAGCGTAGTAGTTTTGCCCGCACCGTTAGCGCCGAGAAACCCCACGAATTCCCCCGGTTCAATACTGAAAGAGACGCCCTCAACTGCTTTGATATTGCGGTAAGTGCGACTAAAAAAGTGTCGCACTGTTCCTTTAAGTCCCGGTTCTTTAATCGCTACTGGATAAACTTTGCTCAAGTCTTCAACTAAGATAATTGGCATCGGCTCAAATTTTAACTTTTATTTTAATCTAGGGTATTTCCATCAGGCTTGTGTCAAGATGGAGCGATCGAGCTATCTAGTAGGGTGCGCCAGCCATTGCTCGATCGCGAGTCAGGAAGTAACTGTGTTCTGGCGCACCCTAATAAACTGTAGAATATTGCAAAATATCCATAATCACATCGCACAAAGTTTACAACTATGGTACTCACCCCAGATAATTCAGGCATCTCTCGTTTGGTAGGAGACAATTCTCCTGAAAATATTACACTTGCACCAGGACAACTTGCTAGTTTTCCTGGGGGACTTTGGATGGTGGGCGGCAATGATACTGTCAGGGGATCGTCAGATGCAGAACGGATTTTCGGCAACGATGGTAAAGACAGTCTGTTAGGCGGTGTCGGCAATGATTCTATTTACGCCGGCAAAGATGATGACGATGTTTTGGGAGAAACTGGCGACGATTTCTTGACAGGAGATAGAAATAGCGATTTCCTTGATGGGGGTGCGGGAAATGATTTGTTGCGCGGAGGACAAGGTGTTGATTTGTTAGTGGGCGGAGACGGTAATGATACTTTAATTGGCGACAGAGATGTGGATATTTACCAAGGTGGTGCAGGGAATGATGTATTTGTTTTTAGAGTCGATCAAGCGGGAATCCGAGTAGTTGGAATTGAAGTTCCTGACGCGGTAATTGTGGATTTTGATAAGTCTAGCGATTCGATTGGCATTAGTGTGGCATTTACCAGCAGCAATATATCATTGGAAGAGGTAAGCTATAGCTTGAACGATCCGAGACTGCTGCTGATCAATCCTGCAACTATAGCGGGGGGAACGAGTTTGTTAGCCAAGGGTGGCATTTCCCAGCGAAGTCTCGATCCCGATGGCAACGGCCGTGTGGAAGCTACTAATATTAGATTTGGTTTTACTAATGCGTTGTTGGGTACTGTTTTGAATGTGACCCCAGCCGATTTAAACGATCGTTTTATTAATGCTAATTCTTTGCTTTAATTCGTTGCTTATATATCTCTAGTAGGGTGCGACCGGGCGCACCTTACCCATTACCCATTATCTAACTCATCGTCAAAACTGCGCGATAGCGCACTTGATTGTCCCGGACTTTCTGCATTGCTTCATTCGCTTGTGCGATCGCAAAAACTTCAACAATTGGCTCAATCTCAAACTTCTCTGCAATTGCCAGCATTTCATTAATCATAGCGCGACCGCCGATGAGAGAACTCACAATTCGGCGTTGCTTTACCAGCAGCGAAAATAACGGAATGCTCAAAGGTTCGTCGGGAACTCCCACAAAAGCAAGCGCACCGTTAGAATCGAGAAAATCAATGTACGGAACCCAATCTAAAGAAGCAGGAACAGTGCTCAACAAAATATCTAATTTGCTGCTGGGGGCTTGAGGAACTTCGCCTTTTCCTACTACAATAGCTTCGTCCGCCCCCATTTTATGTGCAAATTCTGCCTTATCTTGGGAAGTAGTAAAAACTGTAACTCGGTTGCCTAATTTTTTGGCAAATTGCACCGCCATGTGTCCCAAACCGCCGATGCCAAGAATGCCAATTTCTTGCCCAGAACTCATCCCCGCATTTCGCAAACCGGCGTAAACCGTAATTCCGCCGCACAACAGCGGCCCCGCTACGTTGGAATCGATGCCTTTGGGAATAGGAAAAGCAAAGCGGGAATCTACCATCAAATAATCGGCAAAACCGCCCGGCCCTGTAACAATTAATCCCTGGTTTTCATCGCAGAGATTTTCGTTACCGCGCAAGCAGTCGTGGCACTGCAAACAAGACGACCTTTGCCAGCCGACACCAACGCGATCGCCCACTTTTAAATGAGTCACTTGCGGCCCTATTTCTGCCACTTCTCCGATAACTTCGTGGCCCGGAACGAGGGGATATTTTGATTGACCCCAGTCATTGTCAATCATGTGCAAGTCAGAGTGACAAATGCCGCAGGCTAAAACTTTGATAATACATTCATGTACTTTTGGAGGTTCGACATCGAATTTGTATTCTTCAAGCAATCCGCCTGTTTTTGTAACTGCAAGTGCTTTGATTTGCATGGTGTATTTCCTGGTTTGTTTGCCATTATAGTGCTCGATCGACTTTCACAGTCTCTTTCTTTAGTTGTATATATTCAGGTGAACATACCCCTAGAAATGATGCGCGTTACTAATAATTTGTCGGGTGCTTGTGGCGCACCTTACCAATTAGCAATTACCAATTATAGCAATCCTCGCATCAGTTGTAAAAATATTTAGGGGTAGTGCTAATAGTGCCTACCCCAGCCTGCATCGGGGCAACCACGGGGGGGTTGCCCCTACAAGAATTACACAAATCATTTAGGATTGCTATAGCAATTACCAATTAGTCTCATAACTTGCCATTTCCCATTGCCCACTGCATCAAACCGGGAAATAACCGATAAGCTTCCGATGCCAAAAAAGCAGGGCCGACGGTAACTTCTGCACGCTGATTTTTCAAAGCATCCCAGATAGCTTTAGCAATATCTTCTGGCTGAGTTGCCCACTCAGATTTCAGCATTTTGCTCATTTGCTGGCGGCGCGATTCGACTGCGGGTTCGTCTCGATCGCGAAATTGAGCTCTTTCTAAAAAATCGCTGTTAATCAGGCCCGGATGCACGGCGCAAACGTGAATACCTTGAGGCGCTAATTCCAATCGCAAAGTTTCTGTTAAACCTGTTACTGCATATTTGCTGGCACAATAAGCAGTCATTTGAGGCAAAGGCATTTTGCCACCAATTGAACCAACATTGACGATTGTCCCGGTTTTTCGTTCCAAAAAATGTGGCAACATTTCTTGAATTGTGTTAACGCATCCCCAAAAATTGGTATTCATTAATTGCTGCCAGTCTTCGGAGGTAGTGTGCTCGATCGCCCCCGTGAGACAAATGCCAGCATTGTTAACTAAAACATCGATGTTGCCGCAGGTATCTAGGGCTTTTTGGACGATCGCCCGCACTTGATGAATGTCGCCAACATCCCCCGGAATAGCAACAGCGGAAGTGCCTTCTCGCTGCACTTGAGCCGCTGCTGCTGCCAATCTCTCTGGCTGGCGAGCTACCATAACTACATCGTAACCTTTACTTGCAAATAAAATTGCTGTTGCTTTGCCGCTTCCTTGAGAAGCGCCTGTAATCAAAACTGTAGGAGCCATAGATAGTTATAAATTGTAATATCAATTCCGGTTCAACCGGAATGACAGTTGACTGTTGACTGTTAGCTGTTGACTGTTGACTGTTAACAGTTAACTGTTTGGACATTTGAACAATACCGATGCAACCGGAAACGAGATGATTCGGACTTGTATGATGTTAATTTTTGTAGGGGCGGGTTCGCCAACAATAATTGCCCATAATCTACAATCTCATAAACCCGCCCTGCCCATACTGCGATATTGAAACTATAACAGAGGTCAGGTAATTTTAGGCGCGCTCTAGGTTAATATTTCTTGAGTATAGCAATTTTTCATGATTGGCGATCGGGCTTTTTTAACGAACAGCGAAGGCGCGTTAGCGAAGCGGCGCGTAAGCGAAGCGGCGCGAAGGAAGAGAGAAGAGGAGAGGAGAAGAAGAGAATAGAAATTATTCATAATTTGTGCGAAAATTGCTTTGTAAATTTTCCCAATGCCCAATGCCCAATGCCCTGCGCGGGCTTGTTTGCCCAATGCCTAAAAAATGAATCTTCCAAAACAAACGCCGAATTGGTCGATCGCCCTAGTATTAATTATCGGCGTTTTAGCCGTCTCAACTTCCTCAATCTTGATTCGTCTGGCTAACTTTTCAGCAGGGGCGGGCGGTTTGGGTTTCAGTCTGGTACTCGCGGCCTCTCGTCTGACTTTATCTGCTTTAATTCTGCTTCCGGCTTGGCGAAAAATTCAGTGGAACGCCCTGCAACCGGGAGCTCGGCGCTATGCTGCTACTGCGGGTTTGTGTCTCGCCCTGCATTTTGCCCTCTGGATAACCTCACTTTCTTATACTTCGATCGCCGCCTCGACTGCTCTCGTCACGACTAATCCTGTCTGGGTAGCGCTGTTGTCGCGTTTCTGGTTCGGCGAAAAACTCAGCAAAATGTCGATCGCTGGCATTACTATAGCCCTGACTGGGGGAATAACGATCGCCCTCGGAAGTGCGGGCGCTGCTAATGCTGGCAGCAGCCAACTGCTGGGCGATTTCCTGGCTCTGGCTGGTTCCTGGGCTGTCAGCTTGTATTTGCTGCTGGGGCGGGAAGCTCAGCGCCGGGGACTGGGAATTGGTGGCTATATCGCGATCGCCTATACTGTTGCTGCGATCGTCCTGCTGCCTCTCCCCTTCGCCTTCGGCACTACTTATACTAATTACCCCGACATTGTATATTTTTATATTTTGTTAACGGCAGCTTTGCCTCAGTTAGTCGGCCACACCATTTTGAACTGGGCTGTAATGCAGATTTCCCCAACTCTGGTAACTCTTGCCATCTTGTTTGAACCGGTGGCGGCGAGTTGGTTGGGTTATTTGCTGTTTGGGGAAATGCCGGCGCCGGCGGTACTCGCAGGTGCTGCGGTGCTGTTGTTGGGTGTAGCAATCGCTACCGTCGGAGCAAAAAAAATAACACTCAACACTTAAGAGTTAACAGTTTTCGACATTGCCACTACAGTTGCCGTGAGTCAGAATAAAACAAATCAGGGCTTAAAAACAAAAATAACTCGTCAGTTAAATATCAGTTCCAAACTATCAAATGTCTGACTAATGACTAATAATACTCGGTTGCCTTTAGGAGAATAAAATTATGCTGCCAGAACAACTACAGCGGATCATCGGCTACTTTATCGAAGAAGCCACAGAACAGATCCAAATTATCGAACCAGGCTTGCAAGATATCCAAAACACCCTGGCAGATCCCCAAAGAATACACCAGCTCATCCGAGCCTCGCACTCGATAAAAGGGGGAGCAGCTATGCTCGGATTTAGCAGCATTCAGCGCATGGCTCATCGGTTGGAGGATTATTTAAAGCTGCTGAGAGAATGTCCGATCGCCATTGATAGCAGACTACAATCGCTCTTAACCGAAGTTTTTGATATTTTAGCAGCCCTCGTGTCCAAGGTTTCTAAGGGTTTTGGGCTCAACCACGAAGACGCCAGCCAAATGCTCTCCCTCGCCGAACCAGTTTTTGACGAACTCGACGCTTACCTGAGATTGCGAATTCCCACTCGCCTGACGGTGAGAGCTACTACGGACGAACATATTCACGTTTTCTCCGGTTACTGCACCTCCCTGGGCGAATTTTCCTCGGCTATTGCTTCGCGCGTCGGTTTGCTCGGAGGCACTATTACCCGCCACGATCAGGATAGCCAGGGGATACGCCTTTGTATTGACATTTACCTGCCGCCTTACACCCGGATCGAAAACATCCGCCAAGCTGTCGAACTCTCCGGCGCTATTATCGGGAATGTTCAGACGCAGCGCGACTTTTCGCTGCTGGCGACTGGAGATTATCCGCTTTACCAAAGTGCGATCGAACCTCCCGCAATTTGCATCGGATGCCGCTACTATTACGGCAGAAGCGACGGGGGCTACCTGCTCAACTGCACGATCCATCCCCGCGGCCCGGAAACAGATGATTGTCGCGATCGCGAACCGGAATAACCGCTGAAAACTCAGCCCTCGGAAGCACGATTTGCCTCTCGAAAAAATCTTCGGAAACCCATATTTTCCCTGATTTTTTTCACATTACCCCCTGCCATTTTTTTTAAGTTTTTAGACAACTACATCCTTCTTCCTTCGGAAATATCCCCTAACAACTGATACCGCAACTCGAATTAATTGCATCATGCTTGCAGGATGAGCGATCGCCCAGACATTGATTGTCAGACAAGTGATTGCCATAACTAGCAAGATGTATGTCGGAGGCATTACTACCCCGATCGCGAACCAGGTAAAAACGTGAAATATCATTGCTGTAGCCCAAAGGCTGGCGACAACCACAGACGCCCAAATTTGCATTCGAGGTCGGTTTAGTCCTGTCAAAATCGCTGTCTGCAAAGTAGTCAGCAAGTTTGCCGGAACTAAAAAGGCACAGATAGCTATGCAGTAGGTATGAGAAAATTCAGTAACTGTATTGAAGTCGAGCATCAGTCTAAATGTCTGGCCTGTTGGGTATACTTAAAGAGCTTAGCGTGACTTGACTTTCATATCTTGTCACCCTTACCTTAACTTAATATTTCAGTAAGTAGGCCGTTCTGGAGACGCATTTCTCTCCCCCTTTTCCAGCAGGGAATATTTTACCACAAATATTAAAGTTTTGGAAAATTATTAAACATACTTGAAGAATCGCAACAATTGCTATGATAATTAACATCAGGAAGCGATAGTATATAGGAGCCAAGTCGGTAAAATTTATAGAAAGCTGAGGCTGGTCTCACAGCAACAAATACTGCAGGCTGATTTTCGACTAAATCTTTTTTGATTCGCTGATGATCGGATGATTGATTCTTGATTGATTCTCAGTGTCCGTCCAGGGATCGATCCGTTATGCGATCGAACAATATGAGATTATCATAGAAAAGCCACTTGGCTCTCAAATCTCAAATCATTAGAACCCTCTCGACATTTTACAGCGGAAGACAAAGAAAATGGATCTACAAATCACAATTCCCGCACTCGAAGAAGTTGACTTGACAAACTGCGACAGAGAACAGATTCACATATCGGGGCTGATTCAGCCACACGGGGTGCTACTTGTTGTACGAGAACCTGAACTAGAAATACTGCAAGTCAGTGAAAATACGCAAGATTTGTTAGGAGTAGAGCCCGAAAGTGCGATCGGTCGAAATTTGAGCTTATTCTTCAATAGAGTTCAACTCAAAAAACTCAAGCTTTGTTTGTGTAATGAAAACTTAAAAACCGTTAATCCCATTAAACTCTCTGTCATAAACAAAGGTAAATATTTAGAATTTGACTGCATCCTCCACCGAGTAGAAGAAGTATTGATGGTCGAGTTGGAATTGGCCACCAGCCCAGAAAATCTTTCTGTTTTTAGTTTTTATCATTCAGTGAGATCTACTATCAGCAAAATTCAAAGCGCCAAAAATCTCAAAGAATTATCTCAAATAACTGTAGAAGAAGTCAGAAAAATATCGGGTTTTGATAGAGTTATGGTCTATCAATTTGACCACGAAGGCAACGGCGCTGTAATCGCTGAAGACAAAGCAGAAATGCTGAGTCCTTTCTTAGGATTAAACTACCCAAGTTCAGATATTCCCAAACAAGCCCGACAACTGTATGCGTTAAATTGGCTGAGGTTAATCCCAGATATTAATTATCAACCAGTCCCCCTTGTTTCAGGAAATAATGCTCTCACGACCCAGCCGCGAGACCTGAGTTTCAGCGTATTGAGAAGCGTTTCTCCCATTCACATAGAATACCTGCAAAATATGGGCGTTGCAGCTTCGATGTCAATCTCGTTAATCAAAGACAAAAAACTGTGGGGATTGATTGCTTGCCACAACTATACACCAAAACACCTCAACTATGAATTGCGCGCAGCCTGCGAATTTATCGGGCAAGTAATGTCCTTAGAACTGCAATCAAAAGAAGGAAACGAAGATTACGACTACAAACTACACTTAAAATCCATTCAAACCAAGATTTTTGAAGACATATCCACGTCCGACAACTTGTCAGAAGTGTTAGTTAAATGTCAGCAGAATTTGCTAGAAGCAGTCAACGCCCAGGGAGCCGCAATAGTATTTGGAGACAAGTGCTATCAAGTAGGGCAAACACCTCAAGGAGAAGCGCTCAAATACTTAACTAATTGGGTGCAAAATAACCTCAAACAAGAAATTTTTTATACGGACTCGCTCACCAAATGCTATCCAGAAGCTGAGGAATTTAAAGACACAGCCAGCGGGTGTTTGGCCATAGCAATATCTCCGACTCAGAAAATATACGTTTTGTGGTTTCGCCCGGAAGTAATTAAGACCGTAAATTGGGCGGGCAACCCCAACAAACCAGTGGAAACCGATGAAGATGGCAACCCTCGACTGTCTCCTCGGAAATCCTTCGAGCTGTGGAAAGAAAATGTGAGGTACAAATCGTTGCCTTGGAAACAATGCGAAATAGAAGCTGCATTGGAACTGAAAAAAGCAATGATTAATATAGTGCTGTGTCAAGTCGATAAACTCGAAAAATTAAATACAGCACTAGAAGCATCAGTCGCCAGAGAACGGGAAAAAACTGCTCATTTAAAAACAGCGATGTCCGAGCTGAAGCGGGCGCAGACTCAATTGGTGCAAAGCGAAAGAATGTCAAGCTTGGGACAGTTGGTGGCGGCAGTAGCTTATGAAGTCACTAACCCGATTAACTTCATCTACGGCAATCTTAGCTATGCTAATGAATACAGTCAAAAAATGATCAATTTATTGCAGCTTTACAACCAGCACTATCCGTCGCCTTCGCCAGAAATTGAAGCACAAATAGAAGCAGTAGAATTAGAGTTCATAGTTGAAGACTTACCGAAATTGCTGGGTTCAATGAAAGTAGGAGCTAACCGCATCCGCGAGATAGTTCAGTCGCTGCGAAACTTCTCTAGAATTGACGAAGCAGAGATTAAACCAGTTGACATTCACGACGGATTGGATAGCGCTTTGTTGATTTTGAGTAATCGACTAAAACCGAAGCCCGATCGCCCCGCAATTCATCTCATCAAAGAATATGGTTCTCTGCCTTTTGTTGAGTGTTACCCAGTTCAAATCAACCAAGTATTTATGAATGTACTGGCAAATGCCATTGATGCTCTCGAAGATGCCTTTGTCAACAATAACTTATCGTCGCACGGCGGGGACAAAGAAGAGCCAGTTAAGTACGGACAAATTCGGATTGTGACTGAACTTTGTCCGGGGAAAAAAGCCGTAGCAGTTCGGATCGAGGACAACGGTTGGGGCATGGAAGAAAAAGTGCGCCAGAAAATTTTTGAGCCGTTTTTTACCACAAAACAGGTGGGCAAAGGTGCGGGGATAGGTTTGGCGATTAGCCACGAAATTGTGCTAGAACAACACGGTGGTAAATTGACTTGCATTTCTGCCCCCGGAGAGGGTACCGAGTTGATTATTGAGATTCCCTTGAGCCAAACTCACCCCACACCCATTGTCAAGTGAAAAAAAATTCGCCCTAGCGAATCTATCCCAAAGGCTAGGAAATCGACCAAATTCAAAAATCGAAAATTAGATTAAAATACAAAAGCAGCTAAGTAGATTTGAGCCAATTCAGAGGAAGCTAGTATGACTGAAAAAAAAACCGCCCAATGGGATGCCGGCCGGTTTCTCAAAACCTTGGCTTATTTCGGCGTCATTCCCTTCATTGGCAGCATTAGCTGGCTGCAACAACTCTTTGGAAGCAGCAGCAAAACTAAACAAGACCAACCCAAACTGATACTCGTAGCCGGTGCCACCGGCGGCGTCGGGAAGCGGGTTGTCAAGCGGCTGCAACAGCGGGGATATAGAGTGCGAGCCCTCGTCAGAGATGCTAAAAGAGCAACAGAAATTCTCGGCAAAAATGTCGAATTAGTCGAAGGAGATATCACTCTCCCAGAAACCCTAACACCGCTAGTAACCGAGGGCATAGAAGCAGTTATCTGCTGCACCGGCACCAAAGTTCAACCAGTAGAAGGAGACACTCCAACGCGGGAGAAATACTATCAAGGCATCAAATTTTATATGCCGGAAGTTGTGGATGTTCCCGAAATAGTCGAATACAAAGGCCTCAATAATTTGGTGCAAGCTGTTCGCCGCCAGCTAATTAAAGCAGGCGAAAAAATAATTTTTGACTTCACAAAACCCAGCCAAGATTTAAAAGAAACTTGGGGTGCGCTAGACGATATCGTGATGGGCGGCACTAGCGAAAGTTCGATCGTACTTACAGACAATACAGCTATCTTCACAGGCAATGTTTCTACTGCCAACTCGGGCGGCTTTGCTTCGGTGCGTACCCGCAACTTCGATCCTCCCCTCAATCTCGCAGGATTTAGCGGTCTCCAACTACGTGTCAAAGGAGACGGCAAGCGCTACAAATTGATTGTTCGCAGCGAAGCTAAATGGGATGGAATTGGCTATTGCTATTCGTTTGATACTGTTTACAATATCTGGATTACTATCACTGTTCCCTTTGATGAGTTAATCCCAGTATTCCGCGCCAAAACTGTCAAAGATGGCTCTAAATTTGATGCCAGCACTATTTTTTCTTTTCAGTTAATGTTGAGCAAGTTTGAATATGATGGCGCGCTCAACCCGAAATTTACACCGGGTATTTTTCAACTGGAGTTAGAATCTATTAAAGCTGATGGGGGACAGACTTTGCCGCGATTTGTGATGGTGAGTTCGGCAGGAGTTACCCGCCCTGGCCGACCGGGAATTAACTTGGAAGAAGAACCGCCTGCTGTCAGGATGAATGATATGTTGGGGGGGATTTTGACTTGGAAGTTGAAAGGGGAGGATTGCGTGCGATCGAGCGGCATACCTTATACTGTTGTCAGACCTTGCGCTTTGACAGAAGAAGCGGGAGGCAAAGCTTTAATATTTGAGCAAGGAGACAATATTAGGGGCAAAGTCAGTCGGGAAGATATTGCAGAATTGTGCGTGGAGGCTTTGGAACAACCGCAAGCTTGCAACGTTACTTTTGAGGTGAAAGAGGGGGAAAATGGCAGTTCTCCCGGAGACTGGCAGGGTTTGTTTTCTGGAGTTAAATAACAATTGTTTGTAGAGGCTGATTAGTTTGTTACCCCTTGATTACTCGGCGGTTGAAACCGCGTCTACACAAACGAAGTCTGCCTCCGCAGACTAAGAGATAACTGGTTCCCAGGCTCGGCCTGGGAACGAGTAATAACTAATAACTAATAACTAATTTATGCCTTTGACTTTTTTGCGACGAAACCTGACTCCTTATTTGTTTTTGCTACCTGCTTTATTTATTTTGAGTTTGACTGTTTTGTGGCCTGCGGTACAAGCTTTTTATTTGAGTTTTACCAACTACGAATATGATTTAACTCAAATGCCGCAGTGGGTGGGTTTAAAGAATTTTGAGAGGTTGTGGGGCGATCGAGTATTTTGGCAAACTTTGACGAATACGCTGCTGTATCTCACCTGCGTTGTGCCTGTATTGGTTGTTCTACCGTTGGGAATGGCGATTTTGTGCAACCAAAAACTTAAGGGGATGAACTGGTTTCGAGCCGCATACTACACGCCGGCGGTGATTTCAATGGTTGTCGCCGGGATTGCTTGGAAGTGGCTGTTTGCTGAGACTGGACTGCTGAATCAGTTGGGGGAATTGTTGGGTTTACCTCCTGTTTCTTGGCTGGCTAATCCGAAGTTAGCAATCTTTAGCGTCATGGCAGTTACTATCTGGAAAGGATTGGGCTATTACATGGTAATTTATTTGGCAGGGCTGCAAGCTATTCCGGCAGAACTTTATGAGGCGGCTGCTATTGATGGTTCTGATGGTTTGGGAAAGCACTGGGATATTACTGTGCCCCTGATGAAGCCTTATTTAGTTTTGGTAGCAGTGATTTCGGCGATTTCTGCTACTAAGGTTTTTGAAGAAGTTTATATTATGACTCAGGGCGGGCCTCGCAATAGTTCTAAGACTGTTGTTTATTATCTTTACGAACGGGCTTTTAAGGATTTGGAAATTGGCTATGCTTGTACGATCGGGCTGGTTTTGTTTTTGCTAATTTTGGGTTTGTCGATTTTGCAAGTTAGCCT
>Ga0209278_1000515_pt1 | contig 29149 bp, 25 predicted proteins | sample JI81BgreenDNA_FD_187504 | JGI IMG/M metagenome (GOLD analysis project Ga0209278, IMG submission 187504) | Wastewater effluent complex algal communities from Wisconsin, to seasonally profile nutrient transformation and Carbon sequestration -... | ecosystem: Engineered > WWTP > Effluent > Algae...
CCTGCCAGACGTGCTCCGGCGTCTCGACGATGAAGGTCGAGGTGTCGGCGTCGAACTTGTAGGCGTGCGCCTGAAACCAGCCGTGCTCGGTGGGCACGAAGGCGAAGGTGAAGGCATCGAAGGTCTTCTTCGTGCCCAGCCAGACGAAGCGGCATTGCCGCGTGTCGATGTCGGGCTGGAAGGTGGCTGCGTAGCGCGTGCGGATGCGGCTGTTCAGGCCGTCGCTGGCGATCACCAGGTCCGCGTCGTGCTGCGCCGCGAGCGCCTGGTCATCGGTCACGTCGGTCTCGAAGACCAGGTTCACCCCGAGCGACTGGCAGCGCTCCTGCAGGATGTTGAGCAGGCGCTTGCGGCCGATGCCGCAAAAGCCGTGACCGCCACTGCGCACGCGGCCGCCCTTGAAAAACACCTCGATGTCGTCCCAGTGGTTGAAGGCGTCACCGATCAGCTGCGCGGTCTCCGGGTCGGCGCGGCGCAGGTTGCCCAGCGTCTGGTCGGAGAACACCACGCCCCAGCCGAACGTGTCGAACGGCCGGTTGCGCTCGACCACCGTGATCGCCAGCGCGGGATGGCGCCGCTTCATCAGCAGCGCGAAGTACAGGCCGGCGGGCCCGCCGCCAATGCACAGGATGCGGCGCAGGCCGGCGGGGAGGGCGGTGATGTTCATGAAATTAGTTTAGATCTAAAATATTTAGACCCAACAGGGTTTACCCGAACCCGTGCCGGGGTCTCGCACCGCGGCACGGCCGGCCGTAGTACAACGCGAGCCCACCCGATCGTTTTCCCCGATGGCTGTCTACCGCTTCAAATCCCGCGAGACCGGCGACCTGGTCATGCTGGCGCCCCACGCGCGGCGCCTGCTCGGCATCCTCGGCAAGGACGCGGACCAGCCGGGCATCGTGACGCCGGCGCAGATGCCCGCGGCGATGGAGGCCATCCGCGCCGCGGTGGCCGCCGAGGAGGCCGACCAGCAACGCCAGCGCGACGAGGCCGCCGCCCGCGGCGAGCCCGAGCCGGCCTTCGACCCGGTCAGCCTGCGCATGCGGACCACGCCCTTCATCGAGATGCTGCAGCGCTGCCAGCGGGCGGGCGTGGACATCGTCTGGGGCGTCTGAGCGCGGCGCCGACCGAACCAGGTCCGTGCGCGGTCTGTCACAATCCGCGCCCGATGCTTGCCCTGCTCCGCTCAACGCGCCTGACCCGGTGGACCGTGTTCACCGTGTGGCTGGCGTTCGCCGCGGCGGTGCTGGGTCCGGTGCTGCATCCGTCGGAAAGCACGCTGGTCTGTTCGGCCTCGGGCCAGCTGCGTTTCGTGCCCCTGGGCGATGGCGACGCGTCGGACGAGGCGCCACCCATGACCATGGGCGATTGCGCCCTGTGCGTGGCGGCGCTGCCGCCCGCCCCGCCCGTGGCCACGCCGCCGCTGCCGCCCGCCCCGCGGCGGGTGGCGTCGCTTCATGACCGCGTTCCCGCTGGCGTGCCGCCCGCGGCACCGCCCCCCGCCCGCGGCCCCCCGGCCCTGACGTGAACCCGGCGCCCGCCTGGGCGCCCCGCGATCTCCCCCTGCCCGGATGCCGCCGACCCGCGTCGGCGGCCGGGTCACGTCTTGCCTTTGCCGGAGTTTTCCCATGCACCGCCTTTCCCCCACGGCCGTCGCGGCCCTCGCCGCGATGTGCCTGTCGCCCGCCCGTGCGCAGGTCGATGCGCCCCAGCGCGACCTCGGCACCGTCACCATCACCGCCGGCCAGCCCACCTCGCTGCCCACACAGATACCCACCACCATCGAGGGCGTCACCCGCGAGCAGATCGCCGACACCCTCAACGCCACCGACAGCCAGGACGCGCTGAAGTACCTGCCCAGCCTGCTGGTGCGCAAGCGCTACATCGGCGACTACAACCACGCGGTGCTGTCCACCCGGGCGTCGGGCACCGGCAACCCGGCGCGGTCGATGGTCTATGCCGACGGCATCCTGCTGTCCAACTACCTCGGCAACGGCCCGACCAACGCCCCGCGTTGGATGATGGTGGGGCCCGAGGAAATCGAGCGCGTGGACGTGCTGTACGGGCCGTTCTCCGCGGCCTACCCGGGCAACTCGGTGGGGGCGGTGGTGGATTACGTCACCCGCATGCCACGCACCTTTGAGGCCCACGGCAAGGTCAGCGTGCAGCACCAGCCCTACCGCCTGTACAACACCGATGGCCGCTACACCGGGTACCAGGCCAGCGCGTCGGCCGGCAACCGGGCCGGCGACTGGTCGTGGTTCTTCAGCCTGACCGGCACGCGCAGCGAAGGCCAGCCACAGACCTTCGCCACCCGCCTCGTCAGCGCCGGCACGCCGGGCGCCGCCGGCACCCCGGTCACCGGCGCCGTGCTGGGCCTCAACCGGGCCAACCAGCCCTGGTACCTGCTCGGCACCGGCACGGAGTACACCACCACCCAGCAAGTCGCCAAGTTCAAGCTGGCTTACGACATCACGCCCACCCTGCGGGCGGCCTACACCCTGGGCGTGTGGGACAACCAATCGAACGGGCAAGCCGCCTCCTACCTGCGCAACGCGGCGGGCCAGCCGGTCACCAGCGGCGTGGTCAACATCGACGGTCGCTCGTTCACCCTGCAAAACAGCGACTTCGCCCTCACCCGCGAGCGCCTCACGCACCTGATGCACGGCGTCTCCGTGAAGAGCAACACCCAGGGCGTGTGGGACTGGGAAATTGCGGCCAGCCTGTACGACTACGACACCGACGAACTGCGCCGCAGCGGTACCGCCCTGCCCGGCGCCCAAACCGGCGGGGCCGGCAGCATCACCGACAGCGACGGCACCGGCTGGACGACCGTGGGCCTCAAGGGCACCTGGCGGCCCGACGGACCGCGCGGCGCCCACGTGATCGACATGGGTCTGCAGCACGACGAATACCGCCTGCGCACGCGCACCAACGCCACCCCCCAATGGATCTCCGGCGCCCCGGGCGCCCTCACCGAAGCCTTCGCCGGCGACAGCACGCTCACCAGCCTGTGGGCCCAGGACACCTGGCGCCTCGCACCGCGCTGGAAGGCGGTGTTGGGCGGGCGCTGGGAGCGCTGGGTCACCGACAGCGGCTTCCGCACCAACGGCGTCGGTTCGGTGCAGTACGCCCCGCGCGCGGAGACCTACTTCTCCCCGAAAGCGGCGCTGTCGTGGCAGGCCGCGCCCTCGTGGGTGCTCAAGGCCTCAACCGGGCGCGCGGTGCGCATGCCCACGGTGAGCGAGCTGTACCAGGGCGGCGTGAACAACCTTGGCCAGACCACGCTCAACGACCCGAACCTCAAGCCCGAGCAATCGTGGACCACCGAGCTCACCGCCGAGCGCGATCTGGGCAATGGCTTGTGGCGCCTGACCGCCTTCTTCGAGCGCACCAAGGACGCGCTGTACTCGCAGACCAACACCACGGTCACGCCCAACATCACCAACATCCAGAACGTCGACCGCGTGCGCACGGAGGGTCTGGAGGTGGCCTACCAGGCCACGGACGTGTTCACCCGAGGCATCGACCTGCTGGGCAGCGTCACCTGGGCCGACTCGCGCGTGACCCGCAACGACCGGTTCCCGGCCAGCGTGGGCAAACGGCAGATCCGCGTGCCCGACTGGCGTGCCACCGCGGCCATCACCTGGCGGCCGGACGATCGCTGGAGCACCACCCTGGGCGCACGCTACAGCGGCCGGCAGTTCAGCACGCTGGACAACAGCGATCCCAACGGCGACGCCTACATGGGCGCGAGCGCCTACTTCACGACCGACCTGCGCGTGACCTGGCGCGCCACCCCGCGCACCACCCTCGCGTTCGGCATCGACAACCTCAACAACGACCGCTACTGGAACTTCCACCCTTACCCGCAGCGCACCTTCCACCTCGAACTGCGCAGCAGCCTGTGACAACCCCACCGCTCTTGATCCCGATGAAACCCAACACCTCCGTTCTGCTGGCCGCCGCGATCCTGTCGCTGACCACCTCGGCCGCCTTCGCCCACGTCACCCTCGCCGAACCCCGCGCCACCGTGGGCGCGTCTTACAAGGCCGTGTTTCGCGTTGGCCACGGCTGCAGCGGCTCACCCACCCGCGAGTTCGTCGTGGAGATCCCGGCCGGCGTGCGCGGCGCCAAGCCAATGGCCAAGCCGGGCTGGCGCGCCGCCGTCGAGCGTGCGCCGCTGGCCGAGCCGTACCAAAGCCACGGCCGCACCGTCCGCGAGGACACGGTGCGACTCACCTGGACCGCGCGCACGCCGGAGGACGCACTGCCGGCCAGCCATTACGACGAGTTCGTCGTGGTGGCCACACTGCCCGCCCGGGCCGGCCGCCTCATCTGGCCGGTGCGCCAGATTTGCGACACCGGCCGGCTGGACTGGGTGGAGGTGGCACCCGCCGGTCAGCCCTGGGGCAGCGTGCCAGCGCCGGCCCCGGTGCTGGAAGTGGAAGCCTCGCCGGCCGCCGGCCACAGCCACGTCCATTGAGGCGGGCGCGCAGGTCGGCCGCTCAGTCGACCTTCGCGCCTGAGGCCTTGACCACCGCCGCCCATTTGGTGATTTCGGCGTCGATCAGGGCGGCGAACTCGGCCGGCGTGTTGCCGCCCGGGATGGCGCCTTGCGCCAGCAGCCGCTCCTTCACCGCCGGGCTGTTCAGCGCCCGCGCGGTTTCCTGCTGCAGGCGCGCAACGATGTCGGTCGGCGTACCGGCCGGGGCGAGCAGCCCGAACCAGGAGCTGGCCTCAAAGCCGGGCAGCGGTCCCGCTTCGGCCACGGTGGGCACGTCCGGCAGCGCGGCCGACCGCACGGCGCTGGTCACCGCGAAGGCCTTGAGCGTGCCGGCCTGGATGTGCGGCATGGCCGATGGCAGGTTGTCGAACATCACGTCCATCGCGCCCGACAAAAGGTCCGCCAGCGCCGGGCCCGAGCCGCGGTAGGGGATGTGCGTCATGAACACGCTGTTGCGCGCCTTGAACAGCTCGCCGGCGAGGTGGATGGACGTGCCGTTGCCGCTGGAGGCCATGTTGAGCTTGCCCGGGTTGGCGCGGGCGTACTTCACGAAGTCCGGCACGCTCTGAATGCCCAGTGCTTTGGCCCGCTGGGCGTTCATCACCATCACGTTCGGCACGCCGGCCACCAGCGTGACCGGCGCGAAATCCTTCTGCGGGTCGTACGGCAGCTTGGCGTAGAGGGACTTGTTGATGCCGTGGGTGCCGACGGTGCCCATCAGCAGCGTGTAGCCGTCGCCCGGCGACTTGGCCACGATCTCGGCGCCGATGTTGCCGCCGGCGCCCGCCCGGTTGTCCACCACCACGCTCTGTCCCAGCGCCTTGGTCAGCTCCGGCGCGATCACGCGGGCCAGGATGTCGGTGGTGCCGCCGGGCGCGAAGGGCACGACGATGCGGATCGGCTTGGCGCCGGGCCAGGCGGTCTGCGCTGCCGCACCCAGGGGCAGTGCCAGCGCGACGGCGAGCAGGGCGGCCTGGCGGCGGGTGAAGGCGCGGGGTTTGTTCTCCCCGCGGGGGGCGGCGCCATCGGCGCGGCGGCGGTGGGATGGGGGCATGGTGTTGTCTCCGGGTTCGGTGTGGGTGCTTTCAGCGGTCAGCCTAGCGGCGCGCCCACCGCCGTCAACCGGGACAGTCCCGAGCCCGGCGCCCCGGCTGTCCATCCAGAGACAACACAGCCCGCGCTGCGGCGGGCGCAGGGCGGGCTGGGGTGTGGCAGAGCCGAACGGGCCCTGGACCGAGTGACACCGAGGATCCGGCTCCGCCAGTCCTCTGGTGTCGTCCCCCCGCGGGGGGAAGGTGCGCAGCGCCGCAGGGGGGCTGCTATCAGTCGGCGAACTGGCCGGCCGCGTCGATCACGGCCTTGAGCTTGACCACCTGGTCGGCGACGAAAGCGCGGTGGCCTTCCGGCGTGGCGCGGTTGTCGGTCACCACGATGGCGCCCAGGTCGTTCTGCTTCTTGATGAACTCCGGGTCCTTCAGCGAGGCGCGCAGCGCGTCGTTGAGCTTCTTGGTCACGTCAGCCGGCGTGCCTTTCGGGGCGTACAGGCCGTGCCAGATCGTCAGGTTGAAGCCCTTCAGGCCCATCTCCTGCAGCGACGGGTAGTCCTTCAGGATCGGGTGGTTGGACAGCGGCCGGGCCGTGGTCACGGCGAAGGCCTTCACGCGACCGGCTTCGATCTGCGACACGGTGTTGGTCGTCTGGTCGCACATCACGTCCACCTGACCCCCGATGAGGTCGTTCATGGCCGGGCCGGTGCCGCGGTAGGCGATGGTGGTCATCGACTTGTCCAGCTTCACCGCGTACTGCCACATGAGGCCGCACAGGTGAGAGGCCGAGCCCAGGCCGGCGTGGGCCAGGTTCAGCTTGCCGCCGTTGGCGCGGATGTAGGCCTCAAAGTCGCGGTAGGTGTTGGCGTTGAGCTTGGTCGAGCCCAGCAGCGTCATCGGCACGTCGTTGATCATGCCGAGGAATTCAAAATCCTTGAGCGGATCGAACTGCTGTTTGCGGTACAGGCTGGTGGTGGCCGCGAAGCCGATGTGCCAGAGCAGCAGGGTGTGGCCGTCGGGCGTGGCACGGGCCACCTTGGTGCCGGCGATCGTGCCGCCGGCGCCCGCCGCGTTTTCCACCACGATGTTGGCACCCGGCAGGTGCTTGCGCATGGTCTCGGCCAGCTGACGCGCGACCAAATCGGTCGGACCGCCAGCGGCGAAGGGCACCACAAACGTGATGGGTTTCGTGGGGAAGTTCTGGGCCATCGCGCCCACCGAGACGGTGGCGGTCAGGGCCAGGGCCAGCAGTTTTTTCATCGGTGTCTCCAGGACGAGGTGAGGGATACGGGAGATGGTATCCCTCGAAGACACGACGGAAATCGCGGGAAACACGTAGCGCTCGACCCGGGATAACACCCGTCATTGGAGGGGAACCGAACCCGCTGCCGCGGATCACGGCGAGCGGGCCGTCAGCGCTGTCTCACTGGTAGCTGCGGGCGTCCTCGATCACCTTGCCGTCGTTGGGCAGCGAGCCCGGCGGCACCAGTTCGACCTCGCTGCGCAGCTTGGTCACGTCGCGCACGGCGTCGGCGATCTGTTCGCGCAGGCCAGCCGGCGACTCGGCCGTCTCCACACGCAGGCACATCCGGTCGTTGGCCATTTCGCCGCTGACCACCAGGCGCGCTCGCGCCACCGCCGGGAACCGGCGGACCACGTCGGCCACTTGCGAGGGATGGACGAACATCCCGCGGACCTTGGTGGTTTGGTCGGCCCGGCCCATCCAGCCCTTGATGCGGCGGCCGGTGCGGCCGGTCGGGCAGGTGCCGGGCAGCACGGCCGAGAGATCCCCGGTGCCGAAACGGATCAGCGGATACACCGGGTTGAGCGTGGTGACCACCAGTTCGCCCACCTCGCCGTCGGGCACCGGCTCACCCGTTCCGGGGCGAACGATTTCGACGATCACGCCCTCGTCGAGCACGAGCCCCTCGCGCGACGCCGTCTCATAGGCCACCAGCCCCAGGTCGGCGGTGGCGTAGGTTTGGTAGACGGTGACGCCGCGCTCGGCGAACCAGGCGGTCAGGCTGGGAGGGCAGGCTTCGCCACCGACCGACGCCTTGCGCAGCGAGGACACGTCAGCCGCCTCTTCCTGCGCCTTCTCCAACAGGATGCGCAGGAAACTGGGCGTGCCGGTGTAGGCGCTGGGTCGCAGTTCGCGGATGGCCTGCAGCTGTTGCTCGGTCTGGCCGGTGCCCGCCGGGAACACGGTGCAGCCCACGGCCAGCGCGCCGGCCTCGAGGATGAAGGCCCCCGGCGTCATGTGATAGCTGAAGGCGTTGTGCACCAGGTCGCCCGGGCGGAAGCCGGCGGCGAACAGCGCGCGCCCGGTGCGCCAGTAATCGCGCGCCGTGCCCTCGGGTTCATAGATCGGGCCGGGCGACGCGTAGATGCGCTGCATCTGCGGCCCGCGCACGACCGCGGCAAAGCCACCGAAGGGGTCGCTGGCGCGCAGGGCTTTCTGCCGCTCCAGCAGTTCGCTCTTGCGCGTCACCGGCAGGCGGGCCAGGGCATCGCGGCTGGTGATGGCGCTCGCGTCCACGCCGCGCAGGATCTCGGCGAACGCCGCGCTGTGCTGCTGCGCGTGGGCCAGCTGGGCCGGAAGCCGGGCCAGCTGGTCGGCCTCGCGTTGGTCAGGCGTGCGCGTTTCCAGCGCGTCAAAGAAGTCGCTCATGAGGAAATTCCAAGGGGTGGCGTCAGGCGGCGGGGGCGTGGATCACGCCAGCCAGCGCTTGCGGCGTTTGTAGGACTTGACGTCACGGAAGCTCTTGCGCTCCCCGCCGCCCATGCCCAGGTAGAACTCTTTGACGTCTTCGTTGTTGCGCAGGTCGTTGGCGGCGCCATCCATCACGATGCGGCCCGACTCCATGATGTAGCCGTAGTCCGCGTAGCGCAGCGCCATGTTCGTGTTCTGCTCGGCCAGCAGGAAGGTGACCTTTTCCTTCTGGTTGAGGTCCTTCACGATCTCAAACACCTCTTCCACGATCTGCGGCGCCAGACCCATCGAAGGCTCGTCCAGCAACACCACGTTCGGGTTGGCCATCAGCGCGCGGCCGATCGCACACATCTGTTGCTCGCCCCCAGAGGTGTAGGCGGCCTGGCTGGTGCGGCGGGTTTTCAGGCGGGGGAAGTAGTTGTAGACCTTCTCCAGGTTGCGCGCCACCTCGGCCTTGTCGGTGCGGGTGTAGGAGCCGGTCATCAGGTTTTCTTCGATGGTCAGGTGGGCAAAGCAGTGGCGTCCCTCCATCACCTGCACCACACCGCGCTGCACCAGATCGGCCGGGGTGAGGTGCTCGATGCGCTCGCCGCGCAGTTCCACGCTGCCCTTGGTGACTTCACCGCGCTCGGCCTTCAGCAGGTTGGAGATCGCGCGCAGCGTCGTGGTTTTGCCGGCGCCGTTGCCGCCCAGGATGGCGGCGATCTGACCTTGCTGCACGGTCAGGGAGACGCCCTTGAGCACGAGGATCACGTGGTTGTAGATGACCTCGATGCCGTTGACGTTGATGACAGGGGTGGGTGTGCTCATGGGGTGTTTCCAATCGGGGCCAGGTGCCAGGACAGCGCGCTGCCCTGGCAGCTGACGCCGCGCACCGGGTTCCGGGTGGGAACCCGGCTCCGCCAGAAGGCGGACGGTGCGCGGCTCAATCGATCAGGACTGGCAGTCCTGCGGGCTGCGGCGGCTCAGTTGTTTCTCAGCCGCGTACTTGTCGGCCGAGGCCTTCACCATCGGCTTGATGATCTGCTCGTCCGCCTGCAGCCAGTCGGAGGCCCAGACGAACTTGCTGCCGTCCCACGAATGCACGCGGGCCCAGGCCGAGCCCATGTGGTCCGCGCAGGACGTCGAGATCGGGCGCAGCACCCCCTTGAAGCCCAGCGCGTCGAGCTTGGCCTGGGTGAGGTTCAGGTTCTCATAGCCCCAGCGCGCCTGCTCCGGCGTCACCGGCTTGCCTTTGCCGAACTTTTCCTGGGCCGCCCGCGCGCCTTCAACGGCCAGCATCGCACCGACCACACCGCGCATGTACAGCACCTGGCCAACTTCCTCACGCGGACCGGCGCCCTGACCTTTGCCATGCACCTTGGACAGGATTTCCTTGACGACGTCGGATTGCGGTTCGGCGCCGTGCTGCATCATCACCGCGTTGTAGCCCTTGGCGGCAGCGCCGATGTCCTTGAGGTCAGGCTCGGCGCCCGACCACCAGGTGCCAAACATCTTCTCGCGCGGGTAGCCCACGGCCACGGCCTCGCGGATGGCGGTGGCGGTCATCACGCCCCAGGTCTGCATGATCACGAAGTCCGGGCGCTGCTGGCGGACTTGCAGCCAGATGGCTTTCTGCTCCACGCCCGGCGCCGGCACTGGCAGCAGCTGCAGGGTGAAGCCGTGCATCGCGGCGCGCTCCTGCAGGATCGGCAGCAGCTCCTTGCCGAACGGGCTGTCGTGATAGACGGCCGCGATCTTCTTGCCCTTGAGCTTGTCCCAGCCGCCTTCCTTCTTGGCGATGTGCTGCAGGATGACGTCGCCCGCCACCCAGTAATGGCCGATCAGCGGGAAGTTCCACTTGAACACCATGCCGTCCTGGCTGTCGCTGCGGCCATAGCCGGAGGTGATCAGCGGAATCTTGTCCTTCGCCACCTTTTCGGTCAGGGCGAAAGTGATGCCGGTGGACAGCGGCTGGAACACCGTGGCGCCGCCGTGCTTGCCCTTCAGTCGCTCGTAGCATTCCACGCCACGGTCGGTCGCGTACGCGGTTTCGCACTCTTCGACCAGCGTCATGACGCCGTTGATGCCGCCGCGGGCGTTGACCAGCTTCATGTAGTCATTGAAGCCGTTGGCAAACGGGGTGGCGTTGGGGGCCACCGGGCCGGTGCGGCCGGTCAGGCTGGGGAAGAACTGCACCTTCTCCTGGGCCAGTGCGGCGGGTGCCGACAGCAAGGCGGACGCAGAGCCCGCGATCAATGCCACCGCGAGGGCGACGGATTTGAACTTCATCATTTGTCTCCTGAGTAACAACACCGGCTGGATGACACAAGGGATGACGGAGCCTGCCGGGGTGTCGGTCAGCGGGCTCCGCCCAACGGAAACGCGGGTCAGTGCGGGAACGGCCACAGGCGCAACTTCTGCTTGCCGATGCTCCACAGTTTGGCCAGACCGTGGGGCTCCTTGATCAGGAACCACACGATCAGGGCGCCAAAGATCATGAATTCGGCGTGCGAGATCATGCCGGTGGAAATCGTGACCCCCACCAATTCACCCACGGCGGGCAGGAACTGGTTGAGAAAGATCGGGAGCACGACGATGAAGGCCGCACCGAAGAAGCTGCCCATGATGGAGCCCAGCCCGCCGATGATCACCATGAACAGCAGCTGGAAGCTGCGGTCGATCGAGAACGCTGCCGGCTCCCAGGAGCCTAGGTGCACGAAGGCCCACAGCGCACCGGCCACACCGATGATGAAGCTGCTCACCGCGAAAGCGCTGAGCTTGGCGTACATCGGGCGGATGCCGATCACCGCCGCGGCGACGTCCATGTCGCGAATGGCCATCCACTCGCGCCCGATCGCCGACCGGACCAGGTTCTTGGCCACCAGCGCCACCACGGCGGTGAATCCCAGGCAGAACAGGTATTTCTCGGTCGGCGTGTCGATCGTCCAGCCCAGCAGGGAGAGGTTGGACACCGCGACGCTGCCGGACGAGCTGTTGTTGGTGAACCAGCTGATCCGGGCAAAGGCCCAGTCGCAGAAGAACTGAGCCGCCAGCGTGGCCACCGCCAGGTACAGGCCTTTCACCCGCAGACTGGGAATGCCGAAGAAGATGCCGACCAGCATGGCGAAGAAGCCGCCGCTGAGCAGGGCCACGATCAGCGGCATGCCGTCAAAGCGCACGAAGGTGTTGTAGGCCATGTAGGCACCCACCGCCATGAACGCGCCCGAACCGAGCGAGATCTGGCCGCAGTAGCCCACCAGGATGTTCACCCCGATCGCCGCCATCGACAGGATCACGAAGGGGATCAGGATGGCGCGGAACAGGTATTCGTCGGCCAGCAAGGGGACGGCGATGAACGCGAAGGCCAGGATGGCGAGGATGGCGAAGCGGTCCTGAGCGATCGGGAAGATCTGCTGATCGGTGCCGTAGGAGGTCTTGAACTGACCGTTTTCGCGATAGAACATGTGCTTTTCCTTTGTCTCAACCTGTCGGCGAGAAATGCCTTACCAAGCGCTCCCGAGGGCCCGGCTTGGCCGGGCCTCGGGGAGCGTCACCCTCCCGCCGAAGGCGGGAGAGGGGGATGACGCGCAGCGGCGCAGGGGGTGAGTCATTTCACACCCGGTCGATGATCTTTTCGCCGAACAGGCCCTGCGGCCGGATCAGCAGGAAGCCCAGCGCGAGCACATAGGCAAACCACAGCTCGATGCCACCGCCGATGTGCGGGCCGAGGTAAACCTCGGAGAGCTTTTCGCCGACACCGATGATCAGGCCGCCGATGATGGCGCCCGGCACCGAGGTCAGGCCGCCCAGGATGATCACGGGCAGGGCTTTCAGGGCCACGGTGGTCAGCGAGAACTGCACGCCGATCTTGGATCCCCAGATGATGCCAGCCACCAGCGCGGTCAGGCCGGCGACAAACCAGACGATGACCCACATGCGGTTGAGCGGAATGCCGATGGACTGGGCGGCCTGGTGGTCGTCGGCCACGGCGCGCAGCGCCCGGCCGGTGCCGGTCTTCTGGAAGAACAGGCTCAGCACAGCCACCAGGGCGGCCGCGATCAGCGCCGCGATCAGGTCTTCCTTGTTGATCAGCAGACCGCCGGGGAACACCGTGTCGAGGATGAACACTGGCTCTTTGGGCATGCCCACGTCGATGCTGTAGATCGCGCTGCCAAACACGGTCTGGCCGAAACCGTCGAGGAAGTAGGTGATGCCCAGCGTGGCCATCAGCAGGGTCACGCCCTCCTGGTTCACCAGATGGCGCAGCACCAGCCGCTCGATCAGCCAGGCCAGGATCAGCATCGTGATCGCCGCCAGCACAAAGCCCGCCAGGTTGGCCAGCAGCTTGTTCTCGAAGCCCAGCCACTGGGGCACCCACTCGGAGAAGCGGGCCATGGCCAGTGCCGCGAACAGCACCATCGCCCCCTGCGCGAAGTTGAAGACGCCGGAGGCCTTGAAGATGAGCACAAAGCCCAGCGCCACCAGCGAATACAGCATGCCGGCCATCAGGCCGCCGAACACCGTTTCAATGAAAAATCCCATGGTGTGCTCCTCAGTGCGATGTGCCGAGGTACGCCCGGATCACTTCGTCGTTGTTGCGCACCTCGTCCGGGGTGCCGTCGCCGATCTTCTTGCCGTAGTCGAGCACCACGACGCGGTCCGAGATGTCCATGACCACGCCCATGTCGTGTTCGATCAGGACGATGGTGGTGCCGAATTCGTCGTTCACATCGAGGATGAAGCGGCTCATGTCCTGCTTCTCCTCAAGGTTCATACCGGCCATGGGTTCGTCGAGCAGCAGCACCTGCGGCTCCATGGCCAGCGCGCGGCCCAGGTCCACGCGCTTTTGCAGGCCGTAGGGCAGGGTGCCGACCGGGGTTTTGCGGTAGGCCTGGATTTCCAGGAAGTCGATGATGCGTTCCACGAAGGCGCGGTGCTCTTCTTCTTCCTTCTGGGCGCCGCCGATGCCAAACGGATTGCGGAAGGCCTGGGCAAACAGGCCGCTCTTGATGCGCAGGTTGCGCCCGCTCATGAGGTTGTCGATCACGCTCATGCCCTTGAACAGCGCCAGGTTCTGGAAGGTGCGGGCGATGCCCATTTCCGCCACCTGCCGGCTGTTCATGTGCTTGAAGGTCTGGCCCCGGAAGGTGATGGAGCCTTCCTGCGGCGAATAGACACCGTTGATGCAGTTGAGCATGGAGCTCTTGCCGGCACCGTTGGGCCCGATGATGGCCCGCACCTCATGCTCGCGCACGTTGAAACTGATGTCCGTCAGCGCTTTCACGCCGCCGAACCGCAGGCTGATGTTCTTGACGTCGAGGATGACGTCGCCGATCTTTTTCTGTGTCATGGCGTGGGGCTCAGGCAGCGGCTTTCACGGGGGCAAAGGTCTTGGCGTCGGCGATCTTTAGCGTGGCGCTCACGCTGCCCGTGCGGCCGTCCTCGAACTTCACCTGGGTTTCAATGAACTGCTCGGCCCGGCCACCGTACAGGGCGTCAACCAGCACCCGGTACTTGTCGCCGATGTAGCCGCGGCGGACCTTGTTGGTGCGGGTGAGCTCGCCGTCGTCCGCGTCGAGTTCCTTGTGCAGCACGAGGAAGCGGCTGATCTGGCTGCCGGCGAGCATGGCGTCGCGGCTCAGGTCGGCGTTGACCTTTTCCACGCATTCCTGGATGAGGGAATAAACCTCGGGTTTGGAGGCCAGGTCGGTGTAGCCGGCGTAGGGCAGGTTGCGCCGCTCGGCCCAGTTGCCCACGGCGTCGAAGTCGATGTTGATCATCACGCAGACCTTCTCGCGCTTGTCACCGAAGGCCACTGCCTCCTTGATGTGCGAGAAGAACTTCAGCTTGTTTTCGACGTACTTGGGCGCGAACATGGCGCCATCGTGGGCGCCGCCCATGAGGCGGCCGACGTCCTTCACGCGGTCGATGATCTTGAGGTGGCCCGAGGCGTCGATGAAGCCGGCGTCGCTGGTGTGGTACCAGCCGTCGGCGGTGAGGACCTCGGCGGTGGCGGTCGGGTTCTTGTAGTAGCCCTTGAGCAGGCCGGGCGACTTCACCAGGATCTCGCCCGTTTCGCTCAGCTTGATCTCCACGCCCTCGCAGGGCACGCCCACGGTGTCGGCGCGCGCTTCGTGGTCGGGCTGCAGGCAGACGAACACCGCGGTTTCGGTCGAGCCGTAAAGCTGCTTGAGGTTGATCCCGATGGAGCGGTAGAAGCTGAACAGGTCGGGGCCGATCGCTTCGCCGGCGGTGTAGGCCACGCGCACCCGGCTCAGCCCCAGGTTGTTGCGCAGCGGGCCATACACGCTCCAGTCGCCCAGGCGGTACTTGATGCGGTCGAGCAGGCCCACCGGCTTGCCGTCCATCAGGGCCGGGCCGACGCGGCGCGCCAGGCCCATGGCGGCGTGGAAGAGCTTGCGTTTGAGGGCGCCGGCGTCTTCCATGCGGATCATCACGCTGGTGAGCATGCCCTCAAACACGCGGGGCGGCGCGAAGTAGTAGGTCGGGCCGACCTCCTTGAGGTCGATCATCACGGTGCCGCTGCTCTCCGGGCAGTTCACCACGTAGCCGGCGACCAGCCACTGCGCGTAGCTGAAGATGTTCTGGCCGATCCAGGCGGGCGGCAGATAGGCCAGCACCTCGTCGCTGTCGGTGAGGCGGTCGAAGGTGACGCCGGCCTGCGAGCGGTTGATCAGGCTGAAGTGGGTGTGGACCACGCCCTTGGGGTTGCCCGTGGTGCCGCTGGTGAAGAACATGGCCGCCACGTCGTCCGCCTGACCTGCTTCGACCTCCCGCTGGAACAGCTGCGGGTGGGCCTTGGCGTGGGCCGCGCCGGCACCGACGAGTTCATCGAGTCCGCCCAGGCCCGGCTCGTCGTAGTTGCGCAATCCGCGCGGGTCGTCGTACCAGATGTGGGCCAGCTGCGGGCACTGCTCGCGGATTTCCAGCATCTTGTCGACCTGTTCCTGGTCTTCAACGACGCAGAAGCGGACCTCGGCGTTGTTGATCGGGAACACGCATTCGGCGGCCACGGCGTCCTGGTAGAGCGGCACGGGAATGGCGCCGACGGACTGGGCGGCCAGCATGGTGGCGTAGAGGCGCGGGCGGTTGGCGCCGATCACGACGATGTGTTCGCCGCGCTGCAGCCCGGCCTGGTGCAGCCCACAGGCCAGCGACTCGACCAGCGACGCGAGGTCGCCCCAGGTCAGCGTCTGCCAGATTCCGTATTCCTTCTCGCGCAGGGCCGGGGCCGTTGGCCGCCGTTGCGCGTGCTCCAGCATGAGCCGGGGGAAGGTGGTTTGCATGCCTGTCTCCTGTGACCGGCCATCGCCGGTGCCTTGCCAGTTGTCCCCTGGGGGACGAAGTGGGCGGGATGGTAGGCGTCGATTTGACGCCATGTTGTCTGTACGACGACAATTTAGGGTGTTCCCCAGCTAGGACTAACCCTTATTCATGACGGCATTCCCCCATTCCCGCAGCAGCGGCATGCTGCGCAGCAGCGCGCGCGCACCCACCGAACAGGAACTGGCCATGATCCCGTGGCTGGAGCGGCTGACGCCCGTGGAGCGTCAGCGGGCCATCGACAACTTGCTGGTGGGCGAGGCCGAGCCCGGCGACTACATCTGCCGCTTTGGCCGCTCGGTCACCTTCTGGTTTGGGCTGGTCGACGGCCTGATGAAGATGCACAACGACGACAGCAACGGCCCGGTCATCACCTTCGCCGGCCTCGCGCCCGGCGGCTGGTTCGGCGAGGGCACGCTGATCAAGCACGAGCCCTACCGCTACAACGTGGTGGCGCTGCGCAAGAGCCGGGTCGCGGGCCTGCCCGTGGCCACGTTCGACTGGCTGCTTGACCATTCGATCGGCTTCAACCGCTTCGTGATGCTGCAGCTCAACGAGCGCCTGGGTCAGTTCATCGCGGCGCGCGAGATCGACCGCATCAGCAGCCCCGACCTGCGGGTTGCCCGGCACCTGGCGGCCCTGTTCCATCCGCTGCTGTCGCCCGGCGCGGCGGGCGGCCTGCGCATCACGCAGCAGGAGCTGGCCTATCTGGTGGGCTTGTCGCGCCAGCGGGTGAACACGGCCTTGTCCCGCCTGGAGGCGGCGGGCTGGATCGCCATCGAGTACGGCGGACTGCGGGTGATCGACTTCCCGGCGCTGCGCAGCGCGCAATTGCCCTACTGAAGCCCGCCCAGCTGAAGTCCGCTGGCGTGAGGGCAGCCGGATTGAGGGCCGCTGGGTGCGACGCTGGGTGCGATTCCTACCGGAGCACCCGATCTGGGATCATCGGCCCATGAGCGATTCCGATGCCCCGGGCGGCCGTCCGCCCGCCCCCCAGACCCTTCGTCTCGCGCCCGGGCGCGCCCCAGCCCCCGCCGCGGGCCGTGCGCGCCCGCCGGTGCGGCCCCCCGGGCCCGCGCGCGCACGACCGATGAAGGCTGTGGCCCCGGCGCCCGCCGCGGCGCGTTCTTCGGCCCCTCCCTCGGTCTCTCCCCCGGTTCCTTCGCCGGCCCCTGCCCAGCGCCCGGTTGCGGCCCGCCCGCCGTCGGCGCGGCCGCGCCCGTCCGTGCCGGTGGTGGCGGCCGGCGACGCGGTGCGCTTGAACAAGCTCATGGCCGAGCGCGGCTTGTGTTCCCGCCGCGAAGCCGACGACTGGATCGCGCAGGGCTGGGTGCGGGTGGATGGCTTGGTGGCGGTGGTCGGGCAGCCGGTGCGCCCCGATGCCGTGGTCGACATCGACCCGGCCGCCCGCGCCTCGCAAGACGGGCGCGTCACCGTGCTGCTGCACAAGCCCGTGGGCTATGTCAGTGGGCAGCCCGAAGACGGGCACGAGGCGGCGGTGGCCCTGGTCACCGCCGCCAACCGGTGGCGCGACGACCGCGCGCCGCGCCGCTTTTCCCCGTCGCAGCTGCGCGGCCTGGCGCCGGCCGGCCGGCTCGACATCGACTCCACCGGCCTGCTGGTGCTCACGCAGGACGGCCGCGTGGCGCGCACCCTGATTGGCGAGGACAGCGGTGTGGAAAAGGAGTACCTCGTGCGCGTGCACTGGGCACCCAACGGGCCGCACGGCGGCGGCGTGGTGACGCAGAACGTGCAGGCCGCGCTGCCGGCGTCGGCGCTGGCGCGCCTGCGGCACGGCCTGAGTCTGGACGGCCAGCCGCTCAAGCCCGCGCAGGTGGACTGGCAGAACCCCGAGCAGCTGCGATTCGTGCTGCGCGAGGGGAAGAAGCGGCAGATCCGCCGCATGTGCGAGGCGGTGGGACTGCACGTCGTGGGCCTCAAGCGCGTGCGCATCGGGCGCGTGGTGCTGGGCCGGCTGCCGCCCGGCCAGTGGCGCTACCTCGGGGCGGACGAGGCGTTCTGAACGCTGGCGCGTCGGCGGGTCCGGGCCCACAATGGCCCATGAACCCCGCCCAGCCGCCCCCCCGCTCGCCCGCCGCCCGCGCCCGCCGTCACCTGCGTGCCGGCGATCTGCGCGCGGCCGCCCAGCTCGTCACCGCCGCCACCGGCGGCGTCATCGGCATCACCGAGGGCGTGCATCAGGCCGTGCGCGGCAGACTCGGTCTGTCGCGGGGTGCCGAGGCGGGCCGTGCCGGCGGCCTCACCGGGCAGATCTACCGGGCCATCCGGGGCATCCATGCCGGCGTGGGCCTCGGGGTGGACGTGTTGCTGCAAGCGCTGGGGCCGTGGCTGGAGGCGTCCGGCGGTGACAACACGCCCGAGCGCGCGGCGGTCGTGGCGGCGCTCAACGGCGTGATGGGGGACCGGCTGCAGGCCATGGGCAACCCGTTGGCACAGGCAATGTCGTGGCGCGTGGCCGGGGCGCCCACCGGCCACGCGCTGGTGCTGGTGCATGGCCTGTGCATGCACGGGGACCAGTGGCTGCGCGAGGGCCACGACCACGGCGTCTGGCTCGCCCGGCGGCTGGGGGCCACCCCGGCCTACCTCACCTACAACACCGGGTTGCCGGTGGCCACCAACGGCCGCGCGCTGGCCGAGCGGCTGGAGCGCCTGGTCGCGTCCTGGCCGGTGCCGCTGCAACGCCTCACCCTCATCGGCCACAGCATGGGCGGGCTGGTGATTCGCAGCGCGGTGCACGCCGGTGAGTCCGCCGGCCACGCCTGGCGTGCACCGCTGCGCGACCTCATCTGCCTGGGCGCGCCGCACCACGGCGCGCCGCTGGAGCGCGCCGGCCATGGTGTGGATCTGTTGCTCGACGCCTCGCCCTTCACCGCGCCCCTGGCCCGGCTGGGCCGGTTGCGCAGCGCCGGCATCACCGACCTGCGCCGCGGCCGGGTGCGCGGGGACGACAACGGTCCGCCCGATGCGCCGCTGCCGCTGCCGGCGGGGGTGGCCTGTCGCGTGGTGGCGGCGTGCCTGGCGCCGCGCCGCGGGTTGCTGGCCGACCGGCTGGTCGGCGACGGCCTGGTGCCGCTGCGCAGCGCCCTGGGCGACCACGACGACCCGGCCCGCGCGCTCGGCCTGGGCCCCGACAGCCGCTTTGTCGCCCACCGCACCGGCCACCTTGACCTGCTCGGCAGTCCGTCCGTGGCCGAGCGTCTGCGGTGCTGGCTGGAACCGGGCGGCTCTTGAAAAGCCGGCGGTCGCCCGCAAATCCGCCGAGCCGAGCGCCCGCGGGGCGCCGCTTTCGCGGTCCGCCGCCGTTACCCAGACGACAACCATGAGCAAACAGACCCACTCCTTCCAGGCCGAGGTGGCGCAGCTGCTGCACCTCGTCACCCACTCCCTCTACTCCAACCCCGACATCTTTCTGCGCGAGCTGGTGTCCAACGCGTCGGACGCCTGCGACAAGCTGCGCTTCGAGGCGCTGAACAACGCCGCGCTGTACGAGGACGCGCCCGAGCTTGAGGTGCGCGTGGCCTTCGACAAAGCGGCGCGCACCCTCACCATCACCGACAACGGCATCGGCATGAGCGCGGCGGAGGCGATCGAGCACCTCGGCACCATCGCCAAGAGCGGCACGCGCGACTTCATGAGCAAGCTCAGCGGCGACCAGAAGAGCGACGCGCAGCTGATCGGCCAGTTTGGCGTGGGCTTTTATTCCGGCTTCATCGTCGCCGACCGGATCGTGGTGGAGAGCCGCCGCGCCGGCCTGTCCGCGGCCGAGGGCGTTCGCTGGAGCAGCGGCGGCAGCGGCGATTTCGAGGTGGAGGCGATCGAGCGCCCGGCGCGCGGCACCAGCGTCATCCTGCACCTGCGCGAGGACAAGACCGAGTACCTCAGCCACTGGAAGCTCAAGTCGATCATCGCGAAGTACAGCGACCACATCAGCCTGCCGATCCGCATGCAGGCCGAAGCCTGGGACGCCGAGAAAAGCGAATACGTGCTCAAGGACGAGTGGGAGACCGTCAACTCGGCCAACGCGCTGTGGTCTCGCCCCAAGAAGGACGTGAGCGACGAGCAGTACATCGAGTTCTACAAGAACCTCAGCCACGACACCGAGCCGCCGCTGGCCTGGAGCCACAACCGGGTGGAGGGCAGCACCGAGTACACGCAGCTGCTCTACATCCCGGCCACCGCGCCGCAGGACTTGTGGAACCGCGACCGCAAGGCCGGCATCAAGCTCTACGTCAAGCGCGTGTTCATCATGGACGAGGCGGAGAGCCTCATGCCGGCTTACCTGCGCTGGGTCAAGGGCGTGGTCGATTCGAGCGACCTGCCGCTCAACGTGAGCCGCGAACTGCTGCAGGAAAGCCGCGACGTGAAGGCCATTCGCGAGGGCAACACGCGCCGCGTGCTGACGCTGCTCGACGACCTCAGCAAGGACAGCGACAAGTACGGCAAGTTCTACGCCGCCTTTGGCGCCGTGCTCAAGGAGGGCCTGGGCGAGGACTTCGCCCACCGCGACAGGATCGCGAAACTGCTGCGTTTTGCCAGCACCACCCAGAGCGAGCCCACCGCGCTGGCCGACTACAAGGGCCGGATGAAAGACGGCCAGAAGGCGATCTACTACCTCACCGCCGACACGCTGGCCGCCGCGCAGAATAGCCCGCAGCTGGAGGTGTTCCGCCAGAAGGGCATCGAGGTGCTGCTGATGACGGACCGGGTGGACGAGTGGGCCTTGTCCTTCCTGCCCGAATTCGACGGTACGCCGCTGCAAAGCGTGGCCAAGGGTGCGGTGGATCTGGGCGACCTGCAGGACGAGACCGAGAAGAAGGCAGCGGAAGAGGCCGCCGAAGCGTTCAAGCCGGTGCTGGAGCGCTTGAAGGACAGCCTGAAGGACCGCGCCAAGGACGTGCGCGTGACCTCGCGGCTGGTGGACTCGCCGGCGTGTCTCGTGGTGGAAGACGGGGATTATTCGATGCAGCTCGCGCGCCTGCTCAAGCAGGCGGGTCAGCCGGCGCCCACGGTCAAGCCGATCCTGGAAGTCAACGCCGGCCATGCGCTGGTGAAGAAACTCGACGGCCATGCCCGGTTCGACGACCTGGCGCACATCCTCTTCGACCAGGCTTTGCTGGCCGAAGGCGGCATGCCCGACGATCCGGCCGCCTACGTCAAGCGGGTCAACGCCCTGCTGGCCTGAGCGGCGAGTCCGGGTTCACGGCCAGCGGGTGGCCCGCGGGAAGCCCGCGGTCCGCCGGCGGCACTTTCTGGAGCGCCTCAGGTCACAATGGGGCCCACGTTGGATTGGAGTTCCCCATGACCGCCCTGGCTTCCCGCTCCCTGCGCGCTTCGTTCTTGCTGCTGGCCCTGGCCGCGGCCGGTTGTTCGTCGGTGGGCGTGGGCGTCGGCATCCCGGTCGGCCCCGTCACCATCGGCGTGGGGGCGAGCAACGGCGGCGTGAGCCTGGGCGTGGGCACCGGCGTCGGGCCGGTGGGTGTGGGGGTCGGCGTGAACCAGCGCGGTCAGGTGAGCGCCGGCGCCGGTGTGGGTGTGAGCACCGAGGTGGGCAACAGCGGCGTGCGGGCCGGGGTCGGCGTCGGCACGAGCACCGTCATCCACGACCCCGACAAGAAGTAAGTTGAACCTGCCCCGCCCGTCCGGCCGCGGCAGTGGGGCGGGAGCAGGCGGTCGGGGCTCAGCCCAGCTTGAGTTCCACCGGGATGTTGCCGCGGGTGGCGTTGGAGTAGGGGCACACCGTGTGGGCGGTGTCGACCAGGTCCTGTGCCACCGCGCGGTCCATGCCCGGCAGGTTCACCGTCATGCGCACCGCGATGCCAAAGCCTTGCGGGATCGGGCCGATGTCCACTTCGGCGTCGATGGTCGCGTCCGCCGGCACCGGCACCTTCTTCATGCCCGCCACGAATTTCAGCGCCCCCATGAAGCACGCCGAGTAGCCGGCGGCGAACAGCTGTTCGGGGTTGGTCGCGGTGCCGGCGCCGCCCATGGCTTTGGGCGGGGACAGCTTCACATCGAGCAGGCCGTCGTCGCTGCGGGCGCTGCCGTCGCGTCCGCCGGTGGTGGTGGCGCGGGCGGTGTAGAGGACTTTGTCGAGGGTGGTGGGCATGGTGGGCTCTCCGGAAAAGGCGGCCGGGGCGGCCGGGTTGAAAAAAGGGGAGGCGCTGGGGTCAGACGCCGAGGCGGTCGCGCAGGCGTTGCACCTGCCGCGTCAGTTCGATGGCTTCGGTCACGCTGCACTGCGCCGCCTGCAGCACACAGCCCGGGATGCGCGCGGCGCGTTGTTTGAGGCGCTGCCCGGCGGGCGTGAGGTGCACCCGCACGCGGCGTTCGTCGCTGGCGTCGCGCGTGCGGGTGATCAGGTCGGCGGCCTCCAGCCGCTTGAGCAGCGGCGTGAGGGTGCCGGAGTCCAGCCGCAGCCGCTCCCCCAGCGCCGACACGCTCACGCCGTCGGCCTCCCACAGGGCCAGCATCGCGAGGTATTGCGGGTAGGTCAGGCCGAGTTCGTCCAGCAGCGGCTTGTAGAGCTTGGTCATGGCCAGCGAGGCCGAATACAGCGCGAAACACAGCTGGTGGTCGAGCGCCAGGACGTCGTCCGGGGTGGGGGTGGTCTTGACCATGGATCGTATTATTGCATCAAATTTAATTGCACGCAATTTAAATGGCCGGAAGCCGGCGTGGAGAGCCTCAAGCACGCGCCCGCCTCGACGACGCGGGGTCGGTAGCTGCTGAAAAGTATGAAAACCGGCCAGAAAATCACCGCCGAATGCTACCAAAGCATTCGTGTCTGGCGCTCAGGCCACGAGCGGTGCGGCCTGCATGGCCTCGATCTGTTCGATCAGCAGGTCGACCTGCCCGCGCCAGAAGTCGCGGCTGCCGAACCAGGGGAAGTTGGGCGGGAAGGCCGGGTCGTCCCAGCGACGGGCGATCCAGGCGCTGTAGTGGACCAGCCGCAGCGTGCGCAGCGGCTCAATCAGCGCGAGTTCGCGCGCGTCGAAGGCGCGCACCTGTTCGTAGCCGTCGAGCAGCGCGGCCAGTTGCCGGGTCTGCTGGCCGCGGTCGCCGGACAGCAGCATCCACAGGTCCTGCACGGCCGGGCCGGTGCGCGCGTCGTCCAGGTCCACAAAGTGCGGACCGGGTTCCGGCCGATCGGTCGGTGTCCACAAGATGTTGCCCGGGTGGCAGTCGCCGTGCAGCCGCAGCCGCGCGACGCCGTCGGCCGATGCGCCTTCGGTCAGCACGCCATGGGCTTCAATCAGCGTCAACGCCTCGTCGAGCGCGGCGGACCATTCGCGCTGCACCTCGGGCGCAATCACGTGGTGGGCCGTCAGCCAGTCGCGCGGCTCGCGCGCGAAGGCCGCGCTGTTCAGACCGGGGCGGTGCACAAACGGGTGGGCGGCACCCACCGTGTGCAGCCGGGCCAGAAACCGGCCGATCCATTCCAGCACCTCGCCGTCGTCCAGCTCGGGCCGCCGCCCGCCACGCCGAGGGCTGACCGAGAAGGCAAAGCCCTCGGCATGGTGCAGGCTGGCGCCTCCAATCACCAGCGGAGCGACCACCGGCACCTCGGCCGCGACCAGTTCGTGGGCGAACGCGTGCTCCTCGGCGATCTGCGCGTCGCTCCAGCGACCCGGGCGGTAGAACTTCGCCACCACCTGCGTGTGGCCGGCCACGGGCTCGTCGAGGTGGGCGTGGTAGACGCGGTTCTCAAAGCTGTTGAGCGCGCTCAGGCGCCCGTCGGGCCACAAGCCCACCGCGCTCAGCGCGTCGAGCACGACGGCGGGTGTGAGCTGGCTGAACGGGTGCGGGTCGGCAGCGCCGCTCGGCAGCGCGGGAGCGAAATCGGTCATGTGCCGATTGTCGATGCAGCGCTGGGCTACCATCGCCCGCATGCCTGCCTCCCGGTCGTCCGCCCCGCGCCACGCCCCCAGCCTTCACGAGCAACTCCCCGAGTTGCGGCCCGGCCAATCGATCGCCTTGTTGCAGGCCTTGCACGTCCTCACGCGCGACGGCCGCCTGAACCAGGACACGCGCCGCAAGCTCAAGCAGGTGAACCACCTGCTGCAATTCATCGAGCCCTTGCTGGCTGATGCGCTGGCTGATCGCGGTGACGTGACGCTCGTCGATGTCGGCGCCGGCAAGTCCTACCTCGGTTTCATGCTCTATGACCGCTTCTTCCGCGAGCGCGCGGTGGGCGAGGTCATCGGGCTGGAGGTGCGGGAAGACCTCGTCGCGCGCTCGCGCGCACTCGCCACCGACCTGGGCTTCGGTCGCATGCGGTTCATCGCCGCCACCGCCGACCAGGCGCCCTCCCACCCGGACCTGCCCGCCGCCATCGACGTGGTGACCGCCTTGCACGCCTGCGACACGGCCACCGACGACGCCATCGACTTCGCGCTCGCGCGCCAGGCGCCGGCGGTGGTGATCGTGCCGTGTTGCCAGGCCGAGGTGGCCGCGGTGATGCGGCAACACAAGGCCTTGACCCTCAAGCGCACCCCCCTGGCCGAGTTGTGGCGCCACCCGCTGCACACGCGGGAGTTCGGAAGCCAGGTCACCAACGTGCTGCGCTGCCTGCGTTTGCAGGCGCATGGCTATGACGTCACGGTGACCGAACTCGTGGGCTGGGAACACTCGATGAAAAACGAGCTGATCCTCGCCCGTAGAATGCCCCACATCACCGCCGGCGCCCGCGACCACGCGCGGCAGCGCCTGCAGCAGATGCTCGATACCCTCGGCCTGCCTGAACTCCAGACCCGCTTCGCGGTCTGACCTCCGCGGTGGCCCCATGGCCGCCTGTTGTTGAACCGGCCGCTCCCCACCGGAAGCGCGCCACCCGCGTCACCCACGCGCGCGACACACCGCGCGCACCACCCGGCCGGCGCGGCCCACGACGGAGCCCCCATGGTCACCGACCTCGCCTTCCTGTTGCAAAGCATTGCCTGGCCCCTCGTTCTGCTGCTGGCCTGGTTCGCCGGTGAAGCGGTGCATGAACGCTGGCGCGTGCCGCGGGTGACGAGTTATGTCGCCGTGGGCCTGCTGGGCGGCCTGATCAACCTGCCGGGCCTGACCACCGACATCCCGGGCCTTCCCTTCCTGGCCAACGTGGCGCTGGCGCTCGTGCTGTTCGAGCTGGGGCACCGCATGAACCTGCGCTGGTTCCGCCACAACCCGTGGGTCCTGGTGCACGGCCTGGTGGAGTCCGCGGTGACCTTTGCCGTGATCTACTGGGCCAGCGGCTGGTTCGGTCTGCCGACCGACCAGCGCCTGATCATCGCCGCGCTCTCGGTGTCGGCCTCGCCGGCGGGCGTGGTGCGCGTGGCCAACGAACTGCGCAGCGCCGGCCAGGTGACCGAGCGGGTGCTGCACCTGTGCGCCATCAATTGCCTTGCGGCGGTGGTGGCGCTCAAGGCGGTGATGGCGTACTGGTACCTGAGCACCTCGGGCGACGTGGTGCAGGCGCTGTTCTCCAGCGTTCATGTGGTCGGCACCTCGCTGGCCGTCGGTGGTCTGCTGGGCGTGGCGGTGCCCTGGCTGCTGCGGCTCAGGCGCACCCCGGAGCACGGGGTCACGGTCGTGTTTGCGCTGGCCGTGCTGCTGCTCACCACCGCGGCCTTTGGCCTCAAGCTGTCGCCGCTGCTGGCCGCGCTCACGTTCGGCATCGTGGCGCGCGAGCGCCGGGTGCACCTCACCAGCGCGCAGCGCGACTTCGGCACCGTCGGCCACCTGTTGTCGGTGTTCCTGTTTGTCTACATCGCCTCGCTGCTGGACTGGAGCGATGTGCTCGCCGGCCTGGCCATGGGACTGCTGCTGATCGCACTGCGCACCGCGAGCAAGGTCGTCTGCAGCGTGGCCGTGGCGCGCCTGTCGGGCATCACCGAGCGCAAGGGCCTACTCACGGGCCTGGCGCTCACGCCGATGTCGGCCTTTGCCATCCTGCTGCTCGAACAGAGCCGCCTGATGGGCTTCGAGCCGGCGGTCGCAGTGCTGGCCGCGCTGGCCGGGATGATGCTGGTGCAGGAGCTGCTGGGGCCGGTCGTCACGCAGCGCGCGCTCATGGCCGCCCGCGAAACCCACCTGACCCACGCCGAGGAGCCTCGCCATGCCGCTTGAAACCTTCAAGGCCTCCGACGCCCTGACCATGGGCGTCGAGCTTGAACTCCAACTCGTCAACGCCCACGATTTCGACCTCTCCAGCAGCGCCGATGACCTGCTGGAGCTGCTGCGGCGCAAGCCCTTTCCGGGCACGGTCACGCCCGAGATGACCCAGAGCATGATCGAGATCGCCACCGACGTGCAGCGCGAACACGGTCCGCTGCTGGCGCAGCTTCGGGCCATCCGCGACACGCTGGTCACCGCAGGCGATCGCCTCAACATCGAGATCGCCGGCGGCGGCACCCACCCCTTTCAGCGCTGGTTCGAGCAGCGGATCTTCAGCAAACCGCGCTTCCAGCAGCTCTCGGGCTTGTATGGCTATCTCGCCAAGCAGTTCACCGTCTTCGGCCAGCACGTGCACATCGGCTGCCGTTCGCCCGACGAGGCCCTGTACCTGCTGCACGCGCTCAACCGCTACGTGCCCCACTTCATCGCGCTGTCGGCGTCGTCGCCGTTTTCGCAGGGCGTGGACACCCTGTTCGATTCGGCACGGCTGAACTCCGTGTTCGCCTTTCCGCTCAGCGGCCGCGCGCCCTTCGTGTTGAGCTGGGAGGCATTCACCGAGGGCTACTTCACCAAGATGGAAAGCACCGGCGTGGTGAAGTCGATGAAGGACTTTTACTGGGACATCCGGCCCAAGCCGGAGTACGGCACCATCGAGCTTCGGGTGTGCGACACCCCGCTGACCGTGGAGCGCGCCGCCGCCCTGGCTTGCTACCTGCAGGCCCTGTGCCGCCACCTGCTGGAGCGCACCGACCCGCCGCCGGAGGAAGACGACTACCTCGTCTACACCTACAACCGCTTCCAGGCCTGCCGATTCGGCCTCGACGGCATGATGGTCAACCCCAAGACGCGCGAGCAGATCAGCATCCGCGAGGACGTGCTGGCCACCGTGCGCCGCCTTGCGCCCCACGCCGCGGCCCTGCACAGCACCGCCGCCCTCGACGAGATCGAGCGCACCGCGGGCCATGACGGCAACCACGCCAGCCTGCTGCGCCGCCGCTACCAGGAGACGCGCAGCGTGGAGGCGGTGGTGCGGGAGAGCGTGACGGCGCTGCGCGCGGGCCGCTGAAATCCGGCGGTCGCTCAGCCGCGCGGGACGTGCAGCACGCAGCAGGTGCGGTAGGTGTCGTACCAGTCGGCGGTGTTCATCGCGGGAAGCACGCCTTCCCCGTTGCTCGGCAGGCTGGTTTTGCCCTCGTCGCGCTGCCACAGGTGAACCGACACGCAGAACACATAGCCTTCGCTGCTGCGGCTGCTGCCCGTGATGTGAAGCGCCAGGGCCTCATCCGCCTGAAGTTCGACTGGTTGGTTGCCGCGCCACACCCGCCGCACATGATTGAGCCAGCGGCGGTGATAGCGGTCGGCCACCCAGGCCCAGTCCGTGGCCTGCAAGCGGCAGTTCACCACGCCGCCGTCGGTGCGGCCCAGCCGCAGCGTCTCGTGCGCCAGCGCGGCGGTGAGCGCGGTGTCGAAGTCCTCGCGCAGCTGCGCCTCCGTCTGGTGGCGGGCCAGCTCCGCGCGCAGGGCATCCAGCGCCGCGTCGGCGTCGGAGAGCTGCTGCTGGATGCGGCCATCGTCCAGATTCCCCGGCAAATGATCGAGGGCGGTGTGCAGCTGTTCGAGGTCGGTGGCCAGCTGCGCGAGCTGGTGCGTGAACGTGGCTGGCAGGTTCAGCGACTGGGCCACGGGTTGCATGTCGCGCACGTCCTGCAGGAAGAAGGACGCGGCGGCGGCGTAGCCTTGCGCCGCGATGACGTCGATGTCGTGTGCCGTGATGGCCGGCTTCGGGCGAGCGGGCTGGCGCGCTGCAGCGGGCGCAGGCTGGACCTCCACCGCCGCGGGCCGCGCGCTGGCCTTCGCCAGGGCAGCGGGGCGATCGAGGCGCCGTCGCCGGGGGCCGACCACGGGTCCGTTGATCCAGCGCAGCAGTTGCGTCAGCGAAAGCCGCTGGAGCGCCGCGCGCTCGTCCTCGACAGCGCCGGTGGCTGACAGGGTCAGGGCGGAGGCCGCGCTGCGTTTGGCGTGTGCTTGGGTCTGTCGAACGAGCGTATCCATGTCCGATTCGTCGTCCGCCTGGCGGGCTGCCCGAACCGAGGCCAGCGCTCGGCGACTGGTGTCGGTGAACTCACCCAGTGCCTGACCTCGAGCCACTGCCTCAACCGAGGTCCGCACCAGGTATTCGTCATCGACCTCAATGCGGGCTTTCATGGTCGCAATGGCGGTCTGGGCTGCCGCGCTGGCGGTGAGGTTGAGATGCTGTGCCACCTGCAGCACCGCCTCGCGGAGCGCCGCGTTTCGGTTGGGCGGGGGAAGCTGGCTGTTCTTGAAGGAGTCCACCAGCTCGGAGACGATGGCTTTGGCGTCTCGGCGCGTGAGGATGGTCTCGATCGCTGCCTGCAAACGTTCGCGGGTGGATGACTTGGCACTCAGCAGGGTCCAGCTGCACAGCGTCTGGATGGATGCTTTCAGGACGGGATCGTTGAGCCGCTCCACGGTCTTGCGGATCGCCTGGTAGGCCAGCTTGACCGGGACGAGGAATGCGCCGTTTTTGCCGAGCTGTTCTTCGTGTACGTCGTGGCACCAGTGTTGGACGAACATCTCCAGCGTGGGCCCGAGGCGCATAAACCCCACCGCCTTGAGCTGGGTGGCGACGAGGGCGATGGCCGTGTTGGCCTTGATGTCGGCCGGATCGAAGAACTCACCCACCACGCGATCGATCTCCGCCTGTCGGGCTTGCCATGCCGGCAGACTGAAAAAATACAGACCGACATCCACCGCGTAGTTCACAAACTCATCGGGGACGTAGGCCAGGGCCGACTGGACGTTGACGTACACGTCATTGCGGATCGGCCCGGGTGGCAGCGCGCTGGCACGCTGGAGCAGTGCTGACCGCTTCGCCCGACCCTCGGGCGAGATGACCACCGTGGCGCGCAGATTCCACATCGGGTAACCCACCAGCAGGAAGCCGTCGGGGCTGATCGAAAGATGACCAAACATGTCGTTGCGGCCTCGGGTGAGCGTTTCAGGGCATGCGCGTTCAGTCTGCGTCCTCCCGATTCGCCCGACCATCGCTCCCATCGCCCATCCTGCCCAGGTGAGGCTGCGCCGACACGCTGTCAGCCAATTTCCTACAACGCGAATGGCGGGACGCCGACTTAACGCCCTGAAACACGGTGGCTACAGTCTGTTTCAACACGACACAAATCCACCCTCAAGTTTCTGGAGCCACCATGAAAGCCTCTGCCCACCGCCTCAATCCCTTCGTGCTGATGCTCGATCCCGAAGCCGTGATCAGCGCGATGGAAGACAGCGCCGACCTGCGCCGCCTGCGCCAGCGCGTGTGCCGTCCGCTGGACAAGCCCCTGATTCCCAAGACCCACGCCG
>Ga0209278_1000516_pt1 | contig 29118 bp, 24 predicted proteins | sample JI81BgreenDNA_FD_187504 | JGI IMG/M metagenome (GOLD analysis project Ga0209278, IMG submission 187504) | Wastewater effluent complex algal communities from Wisconsin, to seasonally profile nutrient transformation and Carbon sequestration -... | ecosystem: Engineered > WWTP > Effluent > Algae...
CCAACCCATTGCGTGAGCGCATGAATCGACGCCCCGGCCCGCCGGGGCGTCGCTTTTCCGGACGCACAAAAACAAACGGCTCGCATTGCTGCGAGCCGTTGGAATCAGCGAAAGCTGGCGTCCCCACGGGGATTCGAACCCCGGTCGCCTCCGTGAAAGGGAGGTGTCCTAGGCCTCTAGACGATGGGGACGTTTAGAGGATTCAACGAAAAAGTGGTGGAGCTAATCGGGATCGAACCGATGACCTCTACAATGCCATTGTAGCGCTCTCCCAGCTGAGCTATAGCCCCACCGATTCAGGAGAGGCGCGCATCATATTCAGCAGGATCGGCTTCGTCAAGCGTCTGTCATCGACGGATTCGTTTTGGCGTCATCTTCGGCCACGGGGTCCAATGTCGCCCGGGCGTGGCCGAGGCTTTCGAGGTAGCCCAGCCACTTGCTGAGGAAGCTGTTCATGCGCAGCCGGTGGCCCATCATCACCTTCGGCGTGGGGCGCAGCCCCAGCACGTCCTGCCAGTGGCGCCCGACGTAGCAATTGGTCGCCTCCGCCTGGCGCGAATCCATATACGCGCGAAGCACGGCCGACGGGTCGGGGGCGCCGGTGACCGGATCGGTCATGGCATAGGAGAGGCGGAGCTCCACCGTGTGCGCGTGCCGCGCCAGCACTTCGATGTGGACATCGAGCCCATCACCCACCCGCGACACGTGGCGTCCGATGGCCGCGTGCTTCAGGTCGATCATTCGGGCGATGCGCTCGAAGTTCTCGCCATAGAGGCCCATCAGCCACGCGAAGCGGCCGATGGCGGGATAAGGCAGCTCGCTGCGGTTCTGGCGCATGGTTCGAATGTAGAGGCGCCCTGCCCGGCCTTCAACCTCAGAAATGGCTGCGCTGGAAGCCGAACTGCGCGACGATCTTCGAGGCGATCTCCTCGATGGACGTGTGCGTCGTGCTCAGCACCGGAATCTGTTCGCGCTTGAACATCCCCTCGGCGATCGACACCTCGCGACGGCACACGTCCAGCGTCGCGTAGCGCGACCCGGGCTTGCGTTCCTCGCGGATCTTCTGGAGCCGCTGCGGATCGATGGTGAGCCCGAACAGCTTGCGGCGGTGGCGACGCAGCTTCTCCGGGAGGCGATCGGCCTCGAGGTCCTCGGGCGTGAGCGGGTAGTTCGCCGCGCGCAGGCTGTAATGCAAGGCCAGATACAGGCACGTGGGCGTCTTGCCGGAGCGCGAGACGCCAACGAGCAGCACATCGGCCTGGTCGTAATCGAGGTCGGTGCCGTCGTCGTGGGTCAGCGCGAAATTCGTTGCGTCCATGCGCCGCTCGTAGGCATCGAAGTCCACCAGGGCGTGGGCCTGCCCCACTTTCGGATGTCGCGCACGCCCCAACTCCGCCTCGAGGGGGCCCATGAAGGGCGCGAAAACGTCGAGGATCAATGCGCCGCTGTCGGCCAGGGCTTGGGCGAGTTCGCTGTCCACGACCGTATTGACGACGATCGGCCGGGTACCGTGGCGCTCGCCGCCTTGGCGGATGGCTCCCGCGGCTTGGCGGGCTTTTTCCAGCGTATCGACGAACGGCAGGCGCTGGCGCTCGAACGCCTGGCCGCTGAACTGCGTCAGCAGGCTGTTGCCGATGGTTTCGGCGGTGATGCCAGTGCCGTCGGAGACGAAAAAAACGGGGCGGATCGACATAAGCGGCCTTCGTTGCGGGCTCGGGCCACGATTCTGCGGTGAAACCCGGAGGAATTGCGGCCCTTGCGGAAGGTCAAGCTTGTCCCGAGGGCCGCGGGCCCGGAAAATAGGCGTTTCCCCTTGCGGTGTGCCGGAGCTGCCTTGAACGCCCACGTCCTTTGGCTGAACGACCTTCGCTTGACCGATCTTCCGCAGGTGGGGGGCAAGAATGCCTCGCTCGGCGAGATGATCGGCCACCTCGCCCAGCTGGGTGTCTCCGTGCCGGGCGGCTTCGCCACCACGGCCGATGCGTTCCGCGAGTTCATCGCCGAGAACCACCTGCACGACCGCATCTACTCGAAGCTGGGCACCTTGGACGTCGAGGACGTCGACGCCCTTGCGTTGGCCGGCAAGGAGATCCGCGGCTGGGTCATCGACGCCCCGCTGCCCAAAGCCCTCGACGCCGCGATCCGCGAGGCCTATGCGCGGATGTGCAAGGAAGCGGGTGCCGCCGAGATCTCGGTCGCCGTGCGTTCCTCCGCCACCGCCGAGGACTTGCCGGACGCCAGCTTCGCCGGCCAGCAGGAGACCTTCCTCAACGTCACCGGCGCCGACGACGTGGTGCACAAGGTGAAGGAGGTCTTTGCCTCGCTCTACAACGACCGCGCCATCGCCTACCGCGTACACCACGGCTTCAAGCACGAGGACGTGTTCCTGTCGGCAGGTGTGCAGCTGATGGTCCGCTCGGACATCGGCGCCTCGGGCGTGCTGTTCACGCTGGACACCGAATCCGGCTTCCGCGACGTCGTGTTCGTCACCGCCAGCTACGGCCTCGGCGAGACGGTCGTGCAGGGCGCGGTGAACCCCGACGAGTTCTACGCCTACAAGCCCAATCTCGAGGCCGGCCGCCCGGCCATCCTGCGCCGCACGCTCGGTTCTAAGCAGATCCGGATGGTCTACTCGAACGCACCGGGCGAGCGCGTTCGCAACGAGGACACGCCGGCCGAGCTGCGTGGCCGCTTCTCGCTGTCGGACCACGACGTGGAGGAACTGTCGCGGCAAGCGCTGGTCATCGAAAAGCACTACGGCCGTCCGATGGACGTCGAGTGGGCGAAAGACGGCATCACCGGCAAGCTCTACATCGTGCAGGCGCGCCCGGAGACGGTGAAATCGCGCGCGCGTGCCACGCAGATCGAGCGCTTCCGCCTGCAGCAGCGCGGCGAAGTGCTGGCCCAGGGCCGCGCCATCGGCCAGAAGATCGGCTCGGGCATCGCCCGGGTCATCCGCAGCGTGGCCGAAATGAACAAGGTGCAGCCCGGCGACGTGCTCATCGCCGACATGACCGACCCCGACTGGGAGCCGGTGATGAAGCGCGCCGCCGCCATCGTCACCAACCGCGGCGGGCGCACCTGCCACGCGGCGATCATTGCGCGCGAGCTCGGCGTGCCGGCCGTCGTCGGCACCGGTGATGCGTTGAAAGTGATTCCGGACGGCACGCCGGTGACGGTGAGCTGCGCCGAGGGCGACACCGGCTTCATCTACGCCGGGCAGCTGCCCTTCGAGCGGGTCGTCGCCGACCTCGACAAGATGCCGCCGGCGCCGCTGAAGATCATGATGAACGTGGGCAACCCGGAGCGCGCCTTCGACTTCGCGCAGCTGCCGCACCAGGGCATCGGCCTCGCCCGCCTCGAGTTCATCATCGCCCGCCAGATCGGCGTGCACCCGCGCGCCCTGCTCGAGTACGACAAGCAGCCGGCCAACATCCGCGCGCAGATCGATCCGCTGATCGCCGGCTATGCCGACCCGGTGAGCTTCTACGTCGAGCGCCTTGTCGAGGGCATCGCCACGCTGACGGCGGCCTTCGCGCCCTACCCCGTCATCGTGCGCCTCTCCGACTTCAAGTCGAACGAGTACGCGAACCTGATCGCTGGCGCGGCCTACGAGCCGCACGAAGAGAATCCGATGATCGGGTTCCGCGGCGCCTCGCGCTACATCCACCCGGATTTCAAGGACTGCTTCGCGCTCGAGTGCCGCGCCGTCCGCAAGGTCCGCGAGGCGATGGGCCTCACGAACCTGTGGGTGATGATCCCCTTCGTGCGCACGCTCGAGGAGGGTCAGGCCGTCATCGACACGCTGGCCGCCAACGGCCTCGTGCAGGGCAGCAAGTCCGGCAACCCGGACGGCCTGAAGGTCATCATGATGTGCGAAGTGCCCTCGAACGCCCTGCTGGCCGATGAGTTCCTCGACATCTTCGACGGCTTCTCGATCGGCTCGAACGACCTGACCCAGCTCACGCTGGGCCTGGATCGTGATTCCGGCATCGTCGCCAACCTGTTCGACGAGCGGAACCCAGCGGTCAAGAAGATGCTGTCGATGGCCATCTCGGCCGCTCGCGCCAAGGGCAAGTACGTCGGCATCTGCGGCCAGGGCCCGAGCGACCACCCCGACCTCGCCGAGTGGCTGATGGACCAGGGCATCGAGTCGGTGTCGCTGAACCCGGACACCGTCGTCGACACCTGGCTGCGCCTCGCCCAGCACAAGAAGGGCTGAGCGCGGTGACGCCGATCCTGCCGACCTCGACCGCGGAAGCGGTCGGGCTCTGGGCCAAGCTGCAGTCGCGCCTTGCCAAGGCCGACTGGATGGGGCTGCTGGAAACATGGGGGCTGAAGCTCCTCTCGATCCTGCTGATCCTCGTCATCGGGGTCTGGGTCGCCCGCAAGCTGAGCAACGGGCTGGCCCGGGTGCTGGAACGCTCGAACGCGGATCCGATCCTCGTGAGCTTCCTGCGGAACATCGTCTACTTCGGCCTGCTGATCGTCGTCGTCATCGCCGCCTACGCGCAGGCGGGCTTCAATCCGGCGTCCTTGTTGGCGGTGCTCGGTGCCGCCGGCCTCGCCATCGCGCTGGCGCTGAAGGACTCGCTGTCGAACTTCGCCTCGGGCGTGATGCTGATCCTGCTGCGCCCCTTCAAGGCCGGCGACTACGTGCAGATCGCCGGGCTGGAAGGCACCATCGAACAGGTGCGCGTGTTCCAGACGCAGATGCGCACCATCGACAACCGCGTGATCGTGCTGCCCAACAGCCAGATCACCACCGCGCCGATCGTGAACTTCACCGGGCGGCCCACGCGACGACTGGACCTCGTCGTTGGCGTCGGCTATGACGACGACCTGTCGGCGGCACGATCAGCGTTGCTGGACGTGGCCAACGCCAACGAGCGCGTCCTTCAGGATCCAGCAGCCGACGTCCTGGTGTCAGCGCTCGGTGAGAGCAGCGTCAACCTGACGCTGCGCGCCTGGGTGGCCACCAGTGACGTGCTGACCGCGAAGAGCGAGCTGCTCGAAGGCATCCATCGCGAGCTTCGCCAGCGCGGCTTGTCGATCCCGTTCCCGCAGCGCGACCTGCACGTCTACCACCACGGCACGCCCCCCTCGGGTCTGCCGAGAGCGGTGCAGGACGCGCTGGACGACGGCGACCACTAAGTCGTCGCCCACCGGGTATCTCCCGGCGGCTCAGGTCTCGACGCGATTCCGTCCGGCCCGCTTCGCGGCATACAGGCGCTCGTCGGCGCGATAGATCATCCGCTCGTGGTGGGTAAAGCCCGTGCGGCTTGCAAGGCCGATACTGGCCGACACGCGTGCTCCCGGGGCGAAGGCGCTGGTGTCGATCGCCTCGATGCGCCGACGGATGCGCTCGGCGCTATCGGCCGCCTGCTCCAGCGTCGCGTCGACGAACAACAGGGCGAACTCTTCGCCGCCCCATCGCGCGAGGTTGTGGCCGCCGCCCATCACGTCAGCCATGACCCGGGCCACTTCCTGCAGAAGCGCGTCTCCGGCCGCGTGCGAATAGTTGTCGTTGATGTCCTTGAAGTGGTCCAGATCGAGGACGCCCAAGCACAGCGGTTTGCCGTCGCGCTGCGCTTCGACAAAGCAATCCGCCAAGCGCTCCTCCATGTGGCGCCGGTTGGGTAGCCCAGTGAGGGCATCGGTCCGGGCCTGCAGCTCATAGGCGCTACTCTGCTCGCGCACGGTCTCCGCGAGACGCTCCAGCTCGGTGTTCTGCAAGGTGAGCGCCTGCGTGCGCTCTTCGACCAGCCGGCTCAGCTCGCGCTCGCGCTGCTGGAGGGCATCCACCCGCAGGGCATAGGCCCAATACAGCCCCAGGGCGAGCAGAAGCCCCGCCAGCACCAGGAACAGCGGCTGCTCCCAGAAGCGGGGCTGCACCTCGACCTCGATGCCGACCACGTCGCTGCTGGTGCCACTGCCCCGGGTTTCGGCACTGACTTCGAAACGGTATTTCCCCGGAGGCAGGCGGTTGAAACGCGCCGAGCGTACCGCACCACTGTCGGTCCAACCCTCGTCGAGTCCGGCCATCCGGTAGCGATAGCGGATCTGCTCCGGCATCCGGTAGCTGAGGCTGGCGAAGTCGATCTCGAGCCGGCTGTCTCCGGGACTGAGCACCAGCCGACCGCCGGCGGGACGCGGCTGCGCGTCCACCCGGATGCTCTCGATGATCACTGGCGGCGGCGGGCGCTGGTAGCGGGCCAGTTGGTCGGGCTGCACCACGCTGACACCGCGGGCCGTCGCGATCCACAGGCTGCCATCGTCGGCGCGGATCGCCGCCGGGCCCGCGCCGCCGTTGCACTGCGCGCTGGCCAAGCCATCGGCCTCGGCGAAACTGAGGGCATCCAACCGCTCCCGGCCACCGTCGATGACCTCCTCGAGTTGCTGCCTCGGCACCTGCAGCACGCCACGGTTCGACGTGAGCCAGAAATTGCCGTAGCCGTCCTCGACCACCTGGAACAGCGTCGCGACCGGCAGCCCGTGGCGCACGCCCACGCCGCTGAGGACACCGTCCTTCAAGCGCAGCAGTCCGCGATCCGTCGCGAGCCACAGGCTGCCCTCGCCATCCTCGTGCATGCCGAACACGTCCTGCGCATCGAACCACTGGCCGATGGGCACGTTGCGGAAACGCTCGCCATCGCGCACGGCCAGGCCGTTCGACGTGCCGATCCAGAGCCGGCCGTCGCGCCCTTCGTGCAGCGCGACGACGAAATTGCGGGGAAGCCCGTCGCGCTCGTCGAAGCGGTCGATGCCGCCATCAGCGCGGCGGCGGAACAGCCCCGAACTGGTGCCGATCCACAAATCCCCGTTGCTCGCCTCGACGATCGCACGCACCTGGGGGCCAAGGAGGCCGTCACCGGCGCCCAGCTGGTTCACCACGACACCGTCGCGCAATTGGTACAGGCCCAGGGAGTACATGCCGACCCACACGCTGCCGTCGCGACCCTGCGCGAGGCTCAGTACCGCCTCGTTGCCGATGCCGCCCTCCTCCCTCGACACCGGCTCGATGCGACCGTCCTTCCAACGATCCAAGCCACCACTGCTGCCGATGAGGACGCTACCGTCCGGCAGTTGCAGGACCGAACGCACGTAGTTGTCGGCCAAGCCCTGGTAGGTGTCGTAGCTGCCGAAGGGCGTGTCGGCGAAGCGCAACAGGCCAGCGTTCGTTCCCACCCAGATGGAGCCCTCGCGATCGACGAACAAGGCCGGAACGCGGTTGTTCGGCAGGCCGCCGGCGCGACTGAAACGCTCCAGCCCCTTCGGCGTGGCCCGGAGAACGCCGCGATTCACGGTGCCGGCGATCAGGCCACCCTGCGGATCGAGGGCGAGGCTCGGCACCGCGTCGTCCGGGAAACCCGCTTCATGCTTGCGGAACTCGCCATTGCGACCGCGCCACACGCCGTGGTGCGTTCCGAGGTAGAGGCCGCCCTCCGGGGCCGCAACGATCGCGTACACCGCGCCCTGGGGCATGCCATCCGCCGGGCCGAAGGCTTGCACACGATCGTCCTCGATACGGACCAGGCCCTCGGTACTGCCCGCCCAGACCACGTCATTGGCATCGACCATCAACGCGAACATCTGCCCGGAGGGCAGGCCCTCGGCCACGCCGAAGGCCACGGCCGTACCGTCCGGCGCAATGCGCACCAGGCCCTGGCTCTCGTGGGCCACCCAAAGGCGCCCTTGGGCGTCGAACTCGGCGCGCATGGTTTCTTCCTGCGCCAAGCCCTCGGCGACACCGACGCGCCGCCATGCCCCGTTCTCGCGGATCATCACGCCACCGCGCGATGTCGATACCACCAGTTTGCCGGGCACCCGCACGGAGATATCGCGGATGCCCTGATCGGTGAAGGCCTCGATGTTGTGCGGCCCAAGCAGGGTGAAGTCCTGGCCGTTGTAGCGGACCAGTCCCTCCCAGGTCGCCAGCCACAGGTAACCGTCCTCGGTCTGGGCGATGTCGTTGACCTGGTTGTGCGGCAAGCCGTTGCGCGTGGTCCAGACGTCGCGAGCGAAGGCCGCGAGCGGCTTCGAACCGATCGCCTGGGCCGTGCCCGCCACCAACCCGAGCAGCAGTGCGAGCCAACTGGCCATCGCCGGTAGCGTTGCCGCGATCCGCATGCGTCCCTCCCAAGGCTTCGCGGATGGGCCGCTGTCAGCCGCCTGAACCGCCCAGCGCTCCCATATGACGCCGATAGTGCCTCAGTTCCTCGATCGACTCGCGGGTGTCGGCCAGCGCCGTGTGGGCACCCTGCTTCTGCAGGCCGTCGAGGATCGAAGGCGCCCACCGCCGCGCCAGCTCCTTCACCGTCGAGACGTCGAGGTTCCGGTAGTGGAACCACTTCTCGAGCCGCGGCATCAAACGGGCGAGGAAACGGCGATCCTGGCAGATTGAGTTCCCGCACATGGGGGACTTCCCGGCATCGACCCAGGTGGAGAGGAAGTCGCAGGTGAGGGCTTCCGCCTCGCCCAGTGAATGCGGGCTCGCGAGGACGCGATCCCACAAGCCTGACTTCCGGTGCGTTCCACGGTTCCACTCGTCCATGGCCTCGAGGGTGGCGAGGTCGTGGCGCACGGCCATCGATGGCCCCTCGGCCAGCACGTTGAGATCGCGGTCGGTGACGATCGTGGCGATCTCGAGGATGGAGTCGGACAAGGGATCCAAGCCCGTCATCTCCAGGTCGATCCAGATCAGGTGGGTGTCGTCGCGGGTCGGCTTCGTCATCGGCGGAGTGTAACGATTCCCTTCACGGCCCCGGCTGGATCGGCCGCCGTGCGCCTCCGAATTGACGCCGTTTGTCAGTCCATCCGAGCGGATCGACGGAGACGCGGGTCTTGCTGGCCATCGGCGAAGATAGGGCTCGCCATGGAGACGCCCGATGCCGCTGCCCGACGCCCTCGCCCACCCGACCGTGATCGGCGCCATGTTGGCGCCGGCCTTGCTCATGGCGGCCACAGGTTCGCTGCTGATCTCGGCCAACGCACGCCTTGCTCGCGTGGTCGACCGGCTGCGCGCCCTGCTCGTCGCCTGGGACCATGACGCCCCTGACCGCGCGGAACGCGATCAGCAGATCGCCCATCATCGACGCCGCGCCGCCCTGGTGCTTCGCGCCTGCTGGACTCTTTACGCCGCGCTCGGCTGCTTCATCGGCACCAGCCTGGCCCTCGCCGCGGACGCCCTGTCGGCGTTCCACCTTGGCATCGTGGCGACCACGCTCGCCGTCCTCGGCATGGCCTTCCTGTTGCTCGCGACGCTGGCCATGGGGGTGGAAGTCAGCCTTTCGGTACGCAGCTTCGACCACGAACTCGACCAGGAGCTGGCCCGCCGTCGCGGCTGATGCGACGGGGCCGTTCTCAGCGCGCGGGCTTGCCGCGCTTCGCGCGGAAGTAGGCCGTCAACATCGCCGAGGCTTCCCCGGCGAGCACCCCACCCTCGACCGCCACGCGATGGTTGTGGCGGGGATCGACCAGCACGTCGAACACGCTGCCGGCCGCGCCGGTCTTCGGGTCGCTGGCCGCATACACGACACGGGCGATGCGGGCATGGATCATCGCCATTGCGCACATCGCGCAGGGCTCGAGGGTGACGTAGAGCGTCGCACCGATCAGCCGATGGTTGCCGAGCGCCTGTCCCGCCTTGCGCATGGCGACGATCTCGGCGTGTGCCGTCGGGTCGTGCTCGCTGATGTTGCGGTTCCCACCCTCCGCCAGCAGCGTGCCATCCGCCGCGACGAGGACGGCGCCCACCGGCACCTCGTCGTCCTCGCGCTCGGCCTTGCGGGCGAGCTCGAGGGCGTGGCGCATCCAGTGGCGGTCGCGGGTGTTTTCGTCCTGCATTCAGCCCCCTTCGAGGCAAGATGTCTCCCGGCCCGACCATCCTTGGTCGGGCAGTAAAGCGCCTGCGAACCAGTGGTTCGCCAACAGGCGCTTTACTCCCATTCAATGGTCGCGGGCGGCTTGCCGGAAATGTCGTAGACCACGCGGCTGACGCCGCGCAGTTCGTTGACGACGCGGCGGGCCACGACGTCGAGCAGCTCGTACGGCAGGTGCGCCCAGTGCGCGGTCATGAAGTCGATGGTCTCGACCGCGCGCAGCGCGATCACCCACTCGTAGGCGCGCGCATCGCCGACCACGCCGACCGACTTCACCGGCAGGAACACGGCGAAAGCCTGCGAGGTCTTGTCGTACCAGCCGGCCTTGCGCAGCTCCTCGATGAAGATGGCATCGGCGCGGGCGAGGATCTCGGCGTACTCGCGCTTCACTTCGCCGAGGATGCGCACGCCGAGGCCGGGGCCCGGGAACGGGTGGCGGAACACCATCTCGCGCGGCAGGCCGAGCTCGACGCCGATGCGGCGGACCTCGTCCTTGAACAGTTCGCGCAGCGGCTCGACCAGCTTGAGGTGCATGCGCTCCGGCAGGCCGCCCACGTTGTGGTGGCTCTTGATCACATGCGCCTTGCCAGTCTTGCTGCCGGCCGACTCGATGACGTCCGGGTAGATCGTGCCCTGCGCCAGCCACTTCACGTTCGTGAGCTTCTTCGATTCCTCCTCGAAGATCTCGACGAACAGGCGGCCGATGATCTTCCGCTTGGCCTCCGGGTCCTGCACGCCGGCCAGCTCGGCATAGAAGCGCTCGGCGGCGTTCACGCGGATGACCTTGATACCCATGCCGCCCTTCTCGGCGTTGTTGGCGAACATCGCCATCACCTGGTCGCCCTCGTTCCAGCGCAGCAGGCCGGTGTCGACGAAGACGCAGGTCAGCTTCTCGCCGATGGCCCGGTGCAAGAGCGCGGCCACCACGGAGGAATCGACGCCGCCGGACAGGCCCAGCAGCACTTCGTCGTCGCCCACCTGGGCGCGCACGCGGGCAATCTGGTCCTCGATGATGTTGGCCGCCGTCCACAGCGTGGCGCAGCCGCAGATCTCCGCCACGAAGCGGCGCAGCTGCTCGGTGCCCTGCTTGGTGTGCGTCACTTCCGGGTGCCACTGCACGCCGTAGTAGCGGCGGGCCTCGTCGGCCATGGCGACGATCGGCACGCTGTGGGTGCGCGCCGTGATCTTGAAGCCGTCGGGCAGGCGGGTGACGCGATCGCCGTGGCTCATCCACACGTCGATGCGCGGCGGCGTGCCCGGATGGTCCTTCTGCTCGTCGAGCAGGCGGCAGGCCGAGGCGATCTCCACTTCCGCGTAACCGAACTCGCGATCGTGGCCGCCCTCGACGAGGCCGCCCAACTGCATCGCCATCGTCTGCATGCCGTAGCAGATGCCAAGCACCGGCACCTTCAGGTCGAACACCGGCTGCGGCGCGCGCGGCGAACCGGCTTCCGTCGTCGACTCGGGGCCACCCGACAGGATGATCCCCTTTGGTGCGAACTTGGCGATGTCGGCCGGGTCGTGGTCCCAGGCCCAGATCTCGCAGTAGACGCCGAGTTCGCGGACACGGCGGGCGATCAGCTGCGTGTACTGCGCGCCGAAATCGAGGATCAGGATCTTGTCGCTGTGGATGTCGGTCATGCGGCGCGCGGTCTCAGTGGAGTCGGGGCGTAGGGGCGTCGATCACTGCCGGTAGTTCGGCGGTTCCTTGGTGATCTGCACGTCGTGCACGTGGGCCTCGCGGGTGCCGGCATTGGTCACGCGGACGAAGCTCGGCTTGGTGCGCATCTCTTCGATGCTGGCGCAGCCCACATAGCCCATCGAGGCACGCAGGCCACCGGCCAGCTGGTGCACCACGTTGGCCAGCGGGCCACGGTACGGAACACGGCCTTCGATGCCTTCCGGCACCAGCTTGTCGGCGTCGGAGGCGTCCTGGAAATAGCGGTCCTTGCTGCCCTGCTGCATGGCGCCGAGGCTGCCCATGCCGCGGTAGCTCTTGTAGCTGCGGCCCTGGAACAGTTCGATCTCGCCCGGCGATTCCTCGGTGCCGGCGAACAGGCCGCCGATCATGATGCTCGAGGCACCGGCCACGATCGCCTTGGCGATGTCGCCCGAATAGCGAATGCCGCCGTCGGCGATCAGCGGGATGCGGCCCTGAAGCGCATCGGCCACCATGCCCACGGCGGTGATCTGCGGCACGCCCACGCCCGCGACGATGCGGGTGGTGCAGATCGAACCGGGGCCCACGCCGACCTTCACGGCGTCGGCGCCGTGCGCTTCGAGCGCCAGCGCGGCGTCGCCGGTCACGATGTTGCCGCCGATCACCTGCAGGTGCGGGAAGGTCTTCTTCACCCAGGCCACGCGATCAAGCACGCCCTGCGAATGGCCGTGCGCCGTATCGACCACGATCACGTCGACACCGGCGGCCACGAGGGCCTCGACGCGCGCCTCGGTGTCGCCGCCCACGCCGACGGCCGCACCGACGACGAGGCGCTCGCTCGAATCCTTTGCGGCGTTCGGGTTGTCGCGGGCCTTCTGGATGTCCTTGACGGTGATCAGGCCGCGCAGCGCGAACGCGTCGTCGACCACGAGCACCTTCTCGATGCGGTACTGGTGCAGCTTGGCGAGGACCTCTTCATCGGTCGCGCCTTCGCGCACGGTCACGAGGCGGTCCTTGCCGGTCATGATGCTGCTCACCGGCGCGTCGAGACGCGTTTCGAAGCGCATGTCGCGGCCGGTGACGATGCCCACCAGCTGGCCGTTCTCCACCACCGGCACGCCGGAGATGCGGCGCGCGGCCGTGAGCTTCAGCACTTCGCCCACGGTCGTGCCCGGGGTCACGGTGAAGGGCTCACGGATGACGCCGGCCTCGAACTTCTTGACCTCGGCGACCTCGGCGGCCTGGCGCTCGGCGCTCATGTTCTTGTGGATGATGGCGATGCCGCCGAGCTGCGCCATCGCGATGGCGAGCCGCGCCTCGGACACGGTGTCCATGGCGGCGGCGACGATCGGCAGGTTCAGCGAGAGGCCACGCGTGAGGCGGGTGGCGAGGGAGACGTCCTTGGGCAGCACGGCCGAATGGGCCGGGATCAGGGAGACGTCGTCGAACGTGAGGGCTTCCGCCTGGATACGCAGCATGGACTGCTCCGGAACTGGGAAGCGCGACATTCTAACCGGTTCCGCCGGTCTCCAGCAGGGCCAGCGACAGGGCCGGCCACCAGGTAATCAGAAGCACCGAGGCGCCCAGGAGCAGCAGGAAAGGCAGCGTGGCGCGGACCAGCGTCGTCACCGGCACCTTGAACCGGTAGGCGGCGATGAACAGGTTCATACCGACCGGCGGCGTGAAATAGCCCAACTGCAGATTGGCCAGCATCACGATGCCGAGGTGGGCGGGGTGGACCCCGAACTGGGCGGCCAGCGGCATCAGCAGTGGGGTCAGGATGACGATGGCCGAGAAGATGTCGACCAGCATGCCCACCACCAGCAGGAACACGTTCAGCACCAGCAGGAATTCCAGCGGGCTGTCGATGTGGGTGCTGACAAGGGCGTAGAGCCGGCCCGGCACGTCCTGGTCGATGAACCAGTTCGACAGGGCGCGCGCGGCGCCGAGGATCAGCAGGATGGCACCCACCATGCGCATGGCCTCGGCCATCACGCCCGGCAACTGGCGGAAGGCCAACTCACGACGCACCAGCACCGTCACCACCAGCACATAGGCGGCAGTCAGCGCCGCTACCTCGCTGACGGCGAGCACCCCTTGGTAGATCGCGGCCAGCACCACCACGGGCAAGGGCAACTCCCAGCGGGCGTCCTTGACCGCGGCCCACAGCTCTCGCGCGTCGAAGGCCTTACCCGTCGACGGCACGGCTCGCCCCACCCACATGGCGTGGGCAGACAACACGGCCAGCATCAGCGCGCCCGGCAGCAGGCCGGCGAGGAACAGGTCCTGCACGCTGACCGTCGGGTTCGTGGCGATCGGCGCTGCGATGAAGCCGTAGAGGATTAGCGGAAGCGACGGGGCGAACAGCAGGCCAAGGCTGCCCGCCGCCGTCACCAGCCCAAGGCTGTAGCGATCCGGGTAGCCGGCCGCCTTCAACGCCGGATACAGCAGCGCGCCCATCGCCACCACGGTGACGCCCGAGGCCCCGGTGAACGCCGTGAAGAATGCGCAGGCGACGATCGCGACGATGGCCAGCCCGCCCGGCAAGCTGCCGAGCAGCGCGTCAGAGAGCCGCACAAGCCGCTTCGGCGCGCCGCTCTCGCTGAGCAGGTAGCCGGCCAGCGTGAACAGCGGAATCGCGATCAGGCCCGGCATATCGCCCAGGCCGTAGAACTCGGTGAGTGCCGCCTGCTCGTAGCCGGCGGCCTGCAAGCCAACCAGGGCGATGCCCAGGATGACCGCGAACAGCGGCATGCCCAGCGCGGCAAGCAGCAGAAGCAGGCCGATCTGCAGCTCGAGGCTCACGGCGCCGGCTCGTCGATGGGCCGCGCTGCAAAGGCCGACAGCACGAAGCGCACACCCAGCAGGCCGAAGCCGAGGGGCAGCACCAGCATCGGCACCCAGCTTTCGATGCCGGCCACGAAAGGCAGCGGGAACTCGCGTTCGGACACCATCAAGCCCCAGCCCACCCAAGCCGCCCAGCCGCAAAGGCCTGCGGCCGCGAACTGGGTGAGGACGTGCACTGCTCGCCACGCCGCATCGGGCAGCAGGCGCGGAATCGCATCCACGGCGATGTGGCGCTGCTGGCGCGCCGCGCCGAGGGCGCCCAACATCGCCAGCCAGAGCACGCCGGCACGACTGATCGCCTCGGCCCACGCCAAGCCTTCGTCGAAACCCACCCGCAGCACGATCTGCACCACCGCCAGCAGCAGCAGGCCGCCGAGGGCTGCGGCCAGCACGGCGTCCTCGGCACGATGCAGCACGCGCAAGACGCGCTGGAGCGCGCCTTCGCTCAAGGCTGGCCGCCCGCCGGTGCCGTGCCCGTGGCCTTGGCGTCGCGGATGGCCTTCAGGATGGCCGGGCTGATGCCCTGCTCCGCCTCGAGCCGGGCGAGCACCCGACGACCCACCTCACGGAAGAACTCAGCATCAGCCGGCGTCGGCGTCACGACGGTGAGTCCTTGCTTCTTCATGGCCTCCAAGGCGGCCACGTCGTCACGGCGGATGGTCTGGTCGACCTTCGCGGAGGCGGCCTTGAAGATGCGATCGACGATGGTCTGGTCGGCCGGCGCGATGCGCGACCACGCGCGCTGGTCGACGACGATGAAGCCCACCACGTAAACCAGCGGTAGGTCGTAGAGCGTCTTCAAGCGGCCATGCCACTGCAGCGCCACCGTGCCGGCTGGCGTGTTCGCGACCATGTCGACCATCCCGGTCTGCAGGCTGGTGAAGACATCGCCGATCGGTAGCGGAATCGGGCTTGCGCCGCCCTCGCGGAAGGTCATCTCGGCGATGGCGTCGTTTTGCGGCACCCACAGCTTGGCGCGACGGACGTCCTCGACGCCGGCCATCGGCTTGGCGCTCATCAGGTAGGCGAAGCCCACACCCGAGGCACCGAGCATGTGGAATCCGCGTTCGGCGAAACCGGCCGCCAGCAAGGGGTCGACCTTCGGTCGCACGCGGTCGATCTCCGCCCAATTCGCGAACAGGAAGGGCAGCGTGTAGACGGGCGCATCGGGATAGACCAGCGACAGCTCGCTCGACGTCAGCACCCCGCCTTGCAGCTGGCCCCCCTGGCGGATGCGGCGCAGCACGGCCTGGTCGTTGCCCATCACGCCGCCGGGGAAGTAGCGGATCTCGACGCGCCCACCGGTCTCGGCCTTCACCTGCTCGGCGGCAGCGCGCAATTCCCGCATCCACGGCGAGCCGTCCGGGGCCAGCGTGGCGAGACGCAGGGTCTGGGTCTGGGCGAGCAGCGCCGGCGTGAACACCAGCAGCAGGATCGGCAGCAAAAAACGACGGATCATCGGGGGGGCGTCCTTCAGAAATAGTCCTTGCCGGACTCGAGTAGCGCCTTGGCGCGCGTCTGGGCCAGCGTGTTCATCAGCGTGTAGCGCGGCGCCTTCGGGTCGGCGGCCAGCACTTCGTTCAACAAGCGGTCGTGCAGTTCCTGGTCGAAGACTAGGCGCGCATGGAACTCCGCCATCAGCGTCTTGGCGTACAGGTTGCGCCCTTCGGAGGCGTCGATCGCCTGCTGGAAGTAAGCCTTGCCCACCTCGGGCTTGCCGCCGACGGCCTCGGGCCGGAGCGAATTCAGCACGCCGAGGTAGACCAGCGGCAGCCCGCCGTCGTGGTTTGCATCGATGGCGACCACCCGCTGGAGCAGGGCCTCCACCTTGGGCAGGTCCGCCACCGCGCCCCAGTCGTCGCGGTTCGCCTGGATGTAACCGGCCCAGGCCGCGGCGAGGCCAAACATCAGGCCGATGCGCTCGTCACCCACGCCCTCGAGCGCCGAGGCGAAATCATCCGGATTGCCCTCGAGCGTCGCGCAGAGCGCGTCTTCCTCGAGGCAGGTGGCGCGCTTCGCATAGGCCAGCGCCTTGGCGGCCAGCCGCTTCCCCCGCTCGCTGTCGCTTCCGGTGAAGTTACCAGCGTAGGCACCGTTGAGGTTCGCTGCCGCGAGCAACGTGCCGACGTTCTCGGGGTCGCCCTCGAGCAGGCCGTCGAGCAGCAGCAGGTAGGCCGGGAGGCCATCACGGACGGTGGCGGGGTCGTCGGCGTTCAGCACCGCGCTGCCGAGGTTGTCGGCAAGCCGCTGCGTCGCCTTGCCGACGATCGAACTGCAGCCCGCGGCGAAGAGCGCCAACAGGGCGAGGGCCGCGGCGCGGATCGCGGGGCGCTGCAGCATGGGGACAGGGGCATGAAGCAAGCTCATCGGGCCAGCCTATCGGGCATAAGTGTAGAGCTCGTGACCGGGGCGGTCGGCGGCGTCGGCGGCTTCGATAGTGTTCTGCATCAGGGTGGCGACCGTCATCGGCCCCACGCCGCCGGGCACCGGGGTAATCCAGCTCCAGCTCGCGCGTTCGCGCGCCGCGTCGAACCCGACATCGCCGACGAGGCGCCCATCGTCCATCCGGTTGATGCCGACGTCGATGACGACCGCGCCAGGCTTCACCCACTCGCCGGGCACGATGCCGGGACGGCCTACCGCGACGACGAGAATGTCGGCCTGCTCGATCTGCCGCTGCAGCACCTCGCGCGGCGTGAACTTGTGGCAAGCGGTGACGGTGCAACCGGCGATCATCAGCTCGAGCACCATCGGCCGCCCCACGTGGTTGCTCACGCCGACGACCACGGCGTTCGCGCCGCGCACGGGGCGGTCCGTGTAGCCGAGCAGCGTGGTGATGCCGCGCGGCGTGCACGGGCGAAGGCCGAACTGCCGCAACGCCAGGCGGCCGACGTTTTCCGGATGGAAGCCGTCGACGTCCTTGCGTGGATCGATGCGCTGGATGATCTCCCGGCCATCGCGCCCGCCCGGCAGCGGGAGCTGGAGCAGGATGCCGTGGATGGCGGGATCGGCGTTCAGTCGATCGATCAGCGCCACCAGTTCCTCATCGCCAGTGTCGGCAGGCAGGTCGAAGTCGTGGGCCTCGATGCCCACCTTCAGGCAGGCGCGACGCTTGTTGCGCACATAGACCGCGGAAGCCGGATCGTCGCCGACCAGCACCACCGCCAAGCCGGGCCGCGACTGTCCGCCGGCAAGCCGGGCTTGGACGCGGAGAGCGAGATCATCGAGCAGGCAGTCGGCGATGCCTTTGCCGTCGAGCAGGCGCGCACTCATCGAGGGTTCGGGTCCGTGCTGGGATAGCGGCGGATTATCGCATGCTGCCTTCACGCCGTTAGGGCGCGGCGCAGGCGCTCTCGATCGCGACGTAGCCGTCGAACACCGCGTGGACACCGCAGCCGGGGCAGTCCGGATCGACGGCCAGCGCCAATTCGCGGAAGCGCATGCCCAGCGCGTCGACGGTGAGCAGACGGCCCACCAGCGGCTCGCCAATGCCCAGCATCAGCTTGAGCGCCTCGGTGGCCTGCAGCAGGCCGACCAGCCCCGGCAGCACGCCGAGCACGCCGGCTTCGGCGCAGTTCGGCGCGGCGTCGGCACCCGGCGGCTCGGGGAACAGGCAGCGATAGCACGGCGCCCTGCCCCGCTGGCGACCCGCGTCGAAGACCGACACCTGTCCGGTGAACCGCTCCACCGCGCCGTAGACCAGCGGGAGACCCAATTCACGGCAGGCCGCGTCGACGAGATAGCGCGCGGCGAAGTTGTCGCTGCCATCGATGACGACATCCGCGCCGCGCAGCACGGACTCCACGTTGGCCGGCACCAAGCGCGCCTCGACGGCCTCGACACGAAGGCGAGGATTCAAGGCCAGCAGGCGGTCACGGGCGGAGGCCACCTTGGGCATGCCCACCGCGGCATCGGCATGCAGGATCTGGCGCTGGAGATTGCTGCGATCGACCCGGTCGTCGTCGACCAGCACGAGGGTTCCGACGCCCGCCGCGGCGAGGTAGAAGGCCGCGGGCGAACCCAGCCCCCCGGCCCCCACGATCACCACGCGAGCGCCCAGCAAGCGCTGCTGCCCCGCCATGCCAACCAGAGCCAATCGAAGGTGGCGGTCGTAGCGCGCAAGCGCATCGGCATCCAGTCCGGCCCCGTCGGTCGACGCCCTGTCCATCCCGAGGGGCAGGCCAGCGGCACGCCATGCCTCGAGCCCGCCGCGAACGCTGATCACATCGTCGAAGCCGCGCTCGCGCAGCAGACTCGCGGCGCGCAGCGAGCGCTGGCCCCGGGCACAGATCACCACCAGCGGCACGCCACGTTCGGAAGGCGCCACCGCCGCCTGCTCCAGGCCGGAGAGCGGCAGGGACCGGGCACCCTCCGGGCGACCGAGCGCGTATTCCTCAGGCTCGCGCACGTCGTAAAGCCATGCACCGGCGGCGACCCGCGCGGCGCCCTCGGCCGGGTCGCACTCGAGCGCGGGCTCAAGGCCCGAACCCTGCATGGCATCAATGAGGACGCCGCCCGTCGAAGGCCACATCGCCGCGAGACGCGCGGGATCATTCGGCAGGAGCAGCAGGAGCGCCCGCGGCGCCCGTCTGCCGAACGGCGCGAGCATCGCGCCATCGATCAGTGGCGAGAGGCGCAATCCGCCCCCGCGCGCGTCCTCCGAGCAAGCGACCACGAGATCGAACGCTTGCGCCGCGTCCTCCAACGCCGATGCCGCACGCGACGGATCACCGGGCAGGATCGGCCACGCCACGGGGTCCAGACCGGCCTCCTGCAGCAGGGCGATGAGCAGCACGCGGGCCGCATCGTGGCTCTGCCCCTCTGCGAGCGCCTGCCCCGGGGGGCGCAGGGCGTCGCCACTGCTGAACACCGCGACGGTGGGGCGGCGTGCGCACGGCAGTTCCGCCAAGCCCAGCGCCGCCAGCGCGCCAAGGTCCGCAGGACGCAAGCGATGGCCTGCGGACCATTCGAGTCCCGCAGCGCCGGTGAGCGTCTCCGCAAGCACGCGCCCTCGCGCACGCCCCAGCGGGACGCGCTCCACATCCGTCCGATGGGCCGCTCCCAGCCGCCGCGATATGGCGGCCTGGAGAATCGCGGCAGGGGCGGAAGACGCGGTGGCCACGGGCGCGCCGCGCGATCAGCGCTTTTTCGAAAAGCGCATCAGCCGGCGACGCTTCGCCACCTGGCGTTCGGTGAGGACGTTCTTCTTGCCCTCGTAGGGGTTGTCGCCCTCGCGGAACTCGAACCGCAGCGGCGTTCCCACCAGCTTGAAGCGCTTGCGGAAGAAGTTTTCGAGGTAGCGCCGATAGCTCTCGGGCAAGCCCTTCAATCGGGAGCCGTGGACGATGAACGTCGGCGGCGTGCTGCCCCCGGAATGCCCGTAACGCATTTTCGGCGCATGGCCGCGTACCGACGGCGGCGGATTACCTTCGTAGGCAACTTCCAGCGCGCGATTGATCTCGCTGGTGCCGAAGGTCTTCGTCACCGACGCATGGGCGCGGTGGACGGCCTTGAACAATTCACGCAGGCCGCTGCCGTGCAGGGCGGAGATGGTGATTCGCTCGGCCCATGGCGCGAACGCCAGCTTGCGCTCCAGCAGCACGCGGTTCTGCTCGCGCTCGTAGGTGCTGAGGCCATCCCATTTATTGACCGCCACCACGAGGCCGCGCCCGGCTTCCAGCACATGGCCCAGAACGGTCGCGTCCTGATCGGTGATCCCTTCGGTGCCATCGACCAGAACAACGGCCACCTGGCAGTGTTCGATCGACGCCAAGGTCTTGAAGGCGCTGAACTTCTCCACCGCCTCCTCGACCTTGCCGCGACGGCGGAGGCCAGCGGTGTCGATCAATCGATAGAGTTTTCCATCCCGTTCGAGGTCGACGGCGATGGAATCGCGCGTGGTGCCCGGCACGTCGGAGGCGATCATCCGCTCCTCGCCGAGCATGCGGTTCACGAGCGTGCTCTTGCCCACGTTCGGTCGGCCCACGAAGGCCACGCGGATGCGCCGCGGGTCGTCTTCCAGCACCGAAAGGTCGCGATCCGCCGGAAGCTTCGACTGCACCAGATCGACGAGGTCTGGAACGCCACGCTGGTGCGAGGCGGCCAGCGGAAGGGCGTCGGCGATGCCGAACTTGGCGAATTCCGCCATGCAGTCGGATTCGTCGAGGCCGTCGGTCTTGTTGACGGCCAACACCAGCGGCTTGCCGGTCTTTCGCAACCAACCGATGATCTCGCGGTCGAGCGCGGCGAGACCTTCGCGCGCATCGACGACGAAGACGACCAGATCCGCCTCCTCGACACCGGCGCGCGCCTGCTTGGCGGTGGCGCCGGCAAGGCCGATCTCTTCCCCCGACAGGCCGCCCGTATCGACAACGGCGAAGGGCCGCTCCGCGTCGAGGCGGCACACCCCGTAATGGCGATCGCGGGTGACGCCCGGTTGGTCGTGCACCAAGGCGTCGCGCGAACGCGTCAGGGCATTGAACAGCGTGCTCTTGCCGACGTTCGGCCGACCGACCAGCGCGACAAGAGGCAGCATGGGGTTACTCGATGATGCGATAGGCCGCGAGACGGCCTTCGTCGGTGACGGCCACGACCGTTCCCGTCGGGGTCACGATCGGGGTGGCAAGGATGCGTGCATTGTCGACGCGCTCGCGGGCGACGAAGCTGCCGGTGCGCGGATCGAACCAGTGCAGGTAACCCTCGAGATCCCCCACCACGGCGAAGTTACCCGCAAGGGCCGGGCCGGTGGGCTGGCGCCGCGCCAAGCCTTCCTGCCGCCACAGGGCGTTTCCGCCAGCACGATCGAGCGACCACAGCGTGCCGCCCTTGTCGGCGATGAGCACGCCGTCGGCCGTCAGTTCGACGCTGTTGGCGCCACCGTTGTCGCGCGTCCACACGATCTGGCCCGACGTGATCGAGATGGCCGCGGTCATGCCACGGACGCTACTGGCGTACACCGCGTCGGCGCCCAGTGCGAGGTCGCCATCGATGTCCACCAAGCGGTCCAGTTCGCTTCGGCCTTCCGGCTCGGCGACGGGCGCTTCCCAGACGGGCAGCCCATCGTCGGGACGCAGGGCGACGACCGTGCCATCGTCATGACCAATCAGGACGAGTCCCGCCGCGGACGTCGGCGTGCTCGCGCCACGGGAGCTCAAGGTCGGAATGGCGCGATCGAAGGCCCAGCGCTGCTTGCCATCCACGGCATTCAGTCCGACCACGCGACCATCCTGCGAGCGGACGACGACGAGCCCGTTGGCGATGAGCGGCGCGGCAAACACCTCGGCCGTGGCCTGCGCTTCCCAGCGCGGCTCGCCGCTCTCCGCGGAGAGCGCGAACAGCGCACCGCTGCGACCTGCCACGACAACCAGCCCGTCGCCCACGCCCACGGACGACTGCAACCCGCCCTCGCGCACGCCGCTCTGCCAGATCCGCCAGCCGCGGCTGTTGGACACGGCCTCGAGATCACGCTCCCAGCGCTCGTCGCCGGTCTCGACATCGATCGCCCGCAGGGCGCCGCCATCGGAAACCACGAAGAGCGTGGAACCGTCGAAACCGGGGCGCTGGCGGAAGCCCAGCTTGCCCTCGCCCTCGCCCAACGACTCGGACCAGAGCTTTTCGACCTCGCGAGCGCCTTCGATATCGACCAGCTTGGTCGGTGCGGAGGCCTTGGCATCGTCGCTACGGAACCAGTCACGGACCGTCGTGCAGCCCGGAAGGACGAGTGCGGCGACGATGGCGAGGCCGAGGAGCTTGCGCATGGATCAGGCTTCCGGAGTCGTGGAGCCGCCGGCATCGGCGAGCTTGAGTTCAAGGAGGACGCGCGTCGGCGATGCGACGTCGGTGCCCGTCAGGGCTTTCTGGTAGGCGTCGCGGGCGTCGTCACGCTTGCCCTGCGCGGCCAGCGCGTCACCGCGCAATTCGTCACGCAGAGCGCCGTAGCCCTCGAGGTCGACGCCGGCGAGGCGCGAAAGAACCGCATCATGGCGACCAAGCACGAATTCGGCACGCGCCGCTCGCAGCAGGAGCATCTGGCGCAGCGTCTCGTCACGCGTGGTCGGCAGCACGGACTCGAAGGCCTTCAGCGCATCCTCGGCCTTGCCTTCGTTCACGAGCACGGCACCACGCCGGAGCGCCGCCAGTGCGGGATACGGGGTTTCGGCGTAATTCGTCGACAACGACGCGGCAAGGCCAGCGGCCTGCTCGGCCTCGCCAGCCTCCTGTGCCGTCAGGAAACTCTCGAACTGCTTGGCCGCCTCGAGCCTCTGCGCGTCCTGTCGGCCTTGCCACGTCTGGAAACCGACAATGGCGGCCAAGCCGATGGCGATACCACCCAGCACGGAGCCGCCATTATCGCGTAGCCACTTGCGGACGCGTTCGCCCTGTTCGTATTCGTCGATCTGGTCGTTGGACATGAGCCGTCACCGCGGCAACCGCGGCTTGTCAGGGGATGGGGCGAGACCCCCGCGGCTTCAGCGCGCGACGGCCTCGATCGAGCCGTCGGAGGATAGCGCAAAGCGGGCGACGTTCGCGGCGCGGACGGCGTCGAGGTTCACGCGCGAGCCATTCAGGACCACTTCCGTTGCGTCGACATTGCCGATCGTGACGCGGCCAACGTCGGAGGCCGCGAAACGGCGCGCCTCGCCATCGCGGGCCAGCACGCGCTCCACCACGGCGCCGTCGCGGCCGAACACCTCGATCCAGCTGTCGCCACGGAAGCGCAGCTCCAGCTGCGACGACACCGGGAGCACACCCGCCAGACTCGCCGCGACCGGGGTCGGCCCCGGCGTGACGACCTTCCCTTCGATGCCCGCCTCGATCACGGTCGCCGGGGCCGCCGCCGCATCCGTCGACGCCAACGCATCGGAAGCCTGCGTCATGGGGGCCTCGGCGGAGGGGGCGGCGGGCGGCGAACCCGCGGGTTCGATCCCTTCCGCCGCGACGGCCTGCGCCGGCACGGGATCCAAAGACCGATACTCCGCCGGGCCGGACGCGGTCCGGGCCAGTGCGAAATAAACCAGCGGAAGCACCAGCAGGCTGCCACCGACATAAGCGGCATTACGCATCGACACGTCGGCGATGCGCCCCCAACGCGACACCGAGACCTGCGGACGCAGGACGGGCGCTTCCACCCGCTGGACGACCTCGTCGAGGTCAACGCCGACGCCGAGGCGGCTCGCGTAGCGGCCAACGAGGTGTCGGGCGAACACCGGCGCACCGAGTCGAGCCCAATCGCCTCGCTCGATGCTCTCGAGCACCGCACGGGGATTCTTCAGCTCGCGCGCCAGCGCATCGATCTGGAGGCCTTGCTGCTCGCGCGCGGCCTTGAGGCGCGCAGCGATGCCGTGGTTCTGGTCCGATGTGCTCACTGTCTCGAACTACCCGTGTCGGAAGGGGGGGCGTTGGATTCGATGTCTGCGGCGAGGGTCGCCAACTGGTTGCGGTACCGCGCCGCCGCGCGCGCATCGCCCGCGGCGGTTTCGATCTCGATGGCCAAGGCCAGTTCCGAGGCCGTCAACGGCGCCACCGATTCGCGGCGCTGGAGGAAGGCACGCGCCTTGAGGGCATCGCCACGACGGTGTTCAAGCCGTGCCATGCCTGCCAGCGCTTGGGCCTGTTGCGGCGCCAACGTCAGCGCAGCGCGAAAATTCAACTCGGCCTGGTCATCGCGGCCCGCCTCGGCGGCGCAACTGCCCGCGTTGGCGAGCGCCTGGGTCGGCTGGCGATAGGCCTCATCCGCGATGGCGTCACTGAAGGCCTTCAGGGCCTCGTCGGTCCGCCCGGCGCGACACAGCCACGCGCCGAAGGCATTGAGCACCGGGCCGCTGCCCGGGGACAGCCGGAGCGCCAGCGTGTAGTCCTCACCGGCCTCAAGGCCCCGGCCGAGCGTCTCGAGCGCGGTGCCACGCATCACTCGCGCGGAAGCGCTGCGGGGGTCCGCCTTGACGGCGGACTCCGCCTCGACCAGCGCTGCCGACGCATCGCCGCGTTCAAGAAGCGCTTGCGCGGCGTTGATCGACCGCTGGGCGATCGGCGACGTCTGGTGCGGCGACTCCGCACCGGCCCGACGCGCCGTCGGGCTGCCGGCGCAGCCCACGACAACGAGCGCTACAAGAAGTAGCGGGACGAGGCGATCAGGCCGCGGCATCCGCGCTGCCCTCGAGCTTGCGGCGGAACTCGGCCTGTCGGCGCGTCTTGTCCATCACCTGCCCCTTCAGCTGGCCGCAGGCGGCATCGATGTCGTCGCCTCGGGTGCGCCGCACCATCGTCAGGATGCCGGCATCGAGCAGCTTCTTCTGGAAGGCGCGGATCTCCGTTTCGCCACTGCGCTCGAAGCGCGTGCCGGGGAACGGATTGAACGGAATCAGGTTCACCTTCGCCGCGTGCCCGTCCTGCGCCTGGCGGCAGAACTGCCGCATCAGCGCGGCCAGCTCACGGGCGTGCTCGGGCTGGTCGTTCACGCCCTTCATCAGCGTGTACTCGAAGGTGATCGAATCGATCTTGGTGGATCGCACGTAGCGCAGGCAGGCGGCCATCAGCTCGGCGATCGGGTACTTCTTGTTCAGCGGCACGAGCTGGGTGCGCAGCTCGTCGTTGGCCGCGTGCAGCGAGACGGCCAAGGCCACGTCGCAGCGCGCCGCGAGCTGGTCGATCATCGGCACCATGCCGGCGGTGCTCAAGGTGACGCGCTTGCTGGCGAGCCCGAAACCGAGGTCATCGCGCATCAGGTTCATCGCGGTGACGACGTTCTCGAAATTGAGCAGCGGCTCGCCCATGCCCATCATCACGACATTGGTGAGCTTGCGGTCCTTGTGCGGCACGTTGCCGAGGTGCCGCGCCGCGACGAAGACCTGCCCGATGATCTCGGCGGCGGTCAGGTTGCGGTTGAACCCCTGCGTTGCCGTCGAGCAGAACTGGCAGTTCAGCCCGCAGCCGACCTGGCTCGACACGCAGAGCGTTCCGCGGTTCTTGTCCGGGATCAGCACGGTCTCGACGGCATTGCCCGCATCCATGCCGAGCAGCCACTTGTGCGTTCCGTCGGTGGAGGGCTTGTCGAACATCACCTTCGGCGGCCGCGCCTCGCAGCGGTCTTCCAGCTTGGTGCGCAGCGCCTTGCCGAGATCCGTCATGCCACCGAAATCGGTGACATGGCGGTGGTAGATCCACTTCATGACCTGATGGGCGCGGAAGCGTTTTTCACCGAGCTCGCGCTCGAAAAAATCCTCCGCGGCCACGCGGTCGAGGTCCATCAGGTTGACGCGCACAGGCGCCGCCGGAGCGACCGACGGCGCGACCACGACAGGGGCGTCAACCGGACCCATGGGGCATCAGCGGGCGCAGAGCTCGGTGGCGCTGAAGAAGTACGCGGTTTCGATCGCGGCGTTCTCGAGGCTGTCCGAGCCGTGCACGGCATTGGCGTCGATCGACTGTGCGAAGTCGGCGCGGATCGTACCCGGCGCGGCGTCCTTCGGGTTGGTGGCACCCATCAGCTCGCGGTTCTTGGCGACGGCGTTCTCGCCCTCGAGGACCTGGATCATCACCGGGCCCGAGATCATGAACTCGACCAGCGCGTTGAAGAACGGACGCTCCTTGTGGACCGCGTAGAAGCCTTCGGCCTCCTTGCGCGACAGGTGCTTCATCTTCGCGGCGACGACCTTGAGCCCGGCGCCCTCGAAACGCGCGTAGATCTGGCCAATCACGTTCTTCGCGACGGCATCGGGCTTGATGATCGAAATGGTGCGCTCAACGGCCATGTTTGCAAACCTTTGTCAATAGGAAAACGGCTAAGGCGCGAAGTATAGGCAGGGAATGTCAAAAAAGACAGCGGGTTACGACACATTCCGGAGGCCGAGCCGAGGCTTCGGGGACGCCGCACAGACGTGCGGCGAAGGGGCCCGGTGGTCAGCCCATCACCACTTTCGACCATTTGATTCAATCAATCACTTGACAGGATGTGGGCGCCAGGCCGAGCATCGAACGAGCGTTTGAAACGAGGCCCGTATGACGACCACCCACTTCAACACCAAGGAACGCATCCTCGGCGCCGCCGAGGAACTGTTCGCCATCCACGGCTTCTCCGGGACCTCGCTGCGGCAGGTGACCAGCCGCGCCGATGTGAACATCGCCGCCGTGAACTACCACTTCGGGTCCAAGGAGAATCTCGTCAACGAGGTCTTCCGCCGCCGGATGGACGACATGAGCGAGAAGCGCCTCAAGCACTTGGTCGAGGCCCGCCAGGCGCACCCAGGCAACCTCGAGGCCGTGCTGCGCGCGTTCATCGAGCCCCCCCTGGCCCTGACGCTGGACCGACAGCACGGGGGCGCCGCCTTCGTGCGCGTGTTGGCCCGGGCGTTCGCCGAGAAGAACGACGGCCTGCGCAAGTTCCTCTCGGACAACTACGGTCATGTGCTGCGCGAGTTCGCCAAGGCGATCGCGGACTGCGTGCCGGGCCTGCCCAAGGAAGACCTCTACTGGCGCCTCGACTTCGTGGCGGGTGCCCTGACCTACGCCATGGCCGACTTCGGCCTGATCAAGCGGCCGGCCGGCACCAGCGAGAAGCAGCACTGTGAAAAGGCCGCCCAGCAACTGGTGCGGTTCGCCGCCGCCGGTCTGCGGGCCGGCTGATTTCCGATCCGCGGTCACCCGGCTCCGGGTTGACCATACGGCGGCGTATCTTTAACGTACGGCGGCGTACGCTACAGCGTTCCTCGAGTTTCCCCTGTTCTCCTCCCCACCGGAGTTCCTCATGTCCCAGCTTCGTATCCGCAAAGTGGCGGTGCTCGGCGCCGGCGTGATGGGCGCGCAGATCGCCGCTCATCTTGTTAATGCTGACGTTGACACGCTGCTCTTCGACCTTCCGGCCAAGGAGGGCGACAAGAACGGCATCGTCCAGAAGGCCATCGCCAACCTGGGCAAGCTCTCGCCTGCCCCGCTGGCCAGCAAGGCCAAGGCCGCCGCGATCACCCCGGCGAACTACGAGCAGCACCTCGCGCTACTCGCCGACTGCGACCTCATCATCGAGGCGATCGCCGAAAAGATGGAGTGGAAGAAGGACCTCTACGAGAAGATCGCCCCGCACGTGGCGCCGCACGCCATCGTCGCGTCGAACACCTCGGGCCTGTCGATCAACGGCCTCGCCGAGGCGATGCCGGCGGCGGTACGCCCGCGATTCTGCGGCGTGCACTTCTTCAACCCGCCGCGCTACATGCACCTCGCCGAGCTGATCCCGTGCACCGGCACCGAACCCGGCGTGCTGGAAGGCCTCGAGACCTTCCTCACGACCACGCTCGGCAAGGGCGTCGTCTACGCCAAGGACACGCCGAACTTCATCGGCAACCGCATCGGCGTGTTCTCGATCCTCGCCGGCATGCATCACACCGAGCGCCTCGGCCTCGGCTTCGATGAAGTGGACGCCGTCACCGGCCCGCTGATCGGCCGCCCAAAGTCGGCGACCTACCGCACCTCGGACGTGGTTGGCCTCGACACCATGGCCCACGTCATCAAGACCATGGCCGACACCCTGCCGGACGACCCGTGGCATTCGTACTTCAAGGCCCCGGCGTGGCTGCAGGCGCTGATTTCGAAGGGCGCGCTCGGCCAGAAGACCGGCGCCGGCATCTACATGAAGAAGGGCAAGGACATCGTCGTCCTTGACCTGGCCAAGCAGGACTACCGCCCGAGCGGCGCCGCCGCCGATCCGGAAGTGGTCGAAATCCTGAAGATCAAGAACCCGGCCGAGAAGTTCGCCAAGCTGCGCGCCCACGCGCACCCGCAGGCGCAGTTCCTGTGGTCGATCTTCCGCGACCTGTTCCACTACGCCGCCTTCCATCTGCACTCGATCGCCGACACCGCGCGTGACGTCGACTTCGCGATGCGCTGGGGCTACGGCTGGAACCTCGGCCCGTTCGAGACCTGGCAGGCCGCCGGCTGGCAGCAGGTGGCCGCGTGGATCGCCGAGGACATCGCCGCTGGCAAGACCATGGGCACGGCCCCGCTGCCGGCTTGGGTGACCGACGGCCGCGCCGGCGTGCACGGCAAGGACGGCAGCTTCAGCCCGGCGCAGAACGCCGCCCTGCCCCGCTCGGCCCTGACCGTCTATGGCCGCCAGCGCTTCCCGGAAACCGTCATCGGCGAGGCTGCTGCGAACCCGGGCACCACCGTGTTCGAGACCGACGCCGTGCGCCTGTGGACCGACGGCGACGGCATCGCGGTGCTGAGCTTCAAGACCAAGATGAACACCGTCGGCGACGGCGTGCTGGCGGGCGTCCTGCAGGCGATCGACATCGCCGAGAAGGACTTCCGCGGCATGGTGGTCTGGCAGCCGAAGGGGCCGTTCTCAGCCGGTGCCGACCTGGCCGGCGCACTGAAATCGCTGCAGGAAGGCCGCATCGACGAGTTCACGTCGATGGTCGCCACCTTCCAGGCCGCCAGCCAGCGCATCAAGTACGCCCTGGTGCCGGTCGTCGCGGCCGTTCGTGGCCTCGCGCTGGGCGGCGGCTGCGAGTTCCAGATGCACTCAGCGCGCACCGTGGCCCACCTCGAGAGCTACATCGGCCTCGTGGAAGCCGGCGTCGGCCTGCTGCCTGCCGGTGGTGGCCTGAAGGAGTTCGCCGGCCGCGCCTCGGCAAAGGCGAAGAACGGCGACGTGTTCGCCGAGCTGAAGCCGCTGTTCGAAGCCGTCGCGATGGGCAAGGTCTCGGCCTCCGCCCTCGAAGCGAAGGAGCTCGGCCTGCT
>Ga0209278_1000518_pt1 | contig 28998 bp, 37 predicted proteins | sample JI81BgreenDNA_FD_187504 | JGI IMG/M metagenome (GOLD analysis project Ga0209278, IMG submission 187504) | Wastewater effluent complex algal communities from Wisconsin, to seasonally profile nutrient transformation and Carbon sequestration -... | ecosystem: Engineered > WWTP > Effluent > Algae...
AGCACCGCGCCAAGGCGGATGCGCCGTGGTCCTACGCCAATGGCACCAAGGGCTATCTGCGCGAGAAGGACGTGATCGACTTCATGCGCGTCAACGGCTTCGAACTGGTCGCCACCAGCGAGATCAACGCCAACCCCAAGGACAGTGCCGATCACAAGGACGGCGTGTGGGAAATGCCGCCGGTGCTCTCCACCAAGCGGCCCGAGCTTCAGGGTCTGGGCGAAAGCGACCGCATGACTCTGCTGTTCAAGAAGGCGAAGTAATAAGGTAGGGGCGGCGACATGACCGCCATCACCGTCGCCGCCCTTCAGCTCCCCCTCGGTTCCGAGGACGAAGCCGCCAATATCGCCGCCGTCTCGGCACTGGTCGAGGAAGCCGCCGCCAAAGGCGCGCAGCTGATCCTGCCGCCCGAACTGTTCTCCGGCCCCTATTTCTGCCGCGAGGAGGACGAGGCGCTGTTTGCGCTCGCCCGCCCGACGGCTGAACACCCCAGCGTGATCGCGATGCAGGCGCTTGCGGCGAAGCTGAAAGTGACGATCCCCACCAGCTTTTTCGAGCGCGACGGGCACCACTATTACAACACCCTCGCGATGATCGGCCCGGACGGCGCGGTGCAAGGCACCTATCGCAAGAGCCACATTCCCGATGGGCCGGGCTATGAGGAAAAGTACTATTTCCGCCCCGGCAACACCGGCTTCAAGGTGTGGGATGTGCCGGGCGAGAATGGCGCTGTCGTCCGCGTCGGCGTGGGCATCTGCTGGGACCAGTGGTATCCCGAATGCGCGCGCGTCATGGCGCTCTTGGGCGCAGAGCTGCTGCTCTACCCCACCGCGATCGGCTCCGAGCCCTATGACGCCGACCTCGACACCAGCCGCATGTGGCGGCGCGCGATGATCGGCCATGCGGTCTCCAATTGTATGCCTGTGGTGGCAAGCAACCGCATCGGCACCGAAGGCGGGCAGCGTTTCTACGGGCACTCCTTCATCAGCGACGAATGGGGCGATCTGGTGGGGGATTACGGCGCAAGCGAGACCGGCATCCTGGTCGCCCGGCTCGACCTCGCCCGCGCCGCGACCCACCGCGCCGGGATGGGATTCTTCCGCGACCGCCGTCCGCAGCTCTACGGGCGCATCGCCGAGGACATTTGAGCTGAGCAGCACCTATCTCATCGCGCTGGGGAGCAACCGGCGGCACCACCGTTATGGCGATCCGCGCGATGTTGTGCGCGCGGCGATGGAGGAATGCGCCGCCTTCGGCACCGTTACCGCGCGTTCTCCCGTGCTTGGCACGCCCGCGATGGGCGCAGCATCGCGCCGCTTCGCCAATGCCGCGCTGGTGCTGGCAAGCGCGCTCGATCCGCCCTCGCTGCTGGCGGCGCTGAAGCGCACCGAGCGCGAATTCGGCCGCCGCTCCGGCCAGCGCTGGGGCGACCGGGTGCTCGATTGCGACATTATCCTGTGGAGCGGCGGAGCATGGCGCTCCGAGGGATTGGTCATCCCCCATGCCGCCTTCGCCCAGCGCCGCTTCGTGCTCGATCCCGCCTGCGCCATCGCCCCCGACTGGCGCACCCCGCCACACGGGCTTAGCCTTGCGCATCATCAAGCCCGCTTGACCCGCCCGCGCCCCCTGCCTAGGTGAGCGCGCCTGCCGCCACCACGCGGCACCAGAGTGGGCCCGTAGCTCAGTAGGTAGAGCAGCTGACTTTTAATCAGCGGGTCACAGGTTCGAATCCTGTCGGGCTCACCAGTTTTTCAATGATTTAGAAGGCGCCTGTCATCCAAAGCTGGCAACGTCCTGCGAAAAAGCATCAGAAAAGCATCTGGGTGCGGGAAGGTGTTTTCTCCGTCCACACTAATCCATTCACCTCAAGCTGGCGTGCGGGGGATTCGCTGGCTATCCACCCTTTATGCCTGATTTCAGCGACTTCATAGTTTTTGCGGACGAGAGCGGTGATCACGGCCTTGAGACCATCGATCCGCAGTTTCCGGTTTTCTCACTGGTGTTCTGCATATTCGAGAAAGATGTCTATTCCTCACGGGTTGAGCCAGCCGTGAGAGACTTCAAGTTCCGTTATTTCGGGCACGATGCAATCATCCTGCACGAAAGGGAGATAAGAAAGCAGGAAGGCGAGTTCCTGTTTCTCCGAGGCGACCCCGAGCGTCGCGCGCAGTTTTTCGCTGATCTTGATGCCTTGATGCGCGAAATCGAGATGCAAGCGTTTGTCTCGGTCATCCTTAAAGAACGCCTGCTCGCCAAGTATGCCAACCCCTGGAACCCGTATGAGATCGCTATGCACTTTTGCATGGAGAAGCTCTGCCGACGCCTGGAATTCAAAGGCCAGAAAGGGCGAAAGATCCACGTCCTTTTCGAGAGCCGAGGCAAGACTGAGGATAGAGCGCTTGAGCTTGAGTTTCGCAGGATTACGGCCAACGCAGCCGGCTGGGGGTGGAAGCGGATCGATTTTTCGGTTTGCGAATTTGAGCCTGTCTTCGTTCCGAAGGCTGCGAATCTTGCCGGTCATCAGATCACCGACCTCATCGCCCGGCCACTCGCTCTGCGAGCGCTCAGGCCCGACCAACCCAATAGGGCTGTCGATGCTGTTATCGGCAGAGTGCTAGATCACAAGATTTTCCCATAAAACAAAAGGGCTCCGGCGAACCGAAACCCCTTTGTCGACCGGGAAATGCCCAATCCTTACGGCCAATGTAATGCATCTGTCCAAATTGGACAACCCAATTGCGCCTTAAGTCTCACCCCAGCGCCCGCTCCACCGTCTCGACATGCCCGCGCACCAGCCCGGCATAGTCCCGCACCCCCTGATCGCCGCCCAGCTTGGCCAGCGAATAGGCAGCGGTCACGAGATCCATGGCGGCCGCGACGTAATCAGCGCGATCGGGAACGCGGCCCTCGCGCACGGCATCGGATAGCACCAGCTGGGCAACCACGCCCGCCATGTCGAAGGCCGCTTCGACCCGCTCGACGCCACGCGCCGTCATTGCATCACTCATCACTCGCTCCTCAAAGGCCGGGCCTATTCGCCCGGCGGAAAGTCTCATTTGCGGCGGCATCGACGATTGTGGGCGCGCTCTGGCGCACAACCTCGATGGCAACGCCGGTTGCCTCAGCCTGGACACGGGAAGCGAAGCCCGGTGCCTCTTCGATCACGAGCCGCACCGTGCCCGATGCAGGGGCCCCGCCGCCCTGCGACACAGCATTCATGCGGCCCAGCGGGATGATCTGGCCCGAGACATCGGGGCGGAAGGCTTCGACGCGGCCCGGCGATGCACCCTCATTGATGCGGTAGATTTGCCCGGCATTGACGCGCCCACCGGACGCGCGCCCGAACAGCCCGCCGAGGCCCTTCAGGATGCCCGGCAGTGCTTGCCCAACGGTTGAGACAATGCCGTTCCCACCGCCCTTGGACAGCGCATCGGCCAGCGGGCCGAAAATGTTCTTGTCGAGAAAGATGCTGATCAGTTCGGACAGGAACGGGTCTTTGATGCCCAGCGCATTCGTGAAGCTGTCGGTGATGGTGCGATTGATGTCCTGCACCCGGCGCACCACGGCCTCCTCGATTGCCGTGTCGCTGTCTTTGGCCCGGTCTGCGAACCGCTCAAGGGGCGAGGCGAATTGCCGCTTGGTTGCTTCGACCTGTGCAGCGGCTTGGGCATCGAGGGCCTTGAGCGCGATGCTGGCCTGTTCCCTGACGGCATCGCTCAAAGTGGTGTTGTCGATCTGCTGTTGCAGCCGTTCGCGCAGAATGGCTTGCTCGGCGTCGAGGATCTGCAACGCAATGCGCCGCCTGTCCTTTTCTGTGGTCGCCAGATCGAATTGAGCGCGCAGGCCGTCGATCAGCGCGCGCCCGCGTTCGTCAGCCAAGTCGCGGTTGCGCTGCTCGATGTCGGCGCGCTCACGAAAATTGATGGCTTCCCGTTCGGCATTGGCTAGTTCGGACAGGCGCAGGAAGAGCTGCGCGCGCTGGGCGTCGGTCAAATCCTTGTCGGCGGCCAGACTGCGCAGCGCGCTTTCCTCGGACAGCCGCAATTGCTCGCGCTCGGCATTGGCCTGCGCTTCGATGCTGGTAGCGCGGGATGCATTGGCGCTGATGATGCGCGATTGAATGTTGGCCAGTTCGTCAAGGAAACGCCGCTCGACTTCGGCAGGGTCTGGGCCTTGGCGCGTGCTTGCAGTGCCGGTCGAGCGGGAGACGCGCGGGGCGGCAGTCGCTGGTGACGCTGCTGATCTGGCGGGCTTGTCCTGCGTTACATCGACGCCAGCGGCTACGCCTTCGCGGATGGCGCGCATCTGCCCGAGGAGGATTTGCCGCTCCTGTTCAAGCTTGCGCAAATCCCTCGCGTTGGCTTCGCGAGTTGACTGACTGACACCGGGCGAAAAGCTCTCGATCCCCGAGCGCCCAATGCCAGCGCGGCTGCCGCGTGCGGTGCCACTGCGAGCCTCACTGCTTTCGATAAGCAGGCGCTCCTTATCGATCTCCTGCAAGCGGCTCCCAATGCGGGCGAGATCGGCAACCTTGAGGTTGTTGGCCAGCTGCAAGGCAGCACTGGCGGCATTCAATAGCTGCCCGGCGAAACCCGCAACCTTCTCGCTCGCAACATCCGCGCCCTTGCCGGTGGCGTCAACCTGCACGCCCGCATCCCGCAAGCGCTGCTGATAGAGGTTCAAGGTCTCGCTCGCCTGTTGGATGTTGGCGTCGAGCTTTTGAGTGCGAGCGGATGCGGTTTCGGAATTCGTCGAAACAAGCGCCATGCCGACTGCCACAGCGCCAATGGCCACACCAAGCGGCCCGGTAAACGCGCTCGCGAGTGCAGCGCCAGCCTGCCGCGATGCAACCGTGAGCGCGCCCATCGCGCCCACCATGCTAAAGGTGCGCACGAGGAGGGTGTTGCTCGCCAGTGCCGCTGCGCCGAGCGCAGCGACGTAGCGAACGCCCATCACTGCCGCGATCAAGGCAAGGGCCTCGATCACCTCTTCGATATTGTCGGCGAGGCTCTGAATCGCGCCGGAAAGAAGCCCGGTTGCCCCGCTGGCGCTGGCATTGCTGCCGACATACTCGATCAGCCGGGCATTGAGCGATTCCACCGCGCCCGAGAGCGTGAGGGTCGCATTCGCGGCCTGATCGCGAAGGGTGCCGCTGCCTTCAAGGATGGCGTCGAAGAAGGCCTGGCTAGACACCGTGCCCGCTGTGACTTCGTTCCGGAGCTTCGCCACCGATCCCCCGAACTGTCCATTGGCCACGGCAGCCTGCAAAAGCGGGCGAAGGCCACCTTCTACGATCTGATTGTATTCTTCCGCGCGCACCGTCCCGCCAGCCAATGCTTGCGTCAGGCCAAGGATCGCGCCGCTGGCCTGTTCAGCGCTGACACCAGACACGCGCAGCGCTAGCGCCGTGCTTTCGGTGAGGTTGATCAATTCGGATTGCGACGCGCCAAGCTCACCGGCGGCAGAGGCGGCCTTGCCGTAAAGGTCGGCGAGGGCATTGGCCGAGGTGCCATTCTTGGCGGCGAGGTCGAATAGCTTGGCCTGCACCTGGGCGAGATTCTCGCCTTCAAGGCCTGCCACGCGCAGGCTGTTTTGCAGCCGGGTATAGCTGTCGATGAAACCGACAATCTGTTGCCCGGAAAAGGCGGCGGCGATGGTCGCGGCGAGGCCCTTGAGGCTGGCGCTGATCGCGCCCGAGGAGCGCCGGAATTGCTCTTCGAGCTTTCGGGCTTCGCGCTGCTGGCGGCCAAGCTGGTCTTCGACGCGGCGCGTTGTGCGCTCAAGGTCGCGCTCGAATTGATCGACCTTAGCCTTCAATTCCAGAATCAACGGGTCGATTTCACTCATCGCGTTCTTCTCCTGACTTCTCGCGCCAGCTTACGGTTGAAATCGCGCTGCGCCGCCGCCGCTACCTTGTCGCGGGCGGGCCTGAGGAATGGGCGGGCCGCGACCTTGCTGCTCCCGAATTCCAAGGGGGCGCTGTAGGGTGTTTCGGCGCGCACTTCGACGGTGAGCGGGCCGGTGCGCTGCACTTCCAATCCGGCTTGAAGCGTGCCCGTGTCCCGTGACGGGGGTTCCCCCGGACGCGACGGGACGTGCCCAGCACCCGAAACCGAACCGGCGCTGATCGAACGAAACGCCTCAGCACGGATCTGATCACCATACTCATACAAGAGCGCGCCCACGAGATCGCGGAATTGGGCGCTTCGATAGAAGCGCAATCGGCGGCGCAGCTGATCACGGCCATCGCGGCTCATCGCCCGGCCCCCACCGCCAGCAATTCCGGGTGCCTGTCGATCAGGCCAGCGCGAAACGCGGGATAGATGCGCAAGGCTTCGCGCGAGAGCTTGAGGTCGTGCCAGTGGTGCGCGCGCGCCTCGCCCAACTGGCCAGCCGTGACGGTGCGCAGCGCGGCCCTAAAGCGATCAGCGAAAAGGCCCTCGGCGGGTGCCAGCGCATTGACGGCTTGGCCGAGCCGATCAAAGGGTTCGCCGCACTTGAGGCCAGACAGGTCAACAATCGCGGCGGCCATGTAGGCGGCCATCGCGCCAGCATAGTGCTCGCGCCAATCCGGGTTTTCGGCAATGGCGGGCCATTGGCGCGCGCCCATTGTTTCGGCCAGCTGGGCGGTCATTTGTCGCGCCCCCGCTGCCTGCCAAAGCGAAGTTCCCATCCCGCACGCTGGGCATCGGTGAAATAGCGCTCGCGCTCCCATTCCGGCGTGAAGCGGGCATCTGGCGGATAGGCGCGGGCGATACGTTCGATCTCGCGCTGATCGATGCCCTTGGCGATCTCAAAGAGTGCTGAGGTCATACGTCCTCCCGCTGCCCTGCAATTCGGTGAGCGCCCAGACTAGAGCGTCGGCGCGGTCGGGAGACCCTTCGCCAACAAAACCGCCCGGCGTCATGGCGCAAAGCTGGTCTTCGAGCGTGTCGAAGTGCCCGACATGCGAAACCTTGCTCTGCTCATAGAGCGCGGCGATAGGCTCCGCCCGCGCAATCTTGCCCCGGCTTGCGGTCACCAATTTGACCGGCAAATCCTTGTTCGCGGTGCGCATGACGCTCTCGACCATCGCGCCGCCAAAGTTCTTTTCGGCGACCACGCGGTCGGCATTCCAATGGGCGTAGAGTTCGGCGACACGGCGCGCCCAGCCATCCGGCGAGAGTTGGCAGCTGCCATCCTGAAGCACGTAATAGCGGCCATCGAAGCTTTTGCCCGCGACCACAATGCCGATCTCGTCGCCCTTGTCTTTGCCCTTGCCCGCCGTGCCGCTGGGGTCAACCGCAACAACAATCCGCTGAAGGTCAGGCGCACCCTTCACGCGGTGCGGCTCGATCATGGCGGTCGTCCACAGTGCGCCCGCGATATCTTCGAGAAGCTCTGCATAGAGTTCCTGCCTGCCCAGCCGGGTGCCCTCATAGCGTTCGCGCAGCCGGGCGAGCGTGCCCGCTGGCAGGTTCGCCGAATTGTCGAAGGTCGAGCCGCTGGTGATCATCGCGCCGTGCGTGCGCATGATCGCGCGAATGAGGGGCGTCGGCTTGGGGGTGGTGGTCGCGACCACTTGCGGATTGTCGCCCAAGCGCAGCCCGAACAGCAATTGATCCCATGCGCTCGGATCCGGCCAAGCGGCGACCTCATCGCCCCATGCCCGGTGATGCTGAGGGCCGCGAAGTCGCTCCGGCTCGGTTGCCGAGAAGAGCTTGAAGCGCGAACCGTTCCAGAGCGTCACTTCACCGATCGAACGATTCCAGTTCTCGACGCACACCTTGGGCAGCACGGCCAGCAAGCCGCTCTCGCCCTCGACGCAGGTATCGCGGGCGTCGGCCGCAGTGGGCGCGACAATGGCGATGCGCACGCCGGGATTGGCGCAGGCAAACCAGGCGACATCCTCGGCACCGGTGCGCGTTTTGCCCCAGCCTCGGCCCGCCAGTGCGAGCCATACCGGCCAATCATCCCCCGGCGGGGTGATCTGATCCGGGCGGGCTTGGGAGAGCCACCTGGCTCGTGCTTGAAGCGCTGCCTGCGATTCCGGTTGCAGCCCTTTCAAGTGCTGCGGCGAAAGCTGCGAAAGCGTCGTCTCCGGCGACATTCACCGTCCCCTCGATGAGCGGCTTGTCGCGAAACGCGGTCGAGAGCTTGCCCAGCTGCCAGCGAACCGCATCGAAGGCGAGGCGAGCGGCCTGCGGGTCTGTCGGATTGGCAGCCGCAGGCGCAAAGGCCATGCGCATCCCTTCCTCGGCGAGAGCGTGAAAGCCGATCTCGCGCGATTCTCGGATGCGGGCCGAAAGCTCATCATCACCGCGCAGCCATCGATAAACGGTATCGCTCGAAGGCATCCCATTGATCGCGCAGATTTGGCGCATGCTCTTGCCCTCTTGGAGCAATTCGCAGATGCGATCGATGATCGAGGGCGGGTAGTGGCGGCTCTCCATGTCGGCTCCTGGTATCGGATGGCGGGGGCAATGGCGCGCATCGCCCCCGCCGCCTCGGCATGCGCGGCGACCATCAGCCGGGCCGAGGAATGGGTGACGCCGGACAGCAGGGGACTAAGCCGCCGCCCGGCGCTCGCGCACGCCCAGGGGGAATAGGGCAGTGTCGCGAGATTTGAATGGGTGCCGCGCACCATGTGGGCAACAAGCAATGCCCGGTGCGCGGCGTCCGCTTCGACCCAAGGATAAGCCGTCGCGGAATTCATCGCTTGCCGCCATTGGCGAGAAGCTCGACCTTGAGGTGCGGCACCTTGGCCAGCTGCTCGGCGACCGCGTGGGCGAGCACCAGTTCGCGGTCTTCCCAGCCGCCCAGCGAGTGCGGGATCTGGCCTGTCGCCAGTTCCTTGGGAATGTGCACGATGCTGTCGCCGGTCAGGCCGGTCACGCTGAGGCGATAAGTGCCATTTTCGGCGGCAAACTTGGCAGCCGCCTCGGCCTTCTCGCGCTCCTCGCGCTCGCGATCCTCGCGGCCCTTGCGCAGCTGCTCGCCGTAGTTGTTGGCGATTGCGGCAGCCATCGCGGCCTCGTGATCGATCGGCCATGCGCGGCCCGCCCCGTGGAAATCCGGAATCTTGACGGTGAGGAAGGATTGCACCGGGCTGTTATTGAGATAGCCGTTGCCGGGGACGCCGCGAGCCTTCCATTCAGCGTTGGCCTCGTTCACGCCCGCGCGCTTCAACCGCTCGGCGTTGGCATTGACCTTCGAGAAAAGGGCGATCAGTTCGGCGGTGAGCGCAGGCACCCGCTTGGCAAAGGTCGCCGCGATCTCGTCGCGCTCGGTAATCGCCGCCAGCTTCTCGGCCTCGACGGCCCGGCGGGCCTCATTGCTGCGCCGCTCCTCAAGCTGAGCGGCAATGCGCGCGATCTCGGCATCGAGTGCCTTGACCGTGCGGTCGAGCCGCCCAGCCTTGGCAGCGGCTTCCTCGCGATCATCTTCACTCAGCGCGAAGTCGATCGACTCCGCCGAGGCCTGATCGCGGGCAATGGTGAGGCGTTCCTGCTCGGCCTTAAGGTCTTCGAGCAGGGTTGCGGTGTCAGCAACGCGGGCGCGCGGCGACATTGCGGCCTTGATCCGCTCCATCAGATTTTGAGCCATGGCTGATTATTCCCCGTTGCTGCGCGCGGCGCGGTAATGGTTCACGAGCGCATAGGCCCGCTGATTGCGCGCGCCGGTGACGGCATCGGTAAGGTTTGCGCTGTCCTGATGGCGGGCCGCTGCAAGAGCGGCGGAGCGTGCCGACGCGGCTTGCGCATCGGTTGCGAGACGCTGGCGGACGATCAATTCGGCGCGCTCGCGGTCGAAGGCCGGTGCGCGGTCGCCCATGAATGCAAAGCGCAAATGGTGCTGGGCCATCGCCCGGCCCACTTCGAAGGACACGGCGCGCTCGCGCTCGGCATCGAGCGAGGTGGTGGCGCTGGTCGGCTTGCTAGCGGCATCGCGGAACATGATGTCGAAGCTGAGAGCCTCGCCATCCTCGATCACGCCGTGCGGGTTGTGGGGGTCGAGCGGGCGGCTCTTGAAGGGCCGGAAGTCGCGATGGTGGACTATGGTCGTCACGGTCTGTTCTCCGAGGCTCCGGGCAATGCGGGGAGCGGCGCTGACAGCGGGTGCGGTCAATCGGAGAATGTCATTCGGGCGAGGGGCAATTCCCGCCGCTGGGTAAGAGGTGCGGGTCACTTATGGACTCACAGGTCAATGTGAGAGACAGAGATTATTGAAATTTCTCAGGGGGTGGGGCGCATTCTATGGCGGAAAAAAGCAAGGGAAGTAGTCGATCGAGTGTGGCTTGGTTAGCGGCAGCTGCGGTGGCGGCGCTCACTCTAGGCATCGGCGTGTCTTTCGATGCGGTTCGAAACCAAAACGCAGCAGAGGTAGAAGCTCAACAGCGCGCCACCGAATATGCGAGCGACGCACGAGCAGTTACCACTCCCACCTGTATCGCTTCCAAGCTTTCCGCGACGCAATGCAACCGTGAGATTCGTGAAATCGCTCGCCCGGATCAACGGAACGAATATGACCTTGAGGCGCAAAGAACCATGGCGGCATGGACTCGTGCGATGGGTTTGGCTGCGATCGTTGGCATGGCGGTTGGCATCTTTGGCCTAGGTTTGATCTACAAAACTTGGGATGCCACCAGAGAGGCCGCAGAAAACAGTCGAAAGACGCTGCAAGCATACATCGGAAAGGAGCGTGCTTTTGTTCGCCCCACCAGCGCATTCGTCGCGCTCAGCGCGAACGCCTTGGATCCTGCGCACGGGCTGATAATCAAATTCGAGAATGTTGGGTTGAGTTTGGGCAGGATTAAGAGGATCCGCTACCGTTTCACGAAAGAGTGGGGCTGGCATCCCGAGGGAGGCACTGAGGTGGCCTGTGACGCGCTCGTGCCAGCTGGTGGCGCGGAGGGACGTTCACCTTGGCTAAAAATCGCCAATATCTCAGAGGGAAGCGTAAGCGGTATTGCTGAATACATCACCTTGGAAGGTGAGCGGTTCAAAACTTACTTTGCTTTTTCGATACATTGGATAGATCAGAAGGGCTTTGGCCCAAACGGATGGGATGCGCAATTAACCTTCCCTGTTGGAATGCCGGCCAATACCTAAAAACTCTTCTGGAAACTGTGAGCCTGCGCGCAAGTCTGCTGGCGCTATCGCCGGTGCAGCGCCTCTAGCTTTTCAGCCGTCCAGCCCTTCACATGCCGAGTGTTGACTATTCGAGCAGCGCCCTTGCTGGCCAGCCATTCCTTGCGCGCGGCGCGCAATTCATCGCCCCCGGCTTCCTCGATCCAGCGCACCATGACGCGCCAGTTGGTCGCGAGGAAGTATTGCGCGTTCCAGCCGTGCCGAATGTAGAGATCGCGGAAGTCGGGTGGCAGCGGGCGGTTGCGTTCCGGCCTGACATGGCCGTCATAGGCTTTGCGGTTCGGGTTGCGGTGCCCGGCTCCACCGTATTTCTTGCGCTGCTCGGCCATGCCCGCGAGAATGGCGGGACAGGTGGCGGGACTTTACCGCCCCGGCCGACGCGGTGCGCTCAAGGGGGTGAAATGCGGGGAAGTGAAGAAATGGGAATCGCGCTGTTCGCGTTGCTCTGTTTTGGGATCGGGTTTGTGCTTGGCGGCTACGTCGAGGGGCCAAAACGTGAGGTCGAAGGTCTGCGCTGGGCGCTGGCCCTCACCTCGAAGTGCGAACGAGAGTATGAGGCAGAAGGCCGCTATGAGAGCGTCACCGAATGCTTGGAATTCGCAATCTGGCAGGCCGAGGACGAGATCAAAGCAAGGCCGTATGAGTGACAAATCAGAGGGGACTTAGGCGGCCCCCACCGGCGGCCGCGCCGCCCGCACCGGCTGGGCATTCTCGCCGCCCACATTGCCCATGTCGAATAACTTGCCGTCGATCAGCTTGAGCGGGGCCGTGAAAAGGCAGAGCGTCGAGACTGCCATTGCCAGCCCGCCAAGGTGCACAGTGGCAAGCCCGCTCGGCCCTCCGAGCGCCAGCGTCACCGGCTCCGGCTCCCATGCGATCACCGCGCCGCTGTCGTCGAGCGTGACGCGGTGCACAGCAACGCGGGTGCCATCATCGATCAGGCGCAGGTCGCGCGGGATTTCGAGCAGCGTCATGGCAGGCCCCTATGCCACCAGCGCCAGCCGCTCGCGCTGCTCGGTGTCGGTGGCAGGCCCCGGCTCGATCAGGCGGCCATCGCGCAATTGCAGCACCGGCGCGCTCGCCCAGGTGGCATTCGCCGCTTCGAGCGCAAGGGATTGCATGCGCAGCCGTGCGACCTCGCCGAGATCGGCGGGCGCTTCGAGGCGCATCGGTTCGGGGTCGAAGTCGATCAGTGCGCCGGTGGCATCGATCGCAACACGGTGAATGGCGATGCGCTCGCCATTGTCGATCAGGCGGAATGTGGCGGCGGTGAGCGCGGCGTCGGCTGTCATGGGGGCTTGCTCCGGTTTGCGTCAGGGGGGAGGGCCGGGCGGGCGCTGCGATGGTGGCGCGATCAGGGGCAGGGGCTTCCCGCCGTTGCCATTCCCTATCTGATTGCTATTCGCTGCCATAGGCTATGCCATGTCAAGGAATGGCGGATTTGCTAGGCTGTGCACGGCTGGCCGCTGATTATGAATTAGCGCGCGGATGCAATCCCCAGCCTTGTGCCCGTTTTGTTCTCGCCCGCCCTTCACCCTGCGCGGACGGTGCGGCATCGCCCAGCCATGGGCCGAAAGCATCCCCGCACTGTAAGCGACCTCGCCCGCTGGGGCTATCGGCTGCGCGCCCGGTGCCCATCCTGCGGCCATGTCGAGAGCCTCGATCCTCTCCCGATCGCGAAGGCCTGCCACGCTCGCGGCTGGGCGCGTGATCTCGATGCGGTCGCCGAGCGGATGCGGTGCAAGGCTTGCGGCAATCGCGGCGCAGAATGCGGGCCGGGGTGAGGGTCGCGCACGCGCGCGATACCTGTCTAGGCGAGTTGCGCGGCCTGTGCCCTGTCCCTCGCGCGCGATACCGGGCCGATCTGGTCAGGCAGGGCGGGGGCGCAGGCTGAGCCTCAATAGGCCAGCTTACGCTCCAAATCGATTACCCTCGCCTCAAGGGCGAATTTCTCGCTCTCCAGTTGGTCAATCTTCTGCTCAAGGTCATTGATCCGGGTGGAGAGCTCATCGCTGACATTGGCCGAACCGGCGTCGGCAAAGTCCTCAGCGGTGTTGGCAGCGATCTCCTCGATTTCGCTCTGCCGCCACGTTTTCGGCATGTCGCTGCAGGCAGTGAGTGACAGGCTCATCAATGCCAGGCCCAACAATCTGTTCCGCATACTCGCTCCTCTATTGCGTGCGCGGCGGCCCCTGAAGGGCCGCGCAGCGCATATACGTAGTATATAGCCCCCTGTTCTGTGCGCCGTTGTGCAGAAAAAAACGCGGAAAATCGTCATTCTCCAAAAGGCTTTGTGCAGCCTTCGCGCGGGGTATTGTGCGGGCTTTGTGCGAGCCTTTGTGCAGACTCGTTGGCAATGATCAGACCCTTCGCCCATGTCCGGTTGTCGTATTGAAAGACCTTCTCATTCGCTCTGATTGCGCCGAGGTCGAGCAGCCGGTTCATGGCGTCCCGATGATCTTTCAGGCTGAACCGCTTCCCGATCGACATGGCCGCAAAGCGTTTCGGCGCATAGTTGCTGGCGGATGATGCGTGCGAGACATTCTCGCGCTGCTCGATTGCCTTGCGAAGGCAATCGAGGAAGCAATTGTTGGCCGCGGTCGCCTTTGCGGTGGCGGCGAGTTCGGCGGCGACGTTCGGCGGCAAATCATCCTCGCGCATAAAAGCCCAGTTCGCCCAGACAAAGCGGGTTTGCTGCCCCTTTCGTGCGTAATTCGACTTCGGATTGGAGATGGTGCGAACGTCCGTCTCCTCGTCATGAGCAAGAAGGATGCGCGAGCGCACAGCATTCGACCATCCGGTCGAGCCGGAGTAATCGTCACCGGCCTTGTTGGGGTGTGCAAGCAGGACAATGGCTGCCCCGGTCGCGCCCGCAAGGCGGTTCAAGAGGTTGACGAATTGCGTCACCTCGCCGCGGTCATTTTCGTTGCCGGTGAACATGTGGGCCACGTGATCGAGCCAGACATGCCGGGCGCCCGTTTCGCGGATCTTGCTTTCGATCTGCCGGTAGAAGGTCGACGGCTCGGCGGCTCCCCTCTCAGTGGCCACCATCAGGGGGTTGTCGAGATGGCCACGGCGGCTGATCAGGTGCAGCTTGTCGTGCAGGCTGGCCATGTCGACGCCGAGAGCCTGACAGAGGTGTTCTTGCCGCCAATGCAGCTGCTCGGCGCGGTCTTCGCACGTGATGTAGATCGCCGGGCCGGGTTCGACGTCAAAGCCGAGGATGCTCTTCCCCGCCGCCGCAGCCGTTGCGAATTGCTGGGCGAGCAGGCTCTTGCCCGCACTGCCCGCACCCGTAAGCAGCGTGACTTCACCGCTTGGCACCAGCTGCGAAATGGTGAATTCTTGCGGGGTTGCACGAACCTTCGCGAGTGCCGCGAGATTTAGCGATTCGAGAGGGGGCACGCCCGCCTTCGCGATCTCTTCACTATCGCAATTCGCCGGGTCGAAGAGTTCTTTGAGGCCTTCGATTGGCTCGGAATTCACGCCGCACCGCCAATCAGGCGCGCGGCCTCGATGCGTTCAATCACGTCGCCGAATTGCAGGCGCTCCCAGCCAAGGCCGTCCCGCGCCAGCCAATCGAGCGGCATCGGGATTGCCACTTTTGCCCCAATGGCCTGCGCCGCGCTGACAGCCGCCCGCATTCGAGGGGCTGCCTCGACATGCCGGTCGTCATGCGCGGCAACAATGATTTCGCGCCGGGGAAACTTGCCGCGCATGAGCCGCGCCACCTCGGCGAGGTTCTCGGTCGTCATGCACGACACCACGGGAAGATTGGTGGGGGCATGAATGGCCGAGGCCGCCTCATAGCGGTCTGCGATCACCAGCGGCTTGTCAGTGGGCGTGCCGTCGCGGCGCACGATATGGTGCGCCCAGAAAAGGCCCACGCGCCGCGCGCCCTTGAACGGGTGCCGCTGGGGCGCATTGTCGACGCCGTAGATCTGCAACACGTTCCACAGCCGGAATTCGGCGTCGATCATGGGCACGAGAATGGCGTTGCCGCTCGCCCGCACCCCGTCCGCGAACAGTCCGAGGCGGCGCAAGGCCGGGTGCCAGTAATCGGCCTTTGCCGAGGCGTCCCACATGGCGCGCACCTGGGCGGCGGCCTTCACTTCCTGCTCACGCTGGGCGGCAATGCGCTGGGCAAGCAGCGCACGCTCGGCGGGTGCCAGCTTGGCTCGCGGCTTGTCGGCATCCTGCCAGCGGCCCTTAGCGCCGGTGCGATGGCTGCCGAATGACAGGACGCGCCCGTCATCGCTGAGGCGCGCCCATCCGCTCGGCACGCGCGGCGGGTCGCCCTCGATAGGGAAGCGGGCAAATTTGCCCGGTTGCAGTTGAGGCTCGATCGGCACGGCTGGCACCACGCCCGAGCGGCGCATGGCCTCGGCGAAGCCCACATGGGTCTGCGCGCTCATCGGGCCGCCCTCCGCTCGCATTCCCCGATCACGGTGACGGGAAGCCCGCGCGGGTCGGCTCGCAGTGCCTTGCGCACGGTGCGCAGGTCATTGCGTCGGATTGGTGGCTCGCCATCGATTTCGAGCCCAGCGGGCACGACGCGGCAGAGATCGCGGGTCGGCTCATCATCAGGCACCACGACGAAGGCGCGCAGCGGCACGCGAGGCCACGCGATCACGGATCCGCTCTCAGCTAGCCGAGGGGGTTGCCCAGCCCGGCGCAGGCACTCGGAATGCACGTAGATCGGCAAGCCCCGGCGATCTTGCTCGACCATCATTTGCACGCGCCAGAGCGGCCCGGTGAATGCGCGATCAAGACCGTCATGCATGGGCTGGCCGAGGGACACGCTTCGACACTGATCGCCCGCCTCGGTGCCACACGGCACAATGCAGATTGCCCGCACGGTGCGGCCATGGGCGCGAAAGGGAATGATCGCGGCGGCGGTTGAAACTTCGACCGTCTTGGCGTATGTCTCTGATTGATCAATCCCCCTGACAAGGTTTCGATCGCAGCCCGGCGTTAGCAGCGCCGGGCTTTTTCGTTCTGGCGGCGGTCTCATGCTGCGACGCTCGCCTCACTGGTCGAGCGCACCACGCGGCCCGCGATCCAGTCGTCGAGATCGGTCTTGCGGTAGCGGACGGCCCCGCCGAGTTTTGCGTAGCGCGGCCCGCCGCCAGTCACGCGAAAGCGGTTGAGCGTCGGAACGCCGAGCCGCACATAATCGGCGGCCTCTCTCACATTCATGATGTCCATCACTGCCTCCTTGTTTATCAGGCAGTGTCGGAATTATGCTTGTTTTGGCGGGACTGGAAACAGAACAGTTGGCAACAAGTCACTAATTGGCAGGAACCGCCAGTCTGATGTGGCGCACTGTTCTCGGTGACAGATGCAGTTCTCGCGCGGTTTCTTCGTCGGCCTCGGTTCTCTTGCCGTTGCAAAGCACCAGCTTCTCGCGCCACACTTTGATGACTCTCGCGGGGTCTGCTGTTCGGCCTGCCTGCCCCCCGCGCCGTGAAGCCTCTCGTCGGGCGCGTTCGCGGGTGAGGGCGCTCATCGTCTCCGTAAGTCCAAACCGCAGCATCGCCGCTAGGGCGCGACGTTGACGAATGGTGATTTCGTCGCCGCGCTCCAGTCTGGCAAGCAGCGTGAGCAGGCCAGCCATCATTACGTCGAGCTCATCAATCGGCTCTTGGATTAGGGTGCCTTGGCTCTGTCGATCTGAGGCGATGAGGGCCAAGCACCGGCCAATCTCGCCATCAAGTTTCTCTTGATCCTCAGAGGGCTCGCAGAGGCTCTCGACGATTTCGCCGAGTAGGCTGACGCTGGGGGCGGAGAGGGCTTCCCCACTCTCGCCATTTGCTGCTGGCGCACGACTCACCCCGCATCCCCCCGCAATCGCGCCACAGCCCGGCGCAGATCCACGGCCTCGCCAAAATTCAGCACAGTGGTCTTCGCGATCAGGTGCGCCCGCTGGCCGCCCTCGGTATCGATCTGCGCCAGTTGCTCGACCACGGCGAGCCGCTCTTCGCGAGACAATCGGGCAAGGGTGGCAACGATAAGCAAGGCCTCGGCGCTGTCGCCATAATTAAACACCGCCCGCGCGATCGGCTCCACTGCGCGGGCGTGTGGCGGGCGATACGAGAAGCGCTCGGCATGTTCGGCGCGGATGGCCTCTGCCGCGTCTCTGCGCTCGGCATTCCAGCGTTGCCGCACTTGACGCGGCGAAGCCCCAGGCAACACCGCGACATTGGCCGGCGGATTGGCCGCGATCTCGCGAAGGCTGGGCGTCCGGCGAGGCGCGGTCATTGTGTTGCCCCCGGCTCGCCCGAGTAATACTGCCCTATTGCATGCGAGAGCATGTGGGCGTGCAGCGCCTCGCGGGCGTGCGGCACAACATCGAGCAAGCCGAGCATCGCCCGCATGCGCCCCCCATGATGGGCGCTGTTGTAGATCCGCGCGCTGTCCTTAACCGCGTCAGGAAGGTCTGGCGCTGGCTCGGCATAGCCCGGCCCCGTCGGTTCGACATTCCAGCCAATCGAGCCGACGCTATCGGCGCGCGCGGTGACAAATCCGCCATAGCGCACCCATTCTTCAAGCCATGCTGCCACGAAAAGGTCGAGCCCGGGCGCCAGTTCCCCCGGTGTGTGTGCGCCGCCCATCACGCGGCCACCTGCTCGAACGAGGGAGCAATGCCCATCAGGCGATCCATGTCGGCATGCATCTGCGCAAGATAGTCGGCCTGCCAGCTGGTGCCCTCTGTATAGTCGAGCTTCCACCGCAGAGCCGCAAGATCGGGGGCAGGCAGGTTCATCAGTTCGTCGGTGAGGGCCGAATATTCGTCGGCCAGCCGCTCGGCCTCGTCATACATCGCCTCAGGCACCGCGAAGGCCGGGTTGGCTGCGAGCAAGGCTTTGCGTCTATCGCCGAAATCGGCGCGACCATCAGGAGTTTCGAGTCCATGGCGAGCGGAGAATTCGGCCTGGCGCTCCATGACGGGCTTCATCGCGGCGTCGTGTTGCAGGCAGGCCGCATAAGCATTGCGCATCCGCTCAAAGGCCTCATCCCACTTGGCGGCGAGGTCTGCGGTGTTATGGGGCTGGGTAGTCATTGGTCGGCACTCCTTTTCAGTGCTGGTGGTGATCAGGCCGGGCCGAGGGTGGCACCCCTCGCGCCCGGCCGCTTTCATCGGCTCATGCCGATCTCTTCGCCGCGTCGAGCGACACGACATTATCTTGCTTGCGATCAGTCACGATAGCGTCGACGCGCGCGGCCCATGCCTCAAGAGCGGCCCGCTTTTCATCTTTCCATTCGTGCTGCTGATAGATCCCGGCAACGCCGCTGCGCGAGCCGGAGACATGATTAAGGACGGCCTCGGTCACTTCCCAGCGAACGCCCAGTTGTTGAAAGCCGGTCGCCACGGTGCGGCGAATGTCATGGAAGCGCCAAGCCGCAACGGCCTCGCCCTCGGCCAGCTTCGCCATTTCGGAATCAAGCTTCGCCTTGATGCGTGAAATGCCGCTGATCGCCGTCTTGCCGGTAGTCGTAAGCACAAGCCCCTTGGCGGGCCATGCCGGGCCATCATCGGGCCATTTGCCGCCCAGCGCCTTCAATGCCAGCGCGTCGATCTCGGCAAAGGCAGCGGCGCTTAGGGGCACAATGTGGGCGGCCTTGTTCTTCGCGCGGCCCGCCGGAATGATCCATGTCGCGCTATCGCGATCAAGCTCTTTCCAATCCATACCAGCGACCTCGCTGCGCCGCTGCGCGGTCAAAATGAGCAGTCTCACGAACGTATCGAAGGGTGCGGACAGTTTGGGCGCTGCCAGCCATACGAGCTTCACCTCGGCGTCGGAAAGCGTGCGGTCGCGCGCCGCCGGTGCTGATGGCTTTTCCATGGCCGCGAGGGGATTGGCAGCGATGGCACCGCGCCGCACGGCCCAATTGAACAGGATCGAGGCATAGGCAAAGACGGCCCGCCGCATGCCTTTCTGCTTTGCGGGGATGCCGTCGAAGATCGGTTGCAATTCAGCGCGCCCGATATGCGGCATCGGGGTGTCGAGCAGCGCAGGCTTGAGATAGTTGCGCACGACGAGGGTGGCCTGCCGAACGCTTGACGGACGCCGCCCGCGCTCATGCTCATAGTGATCGAGCCAAGCGTCCGCATACTTCGAGAATGCCAGTTCGCCTTCGAGCCGCCTTTGGGCCTCTGCGGCGACCTTCGCGGCCTTCGCGCTTTCGAGCCGTTCCTTGTCCTGATCGCGAGGGCTGATGCCGTTGGCCACCATGCCCGCCAGCCGCTCGGCAATCTTGCGCGCCTGATCGGGCGTGATCGCGCCATAGCGGCCAATCGTGTAGCGAACCGGCGCGGTTTGCGCGGCCTCGCCCGGCGCAGGCAGCCGGTATTGATAGACGAATACCTTGCGCCCCTTGGGTGTCACCTTGAAGCCGAAACCCGGAAACCCGGTGTCCCACACGAAATAGTCCCGCTCACCAGCCTCGGCGGCATCGAGCGTCCGCTTTGTGATCTTGTCGCGGCGAGGCGGGCGCTTGGCTGTCTTGTCGCTGGGCATTGGCCATTCCTGCTGTCGTTCTAGGCATCAGCTAGTAACTCTCAGCAATCAGATATGCAACAACAATCGGCAAAGCCTGATAACAATTGAGCCACAAGTCTCTGCGAAACATCGAATTTGGGGATCGTCGCCGAGGGGTCGGCTGCTATCTTTTAATCAGCGGGTCACAGGTTCGAATCCTGTCGGGCTCACCATTTTTTCGGTATTATGGCGCAATTGCACCAAGTTTAAATGGCTGAGATTGCCTATGTAAATGCCATGGGACGAACGAACCTAAGGCATGGACTGAAGAAGGAGCTCTCTCACCTGCTTGGCGAGCTCGAAGCTGCGGAATCCGAATACTCGGAACTCCGCACCTCACTCCAGCGTCTGGTCCCTCTTCGAGAGAAAATCCGCGACCTTAAGTCGGTAGTTGATGCGGCCCAAACGCTGTTGAGCCATGTGCATCCTGACTGGGATGCGGAGAGCATCAAGCCGACACGTGTTCACGCTTGGAAGGCCCCATTTAAGTTAGGGGAACAGGGCCAACGTGCCCTTTCGACTCTTCGTGCGTCTGGTGGTTGGCTCCGCCCTCGTGAAGTTGCCGAGATCATGCTTCGTGACATCGGCCATGATCCAGCCGACGCAGAGATGCTTCATCGGGTGACAAACTCAGTCGGCATGTACCTCAAGAAATATGAAGGCACCCTTGTTGAGGCACGGGGGTCCTACACCAAGGAATGGAGGGTGATTCGCTGAATTGAGGTAATGGCCCAAAATATGTTGGCCCAAAAAGCGATATGGTAAACGCCGGGTAACGCACAAATCTGCGGAAACTTTTCGACCAAAACAAACTTGTTTACATACCTAGAAAATCTGCATTCTTCCTTCGCTGTGATTAAGCGAAGGAGGATAACTCGCAGCACTTTCTACTCTCGCCAAAGGCAAGGACGCTTAGTTTTAGGCGTATCCACCGCCTTTCCGACGACGAGGCCTATGCCGAGTTTGTCGCACTTCGCTTTGCGGAGAATAACGGCGTGCCTTTTTGCCCTAAGTGTGGGGGTATCAAGCTTCATGGTATCACAACGCGTCGCCGCTGGCGGTGTGCGGACAAGTCCTGTGGTGCTGAGTTTTCGGCCACGTCCGGTACGATCTTTCAGGATCGCAAACTTCCGTATCGCGATCTTTTGCTTTTGGTCTCTCATTTTGTGAGCGAGCCGAAGGGGATTTCAGCCATTCGGATCAGTCAGTTCCTCGAAATCTCCTACAAGAGTGCATTTGTTATCGCACACAAGCTTCGCGAAGTGCTCACGGCCCATCAATCGACTCTCCGTTTGAGTGGTGAGGTTGAAATTGATGCGCTGCATTGTGGCGGATACGTTAAGCCGGGCACTGATAATCCCTCCCGCCGTAATCGCCGCCGCCTCAACCGCAACAAGGAGAAGGCTAAGGTGGTGATGGTGGCCCGCGAACGCTACGGCAATTCGCGAGCATTCATCGTTTCCCATGAGAGCAAGATGCCAAGCATCCTGCCCGACGTGGTGGAAGAAGGGTCGTTCGTCTTTTCGGATTCGTTCAATGGGTCAGCGCAGATCGGAGCCCACTTTCAAGCGTTCCGGGTCAACCATTCTAAACAGTATGCAAGCGGGTTCATTTCTACGAACCACGCCGAGTCATACTTCTCGCGGCTCCGCCGTATCGAGCTCGGAACACACCACAAGATCGCTGGGCCCTACACGCTTCAATATGCCAATGACGCATGCTGGCGCGAAGATAATCGTGCGGTGGACAGCGCTTCGAATTATGCGCAGGTCCTCACCCTCGCAGGAGCCCACCCTGTCTCTCGCCAATGGAAGGGCTATTGGCAGCGCCGAAAGGAGGCGGCCTGATGAAGCGCTTCCAGCTTCACTTGCAGGGGCAGCATGAGCCGCTGACGGTTGAGCTTGACTGCCCCAGCGTCGAGCAACTCGCCGAACTCGCGAGCAACTCGCGGTTCGTCATCGGCTATCTGGATGCGGTAGAAGAGTGTGGTTGCCACCCCAAGGTCATGATCGCTGCCGCGCGGATTTCTTGTGCTATTGAGCTAAGTTAGTCCTCTAAGGTGCGCAGGAGACCCTCAGGTTCAGACAAGAATTGCGAAACCAACGAGAAGACGTCAAACGCCGCTCTAACGCTGATCTTCAGAGTTAGCAGACCGTATTCGCCAATTTTTGGTGTCCACGTCTTGTTCTACGACGCCTTCGGCTTCCATCAGTGCAAGGATAGTGCGCGAGATATGTCCCTCGTGCCCTGCATGGCCCGAGTATATGCCTAGCGATCTACCAATCTGTGAATTCTTAAGTCCAGACTTCGGAGCGTCTAGCAGGAGCAAGTAGATAGCTTCCCGCAGTTTAGCCATGGCATCTTGTGCCAATACATATGGGTACATGGCTGACCTCTAATGTGCTTAAAAGAATCTATTCCTTGGGTTTGAAACGCTCGAACTCCTTGGGAAGCAGGCTCACGATGTTTGCTGCGTCCAAGTCAAATAGGTTCCAAGTGACATCGAGCTGCTGTCGCACTTTCGCAAGCCGCCGAGGTGTACCGGCTGTCTTGCCACCGGCTCCTCGCTTCAACCCTTTCTTGTCATCATCGAAATAGAGCGTACGAGCTGCTCGCTGGAACTCTGAGCTGAACATGTCCTGCTGACTTGTCAGCTGCTCCCGTATCTCAGGCAGAACGGAGGGGTGAGCGCACAGCAGGTGGTCAGCGGCATCGCCGAGGCTTCCCAACAGGACTACCGGCATCCGGACCAGATGGCGCTGGGCCTTCTGCCAGTCTCCTGGGTTACTGGGATACCAGCGGTGTATTTCCTTTGGCTTCCTTTCGCCTTCAGAGTTCTTGGGGAAGACGACGTCACGCAGTATGAATGTCAGCCATGCCCAGATGCCGTCTCTCGGCAACAAATGCTGCCACTCAGTCCCCAGTGACTGAAGTACTCGACCAGCCAACTCTTTCGAAGTCGTGGCGGGGGCATCGCTGATCGATTTGGTGCCAGAAACCGGCAGCGCAAACTCCGGTTCAACAGGATTGATGGCGCCCTCCGGCAGGTCTCCTTCAAAGATTCGCTTGAAAGCGACCATCCCCTTTGGTGTAAACTCGTATATCATTGGATAACTGGTCATTGGGCATCTCCCGGCTGGGTTGCCTGAAGCAGCTGGTCTGCCAAATTGTGGCGAGCGCAGAACGAGTCCAGAAGACGCTCGATATAATTCTGCCGCTCCTCCCTATCCTCGGGATCTGTCGGAGGATGGTCGCCGGGCATGATGGAATCGGCCCATTTCAGCCAGTCGACTACCCAAGGCAGGTCGTCAGAATATTCTCCGCGAAGGATTTCCTCGAAAACTTGCTTGACCACGCTGGGAAGCACTGCTCCGACGAAAATGGGATCGTTGCGAGCCCACATGGCGGCGTTGGCTATACGCTTGTCCACCTTGACCAAGGGATAGCCCGATTCCCGGGTTTCGAGCTTCCATGACTGCGGAGCCGTATCATCGGCGAGGAATAGCAAGATGCCCTTGCTGCTCTCTTGGTCCCTGTCGTCATTCTTCTTCAAGGTCCAGCTGTCGGTACTTGCAAGCAGAAGTCCCATGGCCTTCGTGCCAGGATCAGCGATCCGGAGCTGACAACTCGGCGCAACGAAGCCCTGCGATTTCAGGTCCCGGCTGCTGCTCATCTTGCCGATCGTCCCGAGATCAACAATCTCGACCCTCTTGTTCTCGACCAGACGCAAGGAAACCCGCGCATTCTGTGGGAATTGCTTGAATGCATCGGGACTGACCAATGTCATTGTCACCAGCGGCTTTTCGCCGAGCTCGGTTAGTGAGACCCTGACGACCGATTTGCTCAGCTGGCGTCTCCCGGTGAGCCTAATCCGCCGACGCATTGCTCTCGGTCCTTATGCGTATGTCGAGTTCACGGCGAGTGTCGAAGCCTTTGACTTCAATCATGCTGCCGGGCACCCAGTCTTTGATCCGCAGACGATTGTCCGTGAAGCTAACCGCGCAGTTTTGGGAAGAAATTTCAAGTTCATCGAATCGGAAATCGAACTCGCTCCATGACGGCTTGCCCGAGCCGTCTGCGTATGCAACCGTAACATCCGCCTGTGCCGGAAACTTTGAATAGTCTGGATTGGAATTGAGGCAAAAGCCGTCCTCGAGTGCGTCGACCAACATCGCACTGGGATTGGCCTTAGGTGGGTCCACCTTGGTTGGCGGGTCTGAGTTCGGATCTTTCTCGGCGGGCTTCGGTACTTTCTTTTTCGGACTTGAAGGGTCCGGCACTGAAAAATATCCCTCCCACACCGATCTGTCCGGCTCTGTGCTTTCTTCTGTCAAAAACTCGCGAAGATCGTCTGGCAGGGATTTCACCAGCCGCTTCACATGTATCCCATCAAAGCCGGCATCAGCGAGCTTCGTCCGAACCTCCTTGGATTCAAGCAGGTCGAGATGCGCCTTGCCTTCACAGAAGTTGAGATATTGAGCCAGCGGCTCCCTTTCGATCAGCATGATGAGATCAATATCAGCGTGCCGCCGGCTCCGAACATCCGGCAAACTCATCCCTTCCCTGAAGAGGCGGTCCAACGGCATCTTCTCATAGGGTTTCGGTGCAGCAACTACCGTCAACCCAACCTCCGTGGTCTCGCCAAACTTGGCCATAGGGAAAGTGAGTTCAAAAACGATCGTTTCGCCGTTTGCTAGCCTCTCTCGAAAGCGTTCTGCATCGGGCAAATTTCGTTGATCAGACAGTTTTGCCTTGGCATCAGGCAACTTGATCACTGACTTGGAACCGGCAAGACCGACCTCTATCATTTCAAGATAGCGCTTGATCCCGCCCTTTACTGGCTTGGACTTGATGTGTTGCGACACACAGGGCGCAACCTGCTTGATCGAATCCTTGTCGAGGCGATCTACTCCCACCTCAACCACTAGGGTTCCGTTCAGAATTGCCGGGGCGAAATGATCTATCGCTGCGGCAAGTATGCCGTCGCCATCCAGCTCTTCATGTGGGAACGGAATGACGAGGGAGAGTCCTGTCAACTCAGAATCCTGCGGGTAGGGCGAGAGCCTGAATGCATCGACTAGCGATGCGTGGAAGTCCGCCTCAGCATGCAGCTTGTATATCGAACCTTCTTCGCTCTCGGCCAGATACGCATGAGTGGATTTGAACTCCGATCCATACTGATCAGCTTTCAGCACCGACATGCCACATGCGGCGAGGGCCTTGTCGTCGAATCGCCGGGTCAACCCAATGACGGTGTGCATCTGTGAGGCGATCAGAAAGGTCACCCGCCCAATACCTCTGCCACCTCGTCCAGTGCCGGTCTTGTTGGAAACGCCGAAGTTCAGCCAATAACCCCAGAAATCGCCTTTTCGATCCTTCAGATCGCCAAGCAGACCCTTGGTGTTCGAATCCTCGACCACGATCCATTTGATCCGTTCCTTGGCCCAGCCTGCTGGTACGGGCAGGTTGGCTCGTTGACGGTGCTCCATTGCCTGCCTCAGGAAGGCCCCGCGCTTTCCAAGGCGATCTTCGTGAAAAGAGAAGCGGATGATGACCGGCTTAGTCATGTCGAGCCGCGCATCGAGACTGTTCTGGATGGCCTCTCGGACAAATGTTTCCGAATAGGGATAGTCGACGCGGTCGAACATCTCGCTGTCGAGCCCCTGATTTATCGGCGTGCCTCCGACCGAAGGCCATATCCACGACCAGCCACTCATGACCAAACCCCACATTCAGATCTGAACATACCGCTCACGGTTACAGCCGGAACTCGCCGCCACTGCCTTCGCTTTCCTTCGAAAAGCGCGCCTTGGCACCTTCAAGACCCTTCTGAAGGGCGCCGAAGATCTTCCGGATATCAGCTTCGCTGAATTCATAGGCAGACCTGTTGGACAGGTTGCCAATCAGCTGAATGTCCTTCAGCGCCTTGTTGACCCTTGCCTCCGCAAGTTCGACGAACTTTTGACGCTTGTCACGCATAAAGGCCTCACATTATCACAATATTTTGGAAATGTGCCACAATCCGCTGTTCGCGTCAACCAAGGCCGTCACAATCCGAAAATATTGTGAGAATGTGGAGAGATTGTGTCGATCAAGGCGGTCGGATTTATGCAAGCAACCTACTGAGAATGCTTGCAATCTGACTGGCAAGGAGTGGTGGGACAGCGTTTCCGACTTGGACAAACTGCTGGGTTCGATTGCCCTCGAAAAAGTAGTTGTCGGGGAACGTCTGTAGGCGTGCCGCCTCCCTGACGGTCAGACTGCGACACTGAGTCGGATCAGGGTGAATGAAGTAGTGCCCATCCTTGGATATGTGGCTGGTGATGGTGCTGGAGGGAGCGTTCCAGCGCTGCACCCGGAAACGATCTGCGAACTTGCCGGAATCCCAGTTGCCGTGTGCAGGAGCTAGTTGAGTAGGGTATTCATTTGCCTTGGGAGAGCGTTGAAAGTGCTCAGCAAACACCGCAGCAAAGGCATATCGGGCGAGGTCGCTCTCCATATGCCCACGGGTCTCGTGATTGGGGAGTTCTCGCAGTTCCGGATCGGTCAGCCACGCGCCAAGCCAGTTGTCAGATACCGAAGTCATCTGCCGGCTGGATCGCGGCGGAAGCTCCTCGATTTCCTCGAGATCACGTGCATGACCGGTCAACGTTTCGGCAACGCGGTTCAGCCAAGTGCCCTCATTGCGGCAAGCAGAGGCGGCCGCCCGATAAGCCGCAACGACTGCTTTGCGCCATGCTTCTGGACTATCTTCCGTGCGGCTGAGACCACTGCGAAGCTTCGGCATACCCGATAGAACCGACGCCACCGTCGTCTGAGTGGCGATGGGTTCTAACGTATGTCCGGAGAGCTTCTCGCTGTGGTCATGCGAAATCTGATTGGAGCGAATACCCAGCAGAATCACGCGGTGGCGGCTTTGGGGTATGCCATAGTTTTCGCAGCGAATGATATGACCGCCGTGTCGGCCCTTGCCGCCCGAAACAAGGGGAATGAGCGTGTAGCTGTCAGGACTGCCGCCTGCTGAACGCAGGTCGGACAACACCAGATCGAAGATGCCTTTGCCTTCGACCTTGGAAGACAGCATCCCTTTCACATTCTCCATCACGAAGGCGACCGGCCTTAGCTTCCCGATGATCCGGATATATTCGCGATAGAGGAAGTGACGATGATCCTCGGCGGGATCATACCCCTTGATACCGCGATTGCGAGCGCGACCAACGAGCGAATAGGCTTGGCAGGGCGGCCCCCCGATCAGGATCGCTTCGTTTCCAGCCGCTTCGCGAATTTCGTCAAGCACCGGATCCAGCGCGGCTGTTGCCGCTTCCGTGCCCAGTTCGAGCATCATAGTTTCACGAACGGCTGCGGCCCACTCGGCTTCATGTTGCGCGATCAGGTCATCTCTCGAGATCCGGCCTGCGATATAATCATAATAGGTCAGTGGGACCTTGTCGAACTGCCGAACGAAGCTGCGGAGACGTAATGTAGCGAATGCGGAAGCCTCTTTCTCGACCGAGAGGGCAATATCGAAGATCCTGTATCCCGCTTCGTCCCGCAAAGACGAAAAGCCCTCAGCCAAACCTCCCGGTCCCGCAAACAGGTCAACGGTCTTGAAACTTCTGGTCATCCGCCCAACGATCCCTTCCATGGCTCAATCGCATACCAGGACCGACGCAACTAGCCAGGGGAATTCGTGATGACCGATGTAGTCGATCGGGCGACGCGTTCCAGAATGATGGCGGGGATCAAAGGGCGGGATACGAAACCCGAAATCGTGCTGCGAAAAGCGCTTCATGCCCGAGGCCTGAGATATCGGCTCCATTGCAAAGTAATGCCAGGCCGGCCCGATCTGGTCTTCCCAAAATTCCGAGCAGTCGTGTTTATCCATGGATGCTTCTGGCATCGTCACGAGGGTTGCCGATTTGCGACGACACCCGGCACTCGACCGGAGTTCTGGGCACAGAAGTTTGCTCAGAACATCAGCAGGGACCAAAGAGCGGTCGCAGCTCTCAGCAAGATAGGCTGGCGCACTGCGATAATCTGGGAATGCGGGATCAAGATGTGGGGTGCAAATGCGGTCGGAGAGTTAGTAGGCTCATGGCTCGAAGGCACATCCCCCTTCCTCGAATGTGCAGAGACCGGCTACCCAATGCGCCAAGGTGCAATTGCGCCATAATACCGCATTTTTTCGTCCTACCGCTTCGCTGCTTGAGGACGGTTTTGCTTTCGAACCCGCCTCCGCGGGTTCGTCCTCGCTATGCGTCCTCCACTTCGTTTCGGACCCGCTGCGGGCGGCCGGTCGGCCTTGCGGTCGCTTTGCGACCGGTTGGGTGCGATGAGGGAGGGGCTGTCTGTCGGCAACCTCGGCTCGACAATTCCGCGCGCCTCGACCACTGACCGTTCGATGAACACCTCGCCCGACAATCAACCTGCGCGCCGCCCGCTGCTGCCATGGCTGATTGCCGCACTGGTTGCATGTGTCGTGCCGGCAGGCGTGCTGGCGATGGCTGGCGATCCGCGCATCACGGCCCCGGTGTTTGCGGTCGGGCTGATGGGGGCGGGGATGATCTCGGCCGCAATTGCCGGGCGTTTTCGGGTGGGGGTTTTCGCCGCCTTGCTCAACGGGGCGGGCCTTGTGCTTCTGGCGCTGGCGCTCGGATTGCCCGCGTTTGGTGATCCGCTCGCTGCCGTGCTCGCCGCCGTCATCGCCAGTGTCAGCTTCGCCGCGCGCGGGAGCCTTTTTGCGCTCTCGGCCGCTCCGCGGGGCTGGTGGGTTGCGCTCGCCATCGTTGCGGGGGAGGCGGCGGTGCTGCTGACGGCGATTGCCATGCCGGGCGCATGGCCGGGCTGGGTGCTGGCGCTGCTGCCTGCCCAATGGGCGACGATGGCGCTTCAGAGCGCGCTGACCGGCACGGGCACGCGGCTTGCCGCTGCGGCCTTGATCGCGCTTGCAGGGACGGCGGCAGCGACCACACTGGTCACCCGCCTATGGCCGCGCCGCTGGCCCTATCTGGTGATGTTCACCACATGGCTCGGCCTGTCGGCGCTGGTGTGGGAAGCGATGGCCTAGCTCGTCTTCTTCGCGTCAAGCCAGCGCGCCGCCCGCACCCCGAAGGTGATCAGGAACGGCACCATCACCAGGCTCAGGAAGACTTTGGCGAGCACCTGTCCGATCATCAGATCGGTGATGTCGAACTCGCCGTAGAAGGCGAGGGTGATGAAGATCACCGAATCGACGGCCTGCGAAAGCGCCGAGGCCACCGCGCCGCGTATCATCAGGCCGATCGTGCTCTCCCCATCGCCGCTGCCGCGCAGCCGGTCGAAGATCC